>ENA-ORUI01002275-ORUI01002275.1-human-gut-metagenome-genome-assembly--contig:-NODE-2275-length-16525-cov-2.704979_pt1 | contig 16525 bp, 7 predicted proteins | sample MGYA00242078_ERZ509205 | MGnify/ENA primary metagenome ERZ509205 (study PRJEB26280, sample SAMEA2338828) | human gut metagenome | biome: human gut; feature: human-associated habitat; material: faeces... | reverse complement strand
CTACTACAATGAAAGGATTTAGGCAAAAACAAAATGGGTGCCATCTGTAAAATAAAGGGAATCGCCCATGGGATAATTTATTCAAATTAAATTTTAATGTGTCCAGAAAACTGGATACACATCAGTATAGTGGAAATGATTGAAGATTTTTTGATTTCTGAAAAAATTTACCATTTTGCACTTTTTAGTAAAAATATTGTACAATTCAGCAAAGGAAATTGCATCTTTATGAAAACGCTTGCATTTGCGTTTGCGGTTTGTAATAATGAAAATGCATAGTTGTGCGTTAATTATTTATTCGGGAAATAGGAAATAATGAAGGAGGTGTCAGATTAGTTAGAATATTATTTTATACGCCGGCAAGATGAATATCGTATGAATTTTATCTTAAATCTATGCGTAAAAAAGGAGGAAAGTTAATGAAGAAGGGAAAAATAAATGCAATCTTTAAACTTGTATTAGCAGCATTTATGGTTTTCTCATGTCTGCCATCAAGCGGAGTAGTAAATATTGCAAAAGCGGCTGAAAGTAACTTAGCATTGAAAAAAAATGTGACAGCCAGTCATTCCTATGATAATGCGACGTTTGCTGCTGCGAATGCCGTTGATGGAGATCTCAATACACGCTGGGCATCTGAAGGAGACAATAAATATACTGCTTCATTTACAGTGGATTTGGGGAAATCAATGGATTTCAATAAGTTTAAAATATATTTTGAAGATACGAATGTTATCACAGTAAAAGAGTACATAATTGAAGGTAGCAACGATCAAGATGGTACTTATACGCAACTTTATAAATCTCCGTCTGGTCTTAAAGTAGAAAATGCGTTTGAAGAGGTTACTCTTTCTAATACTGTGAATTATCAGTTTGTGAGAATCACAATTACGGTCGGAGGTTATCCAAGCGTATCACTTCGAGAGTTTGAGATTTATGATACAAATGATTCATCTTCAACACCCGTCAATTCAAACTTGGCTACTAATAAGACTGTAAAAGCTAGTGCTGAGTATGGAAGTTTGCCGGCTAGTAATCTGACAGATGACGATACGGCATCTCGCTGGTCAACAGAAAAAGATGCCACACAATGGGCTTATGTTGATTTGGGAAATACTTATGAAATGAACTATTTTTCAGTAATCTGGGAAAGTGACAGTGTTTATGCGTCATCATTTAACATTTATGTTTCTGATGACGTTAATAACTGGGGCACACCGGTGGCTTCTGTAAGCGATAATGCTTCAAAAACATCAGAAGTAACATTGGAATCTGCTGTCAGCGGACGTTATGTAAAGCTGGAAGTAACAAAGATGCATGGTTATCCAAGTGTCTCCGCATCTGATTTTAAAGTGATGTTGAAAGATGAGACACAGCCGACGCCGCAAGATCCTAGTGAAAATGTGGCTTTGGGACAAAAAGGTTATGCTAGTTCGACAGAAACATCTGATTTTACAGCGGATAAAGCGTTTGACGGTGATACGTCAAGCAGGACCTCCCGCTGGTCAAGCAATGTCGGCAATCCGCCGCACTGGTTGTATGTTGACTTGGGACAACAGCGTGATGTCAAGACAGTCCGTTTGTTCTGGGAAACGAGAAAAGCGACAAATTACGAAATCCAGATCTCGGATGATGCACAGAAGTGGACAACGGTAAAGACAATGAGCGAACGCCCTGCCAGCAAGACAGAGACGATAACGCTGGACAGCGTAAAAAAGGCACGCTATGTTCGTCTTTACATCAATGCATCTGATGCGCAGGATCCGGATGGTGATATCGTATGGAACAGTATTTCCGTTTATGAAATGGAAGTATATGGCGGAGAACCGGCCGTGTCCATGGATGATATCGGCAACATGATCACGGTGGAGCAGCCGACAGCAGACAGTGAAAAGCTGGTGGTCAATCTTCCGGACGTGGAAGGATACACAGTAACATATAATGGTACAGATCTGGAGCAGGTCATTGATGATGATCTGACCATTTATCATCCGGTCGTTGACAAAACGGTCAAAGTTTCCTTTAAAATCGTCGATGATGAAACAAAGGACTATACATTCAAAGAAATTGCTGTTACCGTTCCGGGGCAGAATAAGACGTCCGCTTCTGACAATGAAGCCCCTGATGTTCTGCCGGAGCTGCAGGAATGGAAAGGGAAAACAGGAACCTTTGCACTGACAGAGGACAGCAGGATCATCTATGCCGATGATGAATTGAAATCCGCTGCGGAAGAGATGAAGGCCGATTATAAAGATATGACCGGAAAAGAAATCACAGTGGTAAAAGGCACGGCAGCCGATGCCGGCAGCGGAGATTTCTTCTTCAGCAAAACGACAGATGCTTCGCTCGGTCTGATGAAGGAAGGGTATCTGATGGATATCAGCGATAAAGTCGTCGTTACTTCCGAAACACAGACAGGTGCCTACTGGGCAACACGCACGATTCTCCAGGCACTGAAACAGAGCTCGTTTACTACGATTCCGCAGGGAATCACCAGAGATTACCCGTTGTATGAAGTCCGCGGTTTTATCCTTGATGTTGGGCGTAAGACATTTACGATGGATTATCTCGAGGAACTGGTTAAGCAAATGTCTTGGTACAAACTCAACGACTTCCAGGTACATTTGAACGATAACCTGATCGGATTGGAAAATAAGGAAGATCCGATGACGGCTTATTCCGCATTCCGTCTGGAAAGCGATACGATCAAAGAAGGCAATGTCTTGACAGGTGCGGATGGACAGCCGCTGACTGTAGACGGACAGATCCTGCAGTATGAACAGGATCTAACCAGCACGGATTTGTGGTATACAAAAGATGAATTTAAAAATTTCATCAAGTCATCACGTGAACTGGGCGTAAATATCGTTCCTGAAATCGATACGCCTGCACACTCACTGGCACTTACGAAAGTATTGCCTGAACTTCGTTATGGAACATCAGGACGTCAGACAGACCATTTGGATCTTGTTGACTCTTATGATCAGTGTCTTGCTTTTGTACAGGCAATCTTCTCTGAATATTTGACCGGCAGTGATCCTGTGTTTGATGATGAGACCATCGTTCATATCGGTGCGGATGAATATAATGCCTCTTCCGAAGCATACCGCAAGTTTGTCAATGACATGCTGGATTATGTGGAAGCAACCGGAAGAAAAGCACGCGTATGGGGAAGCTTCACACAATGTGCGCAGGGTGAAGATATTGATGCCGAAGGTGTTCAGATCAACCTGTGGAACTTCGGATACGCCAATATGGACAAAATGTATGAAGAAGGATTCGATCTGATCAACTGCAACGACGGCAACTACTACATCGTACCGAATGCAGGGTATTACTATGATTATCTCAATGACGGAACGATGTATAACATGGATATCAATACGATCAGCGGTGTAACGATCCCGGCCGGTGATGATCAGATGGTCGGCGGTGCATTTGTCGTTTGGAACGATATGACAGATTATCTGGAAAACGGTGTCAGTCAATACGACGTGTATGACCGTCTTGGAAATATGTCATTGTTTGCCGCAAAGCTTTGGGGCAAAGGCGAACTTGATCTTGCCGGGGCAAAGAATCGTACTGACGAACTGGGTGATGCACCTCGCACGAATTTCGGTTATGAAGTGGACAGTGTAAGTGATGAATACATGAATCTGCCGATGGATGAACTGAAAGATACATCTGAGAATGCCTTCAAAGTGGAAGCCGGGGAAAATGCCTCAATCGCAGAGGTCGACGGTAAGAATGCTCTGAAGCTGGAAGGCGGCAGCAGTTATATTCAGACAGGTCTGGAAACAGCGGGGCTGGGCAATGACCTGCGTGTTAAAGTAAAACGGACAACCGACAGCAGCGAAGAACAGATCCTGTTCGAAAGTCCGTACGGAAGCATCAAAGCAGTACAGAAAGAAACAGGACAGGTCGGTTTCTCAAGAGAATCCCATGACTATTCCTTCAACTATACGCTGCCGGTCAATGAGTGGGTGGAATTGGAATTCAAAAATCAACAGAACGTAATAGAGCTATATGTAAACGGAACATTAGTTGATACGATCGGAGACGGCGAAAAAGTGGAGGGAAGACCTTTGCTTGCGACGATGATGTTCCCGATGGCGACGATCGGCAGCAAAACCAATGCTTTTGTCGGATATGTGGATGATGTCCGCATTGGCAAAAATGATGATTTCGCGACAACGATGCCATTGGATTATGCACTTTGGAATGCTGTTTCTGTCATGAATGATGAAAACAGCGCAACATTGAAGCCGTTGATTAAAGAGGCGAAGAACATACTGACACAGTATGATCCGGATGCTTCCGAGATCGAACGTCTCAGCGACCAGTTAAACAAGGCAGTGAAAGAGTCCGGATACCAGAGTGCAGACTATAACCGCATTGAAGCGTATAAGGCACTTGTGGAAGACTTGAGTTCATTTACTGATGAATCAGCCGCAGCGGTTCGTCAGGTCCTTGATATGATCCGTTATGATCTTCCTTCAAAACTGCAGTATGTTGTCGATGCATACGAAGATGCGCTTGTAAAAGCAATCGAAGGGCTGCAGACGAAATCTTTGACAAATTTGTATTATGTCGATCCTTCAACGATGACGGCAATCGCATCCAGCTATCAGCATGACGGATCCGATCCTGCTAATGTGCTGGACGGCAATGTAAACACAATGTGGCATTCCGACTGGTCAGTTACGACAATGCCGCACTGGATTGACCTGGAGATGAGCGAACCGACGGCAGTAAATGCTTTGGTCTATACTCCACGTCAGACTGGCACAAACGGAAATGTTACAAAATATCGCATTCTGGTCAGTGATGACGGCAGCGATTACAGAGAGATCGCATCCGGCTCATTGAGCAGTGACTCTTCGGTCAAAACAATAAATTTTGAAGAAGTAACCGCAAAACATGTACGCCTTGAATATGTTGCCGCAGTAAACAATAATGGATCGGCTGCTGAAATTCAGCTCGTACGTGCAAATATCAGTGCAGATACTGAGGGCTTGAAAGCAGCGATCGAGGAAGCCGAAACATTTACAGCAGGACTTGATGAAAAAGATTATACAGCAGCAAGCTGGAAACAGCTGGCTGATAAGATCGCCGAAGCAAAAGAACTTCTTGCGCAGAGCAGTCCGGATGCAAATGAAGTAGCTCAGATGATCTATGACCTTGATCTGGCCAAAGTATCGCTTCGTCTGATCGAAGAAGAAAGAACAGACAAGAGTGCTTTGGAGGAAGCAATCAGCAAAGCGGAAGCATTGACGGAATCAAAATATACTGCAGACAGCTGGGCGGCTATGCAGGAAAAACTGAATGCGGCTAAAGAAGTGATGAGCGACGATGCGGCGAAACAGGAACAGATCGATGCGGCTGCAGCTGCACTGAATGATGCAGTGGAAGCATTGGTAGAAGTCACAGAGCCTTCTCAAGTTGATAAGAGCGATCTGTATGAACTGTTAGGCAAATATGACGGATATAAGGCAAAAGATTATACGGCAGCCAGCTGGAAGCCGTTTAAGGAAGCGTACGATGCGGCATGTGAAGTGTATCTTGATGAGAATGCAACGCAGGAAGAAGTCATTGAAGCCTATGAAGCACTGCAGAAAGCTGCAATGAATCTGAAGAAAGCAGCAGACATTCCGAATGAAGATCCAGCAGAGGGAGAATTGACGCATCAGCCGGATAAAGACACGGCGGATACGGCAGCTTCAGGCATGAATGCACTGCCATGGGCAGCGGCAGGCATCCTTTCATTTGTATCAATGTTCATGATTTACCGTAAAAAAAGAGAAGAACGATGAGTCATGAAACAGAAAAATAAAAAAATGTGATGTTTAAGTCCATACCCTCTTTGCCGGGCAAACCGGCAAGGAGGGTATTTTTTATATATTCAAGAGTCGAAAAACAAGAGAACCTGATCCTTTTTGCATAATACAGCGATGTGATCACAACGTGTCAAAATCAGTAAAAAATAATGAATATTTTATATTTTTGGTTATTCTTCCATGGATGCGTTTACAATCCGTATCGGAGAATGTTATAAAATAAGCGAGTAAGCGCTTTCCACAAGAGGGATTTTATGCGGCAGGGCACTTTAACTGCATATTTATTTTTCAGGAAAAGATTGTGTATAAACAGTTTTATCTTTTCTTCGATCCTGCATGACGGCATAAGGGAATCTTATTCTTGAATTTTTAAATGGCAGGCATTCACAGTGAAGGGAGGCGCAGCGGAAAACAATAAATGATCAAAAAGGGAAAGAGTTCGAAAAAGTAGGAGGTAATGCCGATGCGACAGTTTCTTCAGACGGCATCTCAATTGGAAACGGCTATCTGGAAAGAAATTATTCAATCAAAGATGGTCATATTGTGACTAGTTCTATTGAAAATAAACGAATTAATCTGACAACTGTTCCGGGAGCGGGATCAGAAGATTTCGTGATCAATACGGTATCGGAAGGCAGCAGCGAAACGGAAGATCCGATCGTAAACGACCCGATTTATGAATATACTCAGCCAATGTCGACGGAAGGATGGACAGCATCTCTTTACAATAAGGATGGGACCGCATTCGGAGACAATATGGTACAGTTGTTGTTTGACGGTGATCTGAATACATATGTGGATAACTGGCAGATCAGCGGTTTGCCGATGACATTGGATATCGATTTCGGAAGTGAAAAAGAAATTGCGGGCATGTCTGTAAATAAACGTCCTGGATATGCAGACTCTGCCTACGGTACCAACGGAACGATGGGAACTTATGAGATCTGGACCAGTGAAAACGGAACAGATTATACAAAACTGATGGAAGGGGAATTCACGAAAGAAGATTATAACCTGCATAAAGTAGGAGATCTCTACAATGTGGGTGATATGGTCTATGTGAATTTCGAAAATAAAGTCAAGACGCAGTATGTACGCGTAGTACAGACAGGAGTAGCTTTTGGCACCGCTGCGGAATTTTCAAGCGCGGAAGTGGATTTTTATGCCGATCCGGTAGAAAAAACACAGGTGACAAAAGCACCGACAAAAGTCCTGGATCGCAGCAACTGGGATCTGACTATCAAAAATGCCTCAGGACAGGTATTCGACGCAGCACATGCGAACCGACTGATCGACGGCGATCTGAATACGAATCCGGACGAATATACTAAGAGCGGTAATCCGTTTACAGTGGATATTGATCTGGGTTCTGAGCAGACTGTAAGCTCACTTTCCATTGATAAGCGTCCAGGCTTCGCAGATGCTAATTTCGGTACAAACGGAACAATGGGTGAGTTTGAACTGTATGTGAGTGATGACGGGCAGGTATGGAAACTGGCAGGTGCCGGCAACTTCACTAAAGAAGCATACAATCTGCACGAAGACAACGGTCTCTACAATGTTGGCGACCGTGTATATGCGAATTTCTATCAGACATACACGACACGTTATGTACGTCTGGTTCAGAAGTCTTGTTCAATGGGCTCTTCCGAAGAATTCACAAGTGCCGAACTGAATCTGTATGAGGACCAGTATTATGGACCGAATTGGAATACGACGATCACGCCGGTCAATGAGGATGCTATCTATTCCAGCAATCTGATTTATGCCGGTGCAGAAAAAGAGTATACAGAGAACGGCGTTAAAGTGACGATTTCTTATGAGCCGTATGAACTGAACGGCGTTATCTATACGATTGACCAGGTCGTAGTAATGGAAAACGATGATCATTATATGCGTTCTTTCCTGGAAATCAGTGTAAGCGATAAAGAAAAAGCAAGAATCGATTATATTGATACAGACCGTTTCGTTATTCCTGAAGATGCTCAGGGCGTTTGGTCCAGACCGGATGATTCTCAGATTTCTTCCATGTGGATCGGAAAACATGAGCTGATGCTGGGACAGCCGATTTATCTGAATGGTCTGTTCATGGGATCCGAATTCCCTGCAGAAGATACGATCATCAGTGACAATGCGACACAGATTCGTTATTATTCAGGTAAAAACTTTGCGAAGCTGGAAGAGGACGGCCAGCTGACAACAGATGGAAAATTTGTTTCATGGCAGAACGTGATCGGTGCTGCTCAGGGTACAGATACTTCTGTAGTACAGACTGATTTCTTCAGTTACATTGAAGAGATCGCTACACCGACTGAATTCAGAAAACAATATAATTCATGGTATGACAACATGATGTCGATCACTGATGAAAGTATTGCTTCATCCTTTAACGGTGCAGAGGCCGGACTGGCTGAAAACGGCATTGAACCGCTTGATTCTTATGTAGTGGATGACGGATGGAACAACTATTATTCGATCATTGGCGACAGAACTTATGTCGGTCCTAGTGCCGATGCGGGAAGCGGAACGCCGAACCAGACAGGCTTCTGGGAATTCAACAATAAGTTCCCGAATGAATTGTATACTTCCAGCTCACTTTCTGATAAATTCGGATCCACATTCGGTGTTTGGGTTGGTCCGCAGGGAGGATATAACTACTTTACGGGATTTGCTCAGTATCTGGAAGCATCCGGAACAGGAGAGGCACAGACTAATTCCGCACTGGGTACTGTAATTTGTACAGGTTCCAGAAAATATCTGGAAAATTTCGAGAAGATGGCAATCGATTTCCAGGATCGCTTTAATGTGGAATACTGGAAATGGGACGGATTTGCATCCAGATCTTGCAACAATCCGAATCATGATCATATGACCGGCGGCGACAACAATATGTATTTCACGTCAGACATGTGGGAAGCTTGGACAGATCTTTTTGATGCTGTTCGTGCAAATAATCCAAATATCTTTATCAATGCGACTTGCTATGTCAACCTGAGTCCATGGCTGCTGCAGTGGGTCAATACAATCTGGGTACAGGATTCTGGTGATACAGGTCAGCTCGGAACTGGCGAACGTCATGAACAGAAGATTTACTATCGTGACCAGGTGTACTATCAGCTGTATAAACAAAACCAGATTCAGTTCCCGCTGAAGAACATCTATAACCATGATCCGATCTACGGCGTATCTGACGGCAGCAGTGCGACAACTGAGGTATTCCGCGAATATCTGTTCGCCAATGCGGTTCGCGGTACGGCATTCTGGGAGCTGTATTATTCACCGTCATTGATGGATGATGCAAAATGGAAAGTTACGGCGGATGTAATGACATGGGCCGAAGACAACCACGAGATCTTGAAGAATGCAAAACTGTTCGGCAACAAGCCGAGCGAAGGTGTGTACGGCTATTCAAGCTGGAACGGCGAACAGGGAATCATTTCCTTTACGAATCCGCTTGACACAGAGCAGACATACGAACTTACTGTTGACGATACTGTCGGTGCAGTGAAGACATTGAAGGATGCTGTCGGTGTACAGGTTGAACCATATGTGGTAGGAACACTGGAACAGACACTTTCTTACGGCGACACACTGACAGTGACTCTGGCTCCGCATGAAACAAAGATCCTGCAGTATAATGCCAATGATGCATCAGCACCGAGCGTTGTATCTGCAGAGATGAAAGATAATGCGACCGTACAGGTAAAATTCTCAGAACGTGTAAATGATACTGCTGAATTTACAGTGAACGGCGTAAAAGCGGAAGATGCAGTCCTGATGGACGATTATCGTACCGTCGAGCTGAAGATGGCGGAAGATATTGCCGGTTCAGATATCACTGTTGAGGTCAAAGGTCTCACGGATCAGTACGGCAATGCTTACAACGGTGAGAAAATCAGCTTTAAGTCCTATAAAGACAACGTCGTGGCAGACCTTTCCAATGTAGAAGCAACAGATCTGGATGGCGAGACCGGTAATGCGGTATATACACTGGACGGAAAAGAAATCACGCTTGCGGATGAAGGCGTAGAAGGTACAGGTGTCTTCTCGGCAGCCTTCTCTATCCGTACGCAGGCAACAGACGCTGTCATCCTGAAACAGGGCGATGCCTTTACTGTTCGTATCGACGAAGAAGGATATATCGAAGCTACGATCGGAAGCAAGACATTTAATTCCAAAGAAAAAGTAACGACCGTAACTGAAAAGGCAACAGGAACTTTCGGAACAGATGCATATGTACCGACACAGACGGAAACAAGCTATTCCGGTAAAGTAAATGATGGTGCGATGCATGCGGTTGCTGTTGTAAGAGAAGCAAACGGAATGCTGAAAATTTATATTGACGGTAAGCTTGCTACATCACTTTATGATGAAAATGCACTTAATGAAGCTCTGACATCTGCACCGGTAGTTCTCGGAAGCAGTACGCTTACGGCGACGATGAGCGATCTGAAAGTCGTTAAGGCGGCTTTGGATTACAACGAAGCAGCACAGCTCAGTGATGCCAATGCCGTAGAAGGACGTCGAGAATTCGATCGTTCTTCCTGGACTGCAACAGCATGCAGCGAAATGTCAGGCATGAGCGGCGATGCATCGGCACAGGCTGCCATTGACGGTAATCTGTCTTCATGGTGGCATACAAATTATGTCGGCGGCGATACCTGCGGAGATGAAAATCACTGGATCGCGGTTGACTTTGGCGAAACGCTGACATTTGATTCACTGGATTATACCGGACGCGGCGGATCAAACGGTGATGTCAAAGAATATAATCTGTATATCAAAGATGCAGACGGTGAATGGGTTCTGTTGGTTGAAAACGGTGAATTTGACAGCGGAAAAGCTGTAAATACGATCACATTCGATCAGCCGGTTACGACATCGGGAATTAAGTTCGAGCTTCTGGAGACAGTCGGCGGCTTTGGCGCAGCAAAAGAAATTCAGGTATTCCGCTCTAATTCACTGGCAGATGCGGACAGTGTAACAGAAGCTTACCAGGCTGCTAAGGAAGTCTTTGATTCAGTTGATCCTAAAGATTACACAGAAGACAGCTATCAGGCATATGAAGAAGCTTTCGCTAAACTGGGCGCATTGAAAGAACTGTCAGATCAGGGTTCTCCGGTATCCGCATTCGTATTGGAAGATACAGCAGCTGCAGTCGATCAGGCATATGCAAATCTGGTCAAAGATGATTCCAGATGGCAGGCCCTGAATGCTCTTGTGAAAGAGCTGAGTGCACTGAACGAAAAGGATTATACGGCAGACACTTGGAAAAATTTCAAAGATAAGCTCGATGCCGCAAAAGCATTGCTTGCAGACGAAACAGCTACAGGTTCACAGCTTGAAAAAGCAAAAGAAGAACTGCAGGCAGCTTATGCTGAGCTGAAGGTCGACAAAACGGCATTGGAAAGCATCATCGCTTCGGCAGAAAAAGAAGATCTCACGAACAAGACGGAGGAATCTGTTGCTGCATTGAAAGACGCAATCGCTGCTGGAAAACTTGTTCTTGAAGACGAGAATGCAACAGCGCAGGATGTTGCAAATGCAGTCACAGCAATCACGGAAGCTGTGAAAAACCTGAAAGATGTTTCTACTGAAGAACCGTCAGATCCTTCAGATAAGCCGCAGGATGATACAGACAAACCATCCGGAAACGATGAAGAAACGGATGATGTCGGAACAGGTGCTGCGAATAACTTAGTTCCATATGCACTTCTTGTTCTGGTATCCGGAGGTTATCTGTTAACAAGATATAAAAAGAGCGAGCGTTAATTATCGAAACGATAGCTTTGTTCAAGAATGAATGAAAAAAAGAGAATCAGAGAATACAGTGAACAGATGTGTGATATTTGTATATGAAACGCAGAAGCTTGTGAATAAAAGTTACACCTTCGTGAATGCTTTTTGATATAATAACTATAGATTACTAGGAAGGAAGATCGTCTATGCGAGGAAAAGATTATTTTGAAGCATATATAGATGGATACGACAAAGTTGTTGTCTATATGTCAAAGCAAAGTTATGAAGGGAAAAGTTCCCGTTTTTTCCTGAAGGACAGCAAAGACAGGATCATTGATCTTAAGATTTGCTCAGTAGAGGATAAGCAGAGCAATTATCGTAAATATAATCTGGAGATTGAAGAAGACCTGATCATCGGAGAAGAATACTATGTTTATCATGAACATGCCCGTAAGACGATAGCAGAGTATTCTTATATCGTAAAAACAGAACGCTTTGATGAGGAGTTTTATTATGAAGGGAATGATCTCGGCGCGATGTACAGCCGCCGCCATACCTGTTTTGCGCTTTGGGCACCGACCGCTTTTCGTATTGTGCTGGAATTAAAACGCGGCAACGGCGCCTGCGAGGCATTTGAAATGAAGCGGGGCAGCCGCGGCGTCTGGCGTGTCTGCGTGCCGGGCAATCTGAAAGGGACAGCATACACGTATCATGTACGGGTAAACGGAGAATGGCGGGAAACGATTGATCCGTATGCGTTTTGCGGCGGTGCGAACAGCACTGTCAGCGCCATCTGTGATTTGGAAAGCATTCGTTTTAAACAATATCCTTTGCCGGCCATGAGAAGCGCATGCGATGCGGTGATCTATGAGGCGAGCGTTCGCGATTTTACCAGTCAGCCCGGCATCGGGGTGGAGCATCCTAAGACATTTCGCGGATTTGTAGAAGAAAATGCCGTGACAGAAGCAATGCAGACCGGTTTCTCTTATCTGAAGTCACTGGGAATCACGCATGTACAGCTGATGCCTGTCTTTGACTTCGGTTCGGTAGATGAAACCTATCCGCAGATGTTTTACAACTGGGGGTATGATCCGGTCCACTATCGATGCCTGGAGGGAATTTATTCTACCGATGTGCTTTCTTATGATGCAAGAATGCGAGAATTCGGCCAGCTTGTGGAAACCTGTCATAAGAACGGCATTCGAGTCAATCTGGATGTTGTATTCAATCATGTATATGATAAAGAAAGATTTGCATTTGAAAATATCATTCCCAATTACTTTTTCCTGATGAACGAGGAAGGCGATTTCTCCAATGGGTCATGGTGCGGAAATGATATCGATACAACACGCCGGATGAGCTGGAAGTATTTTGTCGATACCTGTGTGTGGATCACGCGGTTCTACCATATTGACGGACTGCGTCTGGATTTGATGGGGATCTTGAGTACAGAGCTGGTCAATGAAATATATTTGCGCTGCCGCAGCATCAACCCGGACTTCATGGTTTACGGAGAAGGATGGGACATGCCTTCTTTTCTGCCGCAGAACTGTCGCGCCAGTATTCAGAATACCGGGAAGATGCCTTTTGTCGCACATTTTTCAGATCGTTTCCGCGATGTGATCAAGGGCAGTACCTCTGCTTATGAAATATCGAACAAAGGCTTCTGCACGGGAGCGGAATATTTGCTGGACGTGGTGAAAAATGTCTTGTGCGCCAGCTGTGTCGATTTCGGCGCCGGACAGATGTTTGCCAATCCGCGCAATGTCATCAATTACGTGGAATGCCATGACAATCACACGCTTTGGGATAAAATGCGCGAATGCTGCCGCGGTGAGGAACGCTGGATACGAAAGCGCCGTCAGGAAATGATGAATGCAATGGTGCTGCTGGCACAGGGAATTCCGTTTCTGCACAGCGGACAGGAATTTGCAAGGACCAAGCACGGAGCCGGCAATACCTATAATCAGGGAGATGCAGTCAATCAGATCAACTATCAGCGGCGTAATGATTACAGAGAAATGCAGGAACATACGAAGCTGCTGATCCGACTGCGCAAGGAACATCCTTGTTTCCGTTACAGCATTACCGAATCACTGTATCAGAATGTGGCTTTCGAGGAAATCAACGGAAAAGCGCTCATATATAAAGCAAAGGATGAGAAGGAAGAATTGTGGAGCTTCTTTAATCCGAGCCCGGAAACTTTGTATTACCACCTGCCTCAGCCTTCTGACATTCTATATTACAATGGGGCTTCTACGCTGCGTTCCCAGATCGATCTGGAAATTCAGCCTTATTCGACAGTGATTTGCCGTCTTCTTGAAGAAGAATGAAAAATGTAAAAAACATGCAGTGAAATGAAAAAACACCGCATGTTTTTCTTTGTAAAAATATTCAAAAAAGATGATAATTAAAGCAATTTTAAAGGATTTTCAGGCAATGGCACCATTTTGACGGAAACGGTTGATTTTTGCTACAAAAGCGATTATAATTGAAAAAAATTCATATGAAGGAGTGTGAAAGCGTGGCATTTTATTTTACAGAACCATCACGTACGTTTAGCGAGTATTTATTAGTTCCGGGGTATTCTTCCAGTGAATGCACACCGGCCAATGTTTCATTGAAGACACCGGTTGTCAAGTTCCGCAAAGGGGAGGAAGAACCTGCTTTGAGCATGAACATCCCAATGGTATCCGCCATCATGCAGTCCGTATCCGGAGAACGCATGGCATGTGCACTGGCACGTGAGGGAGGCATCTCTTTTATTTACGGATCACAGAGCGTAGAAAACGAGGCTGCAATGGTACGCCGTGTAAAAGCTACAAAGGCGGGATTCGTACGCAGCGATTCCAATCTTTCGATTCATGCGACCCTGGCGGATGTTTTAAATAAAAAAGAAGAAACAGGGCATTCCACAATGGCAGTAACGGATGACGGGACATCAGAAGGAAAGCTGCTGGGTATCTTGACAAGCCGCGATTACCGTGTGTCACGAATGGATCTGAACACCAAGGTTACGGAGTTCATGACACCATACGAAAAACTGATCTGCGGAAAAGACGGCTGCTCATTAAAAGAAGCCAATGATCTGATCTGGGAACATAAGCTGAATCAGCTGCCGATCGTGGATGAAGAACAGCATTTGAAAGCATTTGTGTTCCGCAAGGATTACGATTCTCATAAAGAGCATCCGAATGAACTTCTTGACGAGGATAAACGTTATATCGTTGGTGCCGGCATCAATACACGTGATTATGAAACGCGTGTACCGGCTCTTGTCGATGCCGGCGCAGATATACTCTGCATTGACTCATCCGAGGGGTATTCCGAATGGCAGGCACGTACCATTGCATTCATACGTAAAAAGTATGGCGATACCGTAAAGGTGGGGGCGGGAAATGTAGTTGACCGCGAAGGCTTCCGCTTCCTTGCAGAGGCAGGCGCGGACTTTATCAAGATCGGTATCGGCGGCGGTTCCATCTGCATTACGCGCGAACAAAAAGGAATCGGACGTGGTCAGGCAACTGCGACAATCGAGGTGGCTCGTGCCCGTGATGAATATTTCAAAGAAACCGGCATTTACATTCCTATCTGTTCCGACGGCGGCATCGTGCATGATTATCATATCACGCTGGCGCTTGCCATGGGTGCGGACTTCGTCATGCTGGGACGCTATTTCTCACGCTTTGAAGAATCTCCGACAAAGAAAGTAACTGTCAATGGAAGTTATATGAAGGAATATTGGGGTGAGGGAAGTGCCCGTGCCCGCAACTGGCAGCGCTACGATATGGGCGGTTCCAGCAAGCTCTCTTTTGTGGAAGGCGTTGATTCCTATGTACCGTATGCCGGAATGCTGAAAGACAATGTCGATCTGACCCTCAGCAAAATCAAGCATACGATGTGCAACTGCGGTGCATTGACAATTGAAGAACTGCAGCAAAAAGCAAAAATTACACTGGTTTCATCTACAAGTATCGTAGAAGGCGGTGCTCATGACGTTGTCGTAAAAGACAATACGCTGGATGCACAGGTAAAATAGAAACAGATCATAAGAAGCAGCCGCATAGCGGCTGTTTTCTTTTTGAAAATAATTTCACACAAAAACAGAAAATATTTTCAAAAAAGTTATTGACAATTTTCACAAATAGGAATAAAGTAAAATCAACCAATGACAGAGAGATAAAGCAGAGAGCGCACTCAAAGAGAGCGGATGATGGTGGAAAATCCGCAGAAAGCGGCTGTGCAAATGGACTCTGGAGGGCAAAAGGAAAGGGCATATGCCCGAGTATGTGCGACGGTCGTCCCCGATATCGGACTAGAGATTTGTCAGAATCTTGAAGAGCGGATCTTTTATAGAAAAGATCAAATCAGGTGGTACCGCAGAAATGCTGATCAAGCATCTGTCCTGAAGCCGAGTGCTTTTTGGGCGGATGCTTTTTTTATTGAAATGGGGTGATAGCGTGAAAAGGATCACGCGGGAATGGAAGATGCGAAAACGAGATGAGGCAATAAAATACGATTAAAAAAAGGAGAAACGAAAAATGAAAAAGATGGGTAAAAGAATCATCGCGGCAGCAGCAGCGGCTGCACTGTTGACCGGATGTGCACAGGAAAAGAGTGAATCAGAAATTAAAAAAGTAAGCGTCGTACAAATCGTATCGCATAAATCACTGGATACGATCCGTGACAGTTTTGCGGATGAAATGAAGAAACTTGGTTATGATGAAAACAATATCGAACTGGAATACAAGGATGCCGGAAACGATACCTCTACGTTGGAAAGTATCCTGTCGACATGTGCCGGAGACGGCAGCAATGTGATCGTGGCGATCGCAACGCCTACGGCGCAGTCCGCAGCCCGTTATGCTGAGGATATTCCGATCGTGTTTGCGGCAGTTTCCGATCCGATCGGAGCCGGGTTGACAAGCTCTCTGGAAAGTCCCGATAAAAAT
>ENA-ORUI01002261-ORUI01002261.1-human-gut-metagenome-genome-assembly--contig:-NODE-2261-length-16605-cov-2.446224_pt1 | contig 16605 bp, 12 predicted proteins | sample MGYA00242078_ERZ509205 | MGnify/ENA primary metagenome ERZ509205 (study PRJEB26280, sample SAMEA2338828) | human gut metagenome | biome: human gut; feature: human-associated habitat; material: faeces... | reverse complement strand
CAACGGATTATCCTCGGGAAGGGCTTTCGGTAAGACAATCTTGTCTTTGGCGAAGCTTTCCGCCGCATCCGAAAGATCCAATTGATAGAATACACTTTTCTCATGATTAGCGGCCAATAATGACCAGTCTTTTTTACGGAAAACTTCTCGCTGAGCTACTAAACGGCGTAAATTCGCTTGATCGGACAAATCATTCGCCGATAATTTTCGGGCGGAAAGCCAAATAAACTTTCCCTCTTCTCTATCCGGCTCCGTAATCATCCAGCGCAGCACTTTTCCCAGCTCATCCACGGTTTGGCAAATAGGGAACAAAGGTGCGTTTTGTATATCCTCATTCCCTCCCAAGGTGATCCCTCGCTCCATCGCCCAAGTCAAGATAGGTTTCCCCATAAACAAGGTAGACACATCAGACAAGGCCCCTTTAAACAAGTCATTAAAACCATAGGGCCTTGCCGCCCAATTAGCTTCCCCTACCGGGACAACATCTACACAGACACCTTCCGGAAGAGATAAGTTCCAATTATTCTCCGGAACACCCGTTATAATTTGCTGGCCACGTAACGTCCAATTCTCACCGATATAACTATTCTCTATCCATAATTCCGAATTCTCAGCGGTCAATTTCTGGTGTAACACCGCATTCTGCACAAACATGGCGGGATGTGGTTTCACCTTACGCTGCATGATCGCACGTTGATCCCTAACTAAGTTCTGTACCGCCAATGTAGAGGAAATCAACTCACGGCTAGTTCCATAATGATAGAACTCTCCACCCGGAAGCGGCAGAATCGCTACTGAAAGCTGATTCAACTCCGAGTCCGTGATACGTGGATTCTTCCCCAAGGCCAACCCGAACTCAGCATATAAATCATACGCCTTCATCGCCTTGCCATCCTCGGTATAGGAATGTTTCATTAATAACCGCACCGCCTTGTCGCTTAGCAGCCAGATACCGATATCCATCAAGAATAAATGACTACCCGCCAATTCCCCCAAAGTTTCCAACGAAGGCTTCTGTAGCATGAAGTCCAGAGTGTCCGGAGACTTACGGCTCGATACAAAAACCCCGTGATTCTTGGCCAACGAAGGCTCGACCCATAAACCGTAACAAACCACATCTACCTCAGGAATCTCCTGCAAAGGCTGGTTAGCACGGATATATACGTCACCGCTAGCGATCAAGGTATGAAGCGATTCCGGCGCCTTTTTCATGATCCGTTCATAAAGAGGTAATTGCAAGGACAATAAGTTCTGGGATAGCCTCTGCCCTCTTGCCCAGCGAAACACAGGGATCGGAGTCAATATTTTCCCGGATGGCGCATATCCGGGCAAACGGCGGCTTTGCCCTCCGGCATGCAACAAGATACGCTTCTCCTGTCCCAACCACTCTTCCGTCGGTACATCCGGAGCCTCTTTTTGCCGGGAGGCCTCCAACAACCAAGTCGTTCCTCCCCCGGACCCTAAGCGGGCGCCTACCGGATCCGAGGCGCAAAAACATTCCTCTGTACTTACATGCTCTACCGCATGGAAACAATCTACCAAATTTGGAGGTAAAGACAATAACTTTTTCATACCCATGATCATTCTAAGACTCCATCTTATTTTTCGAAAGCAAAAGTAACTTAAATTTTCTATACGGATATCCATTAACCCTTTTTATTACAATTTGTATGGAGTTCAAACCCACTCAACTTCTTTAACACACCCATAAAAAAGTTTGTTTTTACTAAAACGCACTATCAATCAATCCGTTTCCAGTATCTTGGTTGTTGTTTAATTAAATATAGGACATATGGTATACGGTTATGTAAGAGTCAGTACAGACAAACAAACTACTGAAAACCAGCGATTCGAGATTGAGAAATTCACAAAATCGAGGAACATGAGAATCGACAGGTGGGTAGATGAGACGATCAGCGGGACAAAAGTAATCGCCGATCGCCAACTTGGTAAATTATTAAAGCAAATACGTAAAGGCGACATCCTGATCACGACGGAACTGTCACGTCTCGGACGTAATCTTATGCAAGTTATGAGCTTCCTTCATCAATGTATGGAAAGAGACATCATTGTATTTACGGTAAAGGAAGGTTACGAACTCGGAAATAACATTAACAGTAAAATCTTGGCATTCGCATTTAGCCTAAGCGCCGAAATTGAACGCAACCTGATTTCGCAACGAACGAAAGAAGCGTTGGCTCGGAAAAAAGTGCAAGGTGCCAAACTGGGCCGTCCGAAAGGAGAGCGACCGGAAACCTGTAAGCTAAAAGGTAAGGAAGAGATGATCTTGCAGTATATTAAAGAACATAAGACTAAAGTATATATCAGCAAGAAACTGGGAGTAAACCGGCAAACCTTGAGGGAATTTCTCAAGACTCATCCGGAAATTCCACGGAAATGGAAAAGAATACAGAAGGATTAACAACTCGAGCAACAATTAACGTATGTTAAATTAGTTTAGTTTAGCAGACTTATCGCTCGTTTATTTGTTTATTCCCATTAACTTGCGGAGGAATAAGATAGAAATATACTTGAAATATCCTAAAAAACATTTCATCCTTTATTCCTCTATCATTCATAAAACGCCGCAAGGTTAACATGTATTCAAGACATCAAACATTTGTTTAATCTTTTAATATAAATCTTATGGAAAAAACATTGGTTATTTTAAAGCCTTGTACCGTTCAGCGAGGGCTGATCGGTGAAATCGTAACCCGTTTCGAAAAGAAGGGACTCCGTCTGGCCGGCATGAAGATGGTTTGGCTGACTGACGAGATCTTGAGTGAGCATTACGCCCACCTAAAAGAAAAGCCTTTCTTCCAACGGATCAAGGACGCGATGAGTGTATGCCCGGTAATTGTATGTTGCTGGGAAGGGGTAGATGCCATACATGTAGTAAGAACCTTGGCCGGCGCTACCAATGGTAGAAACGCCGCTCCCGGTACGATACGGGGAGATTATAGTATGAGCGTACAAGAGAATATCGTACACGCATCAGACTCACCGGAGACAGCCGAGATCGAATTGAAACGCTTCTTCAAGGATGACGAGATATTCGATTATGAGCTGAAAAACCTATTGAGTCTTTACGCCAATGACGAGTTTTAAATAAAAAAGAATAGCCGGAAACGAGAGAAATCATTCTCACCTTTCCGGCTCTCATATTTAGAAACCAACATCCTATTCTCCCGAACTGAATGAACAACCTAATTACTAATCTAAAAATCTAATACCATGAAAAACACACTACTATATCTATAACAGGGCATCCCCGCAAAATGTTTAAGGGATTTCATCCTGAAATTAGAAAGCCGATAAAAAACGTTTGTACGCCTCCAGTTGCCTTTCAAAACAGAAAGTTGTCTGGGATAATCTTAAGCAGTTCGCTTTTAGCTGTCGATACTCCTCATCCGGCAAGTGGCTCATGGCCCGTATATTTTTAGAAAGTCGCTCATAATCTCCGGGGGCCGAGACAAGGCCCAACTGATTCTCCTTTACAATCTCCTCGCCCTCGCCGCCTCCACAAAACAAGATAGGAACGCCTAACGGCAGCAAATCAAATAATTTAGAAGGTACCGCCCCCCTTATACGAACCGTCAAGGGGATAATGGAGGCATGGTAACGTGTAAGCTCCTCACGCATCCGTTCCTTGGGCAAAGAGCCATGATAAAAGACCCCTTTATCATGTGTCCTCACATAATCCTCTATCTCCAAGGCTTGATTGCCCCCTCCAAATAAATGAAGCTCCGCTCCCATCCCTTTAAAATCGATACGCTCTATCAACTCCAATATATTCTGCGCCACGCCCAGCAAACCGGCATAGACGATCCTGAAAGGCTTCCGAGAAGAAGGGGGGTGATTCGGTAAAACAAAACGATGCTGTAAATTCCGATACAAGAACGAGGCCTTGCCCGGCTCATACCGTTTTATATAATCCACGATCTCCTTACTCTGCCCTTGACAGGCCGTGGCCTTACGATAAAGGAAACGCTCGATACGCCCCATCACCCCATGATAAACGCCCCCCTCTTTCATGGCCCCCAGCTCCACGGCCGACAATGGCCAAAGGTCTGAGACGTTCAGTACCACCTTTTTCCGGTAGCAACAACGAAAAAGCAACATGGCTGAGGCCGCCGCCAAAACAGGAGGGGTCTGGATGATCACCTTATCATAAGATTTTATACGCTTACGCTTGAGAGCGAAACACCAAAGGGTCGTGGCGAAAGCGCACATACTGGCAAGACGGACCAACGGTCTCCTCGAGATCGAGGCATACGTCCAGTACCTGAAGACCGTTATCCCGTTTACATCCTCTGTCTTGGAAAAAGCCCCCCTATATCCATCAAAGATACGTCCCTTGGGATAATTGGGTAGGCAAGTCAACACATCCACCTTTATCCCTAAGCCGGACAGTCCTTCCGCCATGTTCGTAATGCGTGAGGGTGCCGCACCGATCTCCGGAAGATAAGAGGGAGAAACGATCAAGACCCTCATTCCTTCCGGTTCAAAAATTCCACGATCCTTCCGCAAGCCAATCCATCGCCATAGGGATTGACCGCCTTGCTCATCGCATCGTAATAAGCCGTATCATCAAGCAACGCCGAGACCTCGCTCACGATCTTGTCATAGTCCGTACCGACCAGTTTCACCGTACCTGCCGCGAGAGCCTCCGGACGCTCGGTCGTATCACGCATCACCAACACGGGCTTGCCCAAGCCGGGAGCCTCCTCTTGGATACCGCCGCTATCGGTCAGCACTATCGTTGATTTCTCCATCAGATAGACAAACGACAGATATTCCAATGGCTCAATGAAGAACATATTACCCAGATCAGATAAATCCCCGCCGAACACCTCGTGAATCGGCTTGCGCACATTGGGATTCAAGTGCATAGGATAGACAAAATCCACCATCGGATACATCTTCGTCAAGTCCTTGATAGCGGTACACATATGGATGAATCCATCACCAAAGTTCTCCCGGCGATGACCCGTGATCAACACCAGTCTCTTACCCTCAACCAGACGGTTCACATCATACCCGGAGCGTAAAAGCACGCCTTCCAGCTCCTTGTCCAGCTCAGCGTCCGTCTTTATCTTACGCACCACTTGCCGTAAGGCGTCTATCACCGTATTGCCGGTAACCAAGATTGAGTCCGGACTCACGTCCTCTCGCATCAAGTTTTGCTTGCTCAACCGCGTGGGTGCGAAATTATACGTGGCGATACGTCCCGTGACCTGCCGGTTCATCTCCTCCGGCCACGGGCTATAGATATTGTGGGTACGAAGGCCGGCCTCTATATGACCTACAGGTATCTGTTGGTAGAAAGCGGCCAAGGCGGCCGCCGTGCTCGTGGTGGTATCCCCATGCACCAGCACGACATCGGGTGTCGCCTCACGTAATACGTCACGCATACCGGTAAGGACACGGGCGGTCACATCATATAAGTCCTGACCTTGCTTCATGATATTCAAATCATAATCCGGCGTGATCTCGAACAATTTTAACACTTGATCCAACATTTCCCGATGCTGTCCGGTAACGCACACGATGGTCTCGAACGACTCCGGATATTTTTGGAACTCCTTCACCAGCGGAGCCATCTTGATCGCCTCGGGACGGGTCCCGAAGACTAACATTATTTTCCTCATTACAGCGTATTCTTCTATTTAGCGAACGATTATTTCTTGAATGTCCCGCAAAAGTCCAGCACCTCCACGTCATCCCGATAATTCAACCCCGCAAACTCCCTATGATTCACCAAGAAAACCACTATATCCGCCTTCTCGTATGCCTCCTTATAAGGGGTCAACTTAAACAGCTTATGCTCCGAAACGTTCGGCTCCACCACCATGATGTCAGCATTGTTGCACGATTGCAACACCTTCGTCGTTATTCCCTTGGCCGGAGACTCGCGCAAGTCATCGATATCAGGCTTGAAAGCCAAGCCCATCATTGCCACCGCCGGCTTACGCCCATGCTTCAACTCAAACCGCAGCATGGCGTTCTTCACTTTCTCCGCACACCAAAATGCCTTGTAATTATTCGTCTCACGAGCCGTCGAGATCATACGGCTCTCCATCGGAAACTCCGCCGTGATGAAGTAAGGGTCTACCGCTATGCAATGACCGCCAACTCCACAACCCGGCTGTAAGATATTCACACGGGGATGCCTGTTCGCCAAATCGATCAGCTCCCACACATTGATTCCCGCTTTATCGCAGATAAACGACAGCTCATTGGCGAAAGCGATCTGTACGTCCCGGCTTGAGTTCTCGGTCAATTTACACATCTCGGCCGTCTTGCTATTCGTTGGGTGAAGCGTACCCTTCACGAACTGGCCGTAGAACTCCATCGCCTTACGGGTAGAGACCTCGTCCATGCCGCCGATGACCCGGTCGTTATGCACTAACTCATAGATCACGTTACCCGGAAGCACCCGCTCCGGGCAATAAGCGATATAGATCTTGCCCTCCAGTTCCGGCCGTTCGGAGAAAATCAAACTAGCCATCCGCTCGGTCGTTCCCACCGGCGATGTAGACTCGATCACGTACAAATCCCCCTCTTTCAACAAAGGAAGCACCATACGGGTAGCCGACTCCACGAACGATACGTCCGGCTCATGATCCCCCTTGAAAGGAGTGGGTACCACCATGAAATAAGCGTCGCTCACCTGAGGCTCGGTGTAAGCCTTGAAATGTCCGGAGGCCAGTACCTCCCGCAACATCTCCTCCATACCCGGCTCGATGATATGCAATTTCCCTTGGTTGGTAACCTCCACCACCTGAGCGTTGATATCCACGCCGGCGATCTCCACCCCGTGCTTTGCGGCAATAATAGCCGTGGGCAGGCCAATATAGCCCAACCCCATGAAACATGCTTTCATAAGAATTATGTATTATTTTTTTAAGTAAGATATTAGGCAGATCAAGAATGGTCCAACAACGATCAACCGATTGTATAAGAAAGTTTCTTCACAAAATGAATACGAATTGTATTAGATAGATGAAAACGGTTATACGTAAATGACACTTGGTCATCTACAACCTCGACAGAGGATGCGCCGGCCACTCTTATCGCCGCGATACTCGTCACTATCTCATTTCGTGAACAAGATATGATCTCCACATCCGGAGCCAGATGGATCAAGTTTACGGCTTTCACGGCTGTTGAGACAGAGTCCTCTATCCTAAAACGATCCTTATCAATCGTAAATTTTCGCAGATGCCTACCCAATGAGCCAAAGCCATCATGCCAAGCCTCTACCTCATTCGGAGAATCTTTAAGAAGCGTCACCCTTGCCCGCCTCCCCACACGAAAGCCTCCCCATACCTCGCTAGAGTTCTTATCCCCTAGCACCACCGTATTATGGGCCGCCGTGCCACGCTCGTATTGCCTACGGGCTGTCTTTTCATACGTAGAAATTCCGGTATCTATAACGAAAGGCTTACCCCCTATCCGCAACTCATAATTGAACGTATCCGCATGCGAATGGCCGGGTTGGTAAGAGGCCCTTATGTCTCCAACATCCACGATAGCCTCCCAATGGCCCGCCATCAATTTTCGATAGCCACACGCTCCCATCGGAAGCATTTTCCAATCTATATCCAATCGCTTAGCATATGCAAACAATTGATTCGGAGAAGGCGCGATTCCCTCTGCGGAATCATTCAGGAGAGGTATCGTATTATCTCTATAAACGACAGAGGCTAAATGTCCCAACATTCCACGGGCCTTTTCCCATAAGCGTTCATTCAGGCCTTCCTGCCCTATAAACCTCAAATTTTTCATAGAGACATTATAGCAATCCAGCAACCGATCCAATAATATACAATGATACATCGGAGATTGCTCGTAATGAGCGCCATCCGGTAGGAGTTGTTCTTCCAGCTCTTTAAATAACAGGTCTTTCGCCTTTTGATAGATCGACTCATCCTTAAAATAAAGCCCGGCCCATAACAAGGAGAAAGCGTCTTAAGTGATTCCCTAAAAGATGATATTCCAGATTATCCAGTAAGATTTGATATTGGGCATACAAGGAGGAATCCCATTCTCGTTTATTCTCTGCCGGAATATAAGGATGATATTTCGACAGGAACTTGATCCAATTGATACCTCGTAAAGCGATCGGATAAGGTTCCAGACCATCCCTGTTTTCCTCGATCTCATCGACAAACTTATCGATCCAACAAACGGCCTGTTCGAAAGAGATGGTTTCCTGATGAAGGTAGTCCATATAATTTAGATTATATGACCATAGTTTGCCAAAACTCTCATCGTTCCATCCTTGGAAGGCGGATTCCTTACCTAAGAACGAGAAACGTCCCGTAACACTATCCAAGCCCGTATATTTCGGGATGAAAGGGTTTAAAGACAATGGACACCCTGTTCTTGGTAAAGAGAGCGCATACCGAAAATTCATATATTTCCGGATATATGCCCGTAGCCTATACCAGACTTGATAACGAACTTGGCGGGATCTCAAGTTCCGAAGGGTTAATATATATAATGAAATATACATGTAGCAGATGTAGTGTATTTAGAGATTCACCCAACCTCTCTCTTTCAAACTCGTGATACAAGCGAAAGCAACTTTCGTCGTATTCAAAGGACTAAATAATAGGGATAAATTTAGCAACCATATTCTTATATTCCCTATTCACTTTCTCCATGATAGCAATTGAATGCCTATCAATATTTGCAATCAGATCACGAATTGCTTTAACATCTGAAACAGCCTCACTTGGCTCATCCATTATAGTATAAGGCATACCGAAGTAGTTCATCATACCCGGATTTTTAAGCCCCCATTGCTTATAAAAAAGGCCAAAACATGGAGTTCCTACAGACAATGACAAAATGATGGAATGTAGACGCATTCCTATCAATAAACTAACAGATCGATATATGTATAGCAATTCCATCGGATCATTACTCTTAATGAGTCGCAACTCATGTTTAGCCGCAAACTGTTGTGACTTCAAATAATCCTTATCAGTCTGCACAACAACCACAAACTCATATTCACATTTTAAAGCTGTCACATAGTTCCCCATTCGTTCAAAAATATCCTCAATATATTTTTCCGGCAGATAGCCTATGTCACCAACAGTATGGAAACGTAATGTAATAGCTATCATTTTCTTTCGCTTCACGCTAAGAAGAGTATCTTTGTTTATGAAAAAAGCCAAATCTATCGTCTGCTCAAAATTCCCAGAAGGCATCAGTTCACCCATATAGTCATACGACTCCTTTTCTCTGAAAAACACCTTGCAAGCACCTTCAAGCAGGGGAAATAAAATTTTCTGCCCCATCTCGTTTATTGTTGAAGCCGACTGAGGAAATATCATGTAAGGAACATGGGCTGACTTTGCGACTTTTAATGGATACATCAATGCACATAACCGAGCGTAATCTATAAAAGAATGGCAACGAAATAGATTTCCCCCATTAAAAATAACACAATCGGAATCAAGTAATTGCTGGCAGAATTGTTTATTACTTTTTAAGCCAAAGACAACAGCCGCACCACTCATGTAATGCACAAGAGATGAAAAAAGGTTAGAAGAACGATCAAGAAAAAAAGGTGACTCAAATATCTCTAGATCGTTACCATAACGTTCCCTCAAATAACGCTCAGATTCTATGTAATCATTCTGTTGGTATTTATAACGTGAAAATAACTTAACTTGACACCCCAAGGATTTAAGCACGTCGATAGCACCAAGTGTAATGGCCAAGTCTCCAGCGTTACGTGCCGAATAGCCATAAATCAAACAGATCGTTTTCATATAGACTGATATACATGGTTATAAATCGATGTAACATATTCAGGAGAATATAAACGTTTGTAAGTATCAAGAGCAGCATTCTCCATTCTTTTGCGTAGCTCTTCATCCGTACAGAATATCCGTATCTTATTGATAAACATATTTAGATCTTTCAATGACAACGTGTAACCATTCGTTTCATGATCAATCAAATTAACCATTTGTGGTATATCAGAGGAAAATGTCACTTTTTCCAGAGCATACGATTCTATCAACAGATTAGGCAACGCCTCACCATGAGTAGTAGTTGTAATTGTAAAATCAGTCGCTCCCGTATAAAGAGAAGGAGTGTTTACATAGCCAACAAATTTCACTTTATTACCTATATTAAGTTCTTCTATAAGTGCCTGTAATTTTTCATAATATTCTCTTTCTGAACCTCCAACAAGAACACATCCAAGATTAAGTCCGCATTCATTAGCCATAGCTGTGATGCGAATCGTATCCTCTATATTCTTCGACGGAATGATACGTCCCACATATGAAGTAAGAAATTCAGCATTAAGTTCATTAGCAAGCTCTATTCGCTTCTGTCGTTTTTCTTCCTCTGATACATTCTGTACAAAGATAACATTCGGTACGATGACAAATTTATTAGGACAGAATCCCACATTTTTAAAGTAATGCTCCTTCTGGTATTCTGTCAAGAAAGTTGTATAGTCTAAGTTTCGAGCGATATAACTCACTACATATTTTATGAGTGAGACGTAACGCATATTCATTGTTACACGATGTACTGTACAAACGATAGCATAGTCACTATGAGTAATCTTTTTGTGCAGCAAACAAACTAATGCGGTGTAAAGGCCTAGACAGTGTACTATATCAGGTTTATATCCTTTCACAAAACAATGATATTGTCTCCAGTAAAAAAACGACATAGGTTTCAATGTATTCACCGTATAGAAATCGACAGCTTCATCTTCCACCGTATTTTCGTACACCCCAAATATTACAGTCATAGCTTTATAAAGGTTCTTCATGCTCTTCGATAAATTCATGGCAGCACGAACACCTCCACCTATCACTTTTCGTGGCTCTACTACATAAGCGATTTTCATTTTCTATTCTTATTAAATAATTCATAATATTTTTTTGCACACTCAGTCATAGTATAAGACCTATAACTACGCAATACATTTGCTCTCATCCTTTCCATCTCTACAGCAGGTAAGTCCAAGAATCGTTTAACAGCCAAATAGCAGGCATCTTCACTTATATCAGAAGCCAAAAAACCATTAATACCATCTTCTATTGTATTAACGATACCTCCTACCGGTGTACAAATGGGTATCGTTCCCACACCAATCGCCTCAATCAAAGAGATAGGCATACCTTCATAAGAAGACAACAGACAATAGGCATCAGCCGCTTTTAAATATTCTAAAGGATTATTTCTCTCCCCTAGTATATAAACCTTAGGACAATTCACCATTTTTATCTCATTAACCAATGAAGCATTACTGTCATTCCCTATCATCAGCATCGACAATTTATAACCTTCACTATTCAATCTAGAAACTATACGAGCGATCATAAGCTGACGTTTCACTTTATTTATTCTAGCTAAACAGACTAATATCTTTTCATCCGAATCATCTTTATAACGCATAAGTTCTTTTCTCACATGCTCCGAAACCAAGATATTTCTAGAAACGTTACGCCCATTTGGAATCACAGGGGGAATAAACCCATAATATTCCACAAAACTATTTCTCGATTCAATCGATATAGTTACAGGAATAACAAAACCCGATTTGAAACAAAACTTCCTAATGCTACTACCCAAAAAAGAACCAGCCTCTTTTTGCGCATCATTATGTACTGTATGAAAATAAAATATAGAACGATTGAACAATACAGAAAGAATACAATAAACGATTGCACGTAAATGCATATGCACTACGTCCGGTCGCCCTTTTCTAATAAGATTATAAATCCTAAACATAAGTGTCCAATCTATTCCCGGTCGCTTATTCATCGAATAAAGTTTCACATTAGAAGAAATCTCACCCTTATAAAAGCCTGTTCTTTCTAATGGATGAAACACAATCAAAGTTACATCATTTTCTTTGGACAGCTCATTACACAAATCTACAGTGAATCGCTCTCCTCCTCCAGAACTTAATTGCGGAACTATTTCATAAATAATCATCTCAGCTGTATTATTAAATATTAATTACATGGTTAACAGATTCATTTTTAAAGAAATTGTACGCAACACGGTTGTCTTTATCCAATGACAAATAAGAATTTGCATACATTTGTACACCTCTACGATCACACAGAGAAATCCACTCCCTAACAGAAGAGAAATTCGGCCATTTCTCTTCTTCCAAAATCAAGAAATATGATAACGCTGCATCTGAAATCCAATGCTTAGCCACTTCTGAAGAAATAATAGGTAAACCACAAGCCATATACTCCGCCAGTTTTGTTGGTGAAGCTACCGCATTCATCACTACATTATCCCTAAACAAGAATGCGACATCTGCCGCATTCAAGTAATGAGGAACCTCCGCAAAACCTAATGACTTACAGATTACATTTTCACGAATTTCTTTGCTGACCTGCTGACGGTCCATTACTTGTTCTAATAACCCAACATCATGTGTCAGAACTAAGAATTTTGAATGACTATCAAAGGAATAATATGCAGCAAAAAAAGCTATAGCCTTATCAACCTTTTGCCAAGCATGTAATCCACCACTGTAAACAAACACGATATTATCCTCCGCTATCCGTAAATCATTACGAATTTTTCGACGAATCTCATCATTCTTATAAAACGAACTTGTATCCACACCACATTGATACACTAATATTTTGTTTTCGTCAGCCTTATACTTGTCCATGATATGCCTCTTCATGGCAAAGGATTGACAAATGATAATGTCGGCCAAAGTCGAACTATCACGTTCATACTTTTCTAACAAACCCCAATACCAGTTTTTTGAAGTGGACTTCAAAGAATAAAGATATTCCTCGGGACGAGCACCATGCATATCTACAATACACTTTAGTTTTCGGCAAAATTTTCGTGCGATCCCCATTGATTTAAACGAGACAGAATATTCCCCTAACAAATATGTCGGTTTATGAATACAACACAACACAAATAAAGCAATTGACATCCAATGGTTATTTAACACTTCAGCCACCTTACATCTGCTCAAGAAAGGAAACATTGGCACATAATATTTTTTTATCACTTTATCAGACAGGACAAATTTCCCTTTTGAATAAACATACGCCCTCTTTTTAATCGGATAAAATTCAACCTCTATAATTTTATCCGATATTAATGACGCAATAAAAACATCAACATTTCTAATACGTCTAATCTCACCCGAGTTTAAAAAAGGAGATGAATGAAAATGGATTAGCATAATATAAATTGATTATTAATATAAAATTTGTAATCACTATCAATAGTACAACATTAATATTTAGGAAATGAAAAGCTTTTCATAGCTACAGAAGTTTTTGTCTTCTTCATCAATAAAGCCATTACCAAAAAAAGTACCATCACATGAGTAAAATAGATAGAAGCAATAAAACAAAGAGCTACATACGTGGTTATACAACACTTACCAGCGATATTATTACCTTTCCACAATGAACGTAAAAAAAGAAAATAAAAAAAAAGACCTATCAAACCTGTTTGTATTATAATTCTTTGGAATGCATTCATATAAGTATCATTTACACCAAAAGTATAGGCAACCGATGTTTGAGATATTTTCTGTTCCAATTTCTCTTTGCTATGTAATCCAACTAGTATTTCAAACGGACTCATTGTATCAAGAATATAATATCCACGCCATATCCGAATAAAGCCTGACATTTTCATTGTTTGGCCACGTAAAGCTCCATCTTGAAAAATTTCCGCTTGTCTATCTAGTAATTTCTCTCCATATTCCGTATTCATCACATACCTAATAGAAAATATTATCATTAAAGAAAAAACAAGCACAGAAAAAAACGCAACAATTGGTCGAAAGCGCCTTAACAACATTATCATATAGAATACAATAATAACTAATACACCCAATAAGGCATTACCTGAGGCCAAAGCCAATAAAGTCAGCAAATAAATAGCAGAACGAATATACGCCTTCTTATCTGCAACATAAAACAACTCAGCAATAACAAGTGGTAATAAAAACTGAACTAAATGAGCTGGTTCACTGAAAAATGCCGAAGATCTTTCTCTCTCTATAGCGACATCCGCCCAATCGCTAATACTATCATAAGAACCTACTATACCCTTAACTTCTATTGGAAGAAAAGTAAATATGCCAATAATTCTATATCCAAAAGACATATACATTAGTTCTTGAAATATAAAAAAAATAATATTCACAAAAGCGACAACTCTATAATATTTCAAAAACACATTTAAATCCAATTCCTTATTCAAAACGCCCCAAAAAAGACATATATATATAATACTTGTATCTATTATCTCTGAAATAGTACTATTAAAAAAGAATCTTGCGACACAATAATAACAAACATATAACAATAATAAAGAAGAATGTAAAAAACAAATCCTCCCTCGCTTCTTTAAAACATAAATAAAAAAAATATACATCAATAGCATAGAAAAATTAGCATAACCATAACCATAATATTTAAATATGGGATAACTCACAGCTGCAAAAGCTGCCATTTTAGAAACACCATCTATTGATGTAGTAGTTTTTATTCTCATTTTTTTAACTTACATTTTAATATACATACAACTTCAGTTCTCTCTTTTTTACTAATACCAACAAAAAACACTAGAGAAGAAGAGATTACAATAGAGATAAATATTTCCACAACCAAATTCGCAAAAGAATTTACGAATTGGCTAAAAAACAAAGGTACTGGAATAGACAAAACCGAGACGATTAACGCATAGAGTACAACCTCTCTAAAATATCTAAAAATAGGAAATTCATACAAACTATTCAAATAGAATAGACGAAATAATAATACAAACACATTTATCATTATCTTTATAATTAATACGATCTCAGGAAAATTCCAAATATTGATAGCAATAAAACTTAAAGGAATGTTAGACAAGATCATTACACTCATTAAAAGCTGATAATTCCGGATATTCCCCGTTGCCTGTACAGATACCCATAAAGGTCCCTGAAGGGCATCCAAGAGTAAAAAAAGAATCATCATACGACAAAATTGGACAGAATGAGGAGGAACTTCAACCAACCACAAACCTAAACATTCCTTACAACAGATAAACACTGGTAGAGAAATAATAAACAACAAATAGAAAGAATACTTAGAAGTACGAATTACCAGATCAATAAAATATTGTTTTTCTCCTGCCGCATAGGATTTTACAATTTGAGGATTGAAAGCCATCTGAAAATTAGAAACAAAACTATAAACTGCATGGCTCACTTGGTTCGCAATACCCATCGCTGCATTTACTGTCACACCATAAAAAAGATTCAGCAATATATTGAGTCCTTGCGAAGCCCCCATATTGGCAGCCCCTCCAAACAAGCTCCAACCGGAAAAACTAACCAACCGTTCATAAAGTCCCTTTTCAAAAAAGAATGTATAACGACAAACAGAAAAGCGACATCGGCAATAAAGATAATAGCCAAAGGTTATGACTAAAATCACTGAAAACATCAAAAAAGAATAAAATATTAATTTATCAAAAGTTGTCAAGGCCAACAGATAAACTATAAGTAAACGACACACAGATTCTATCACACTAATATACGCATAAAAAGACATACATTCATGAGAGATAATCGCCGCACTATAAGGTGCACGTATAATGCTGATACAAGTTGCCAATATAGAGAATTGGTAAGTCATCACCACTGCATATTCCCTTCCTTCCGGATACTTGATATAATGGATTAAAAACCAAAGTCCGACAGTTTCAGCCAAGATAAACGTCAACAACGCTATACACATATGGATAGTAACACTCGCCGAAAAAACACGACTTATAGTCACCTGATTACCAACACCCAATTCATAATTCAAGAAACGTTGCGTGGATGTTACCATCGCATTATTGATAAATGTAAAAAGAACTACAATCCCACCTACCACATTATAAACGCCAAAATCCTCTATACCCAATACCTCTAACACGATTCGGCTGGTATATAGCGATACCCCCATAATCAAGAGCATACGAATATAAAGAAACAGTGTATTTTTCACTATCCGCTTATTGTTTTCTGATGTTTTGGACATAAATTTTAGATTTTGATTTTATAGCCCTCGCCATTAATGTAATTTTTTCTCCCAATAATTTCTTTACAAATAATCTGAGTTTAATTTTTCTATATTGTGGACCTCTAAATACAGTATTTGCCAACTTTTCATAACCTTCTATTTTCATTCTATTGTAAATGGTTTTACGAATAGGGGGCAACTTTGAATAAGATCGCAAATTAGCATTATTTTTAGCGGCTGATTGTATATTTGATTCATAATATTCTACTAACGGCATTACTTCATTCCAAAAGCCTTTACCCTTTTCAGTATTAACCAATACTAAAGAAACCCCTTTACTACTGTCTAACTGTGGAAAAAACTCTTTAACACCCCAATAATCTGCTAAAGTTATATCACTTTGTCTGGATAATCTAGAAAACGGACAATTATAACATGAACAGCGATATGTCATCGCATACATGAATGAATATAAAAATGGAGAAAGCTCATAAGTAGGAAGCTTCACTACTCGGATTTGAGAACCAATCTTAATCATTACAGACTCGCACCCACC
>ENA-ORUI01002259-ORUI01002259.1-human-gut-metagenome-genome-assembly--contig:-NODE-2259-length-16624-cov-14.339248_pt1 | contig 16624 bp, 19 predicted proteins | sample MGYA00242078_ERZ509205 | MGnify/ENA primary metagenome ERZ509205 (study PRJEB26280, sample SAMEA2338828) | human gut metagenome | biome: human gut; feature: human-associated habitat; material: faeces... | reverse complement strand
AAGCCATCACCTACTAATTTGTTGCAACCGGGTGCGCACCTGGTTACATAAAGCGGTTTTTCGAAAGGTTGCGCAGCCTGCGGAGAACCAAAACGTTTCAATCATTTGAAGGGAGTAATTCATTATGATGATGCCTGCAAACTACTCTGCTGTTGCAGAGAACGAGATGACCTATGTCGTCGGCGGCGCAGTTGCTCTGGGCGACATCCTGGCTGACAAGCTGGACGTTTCCAACTGGAAGAAGTTCAACTCCAACATGGTGACCCTGATCGGCAACGCTTACCTGGGTGGTTTCATCGACAACACCGCTGGCGTGATCTTCGGCGGCAACTATCGTCCGTTCGATACCATTCGCAAGTATGGCAGCACTCTGGCACCCATGATGCACTTCGACAGCTTCGGCGCTGGTGCTAAGAGCGTGTTGAACATCGGCCTGAACCTGGTCGGCAACGCTGCTGCTGTCTACAACCTGGCAACCGGCACCGTGGCGAACGCCATCGCTGGCGACCGCGTTTACGGCAAGGATAACAACAACAAGGATATCACTGGTCCTTGGCTGATCATTAAGTAATTGCTGGTCAGATGCAGTCTGTTTATCTGATCCTGCCGCAAGGCGGAGCGGATGACAATGCCTCACTATGTGCCCGGAGGCGTTTGCCTCCGGGCACATTTTATTTTGCAAAACACACCCATTACGCGAACCCGTAATAGGTGATCGCAGAGAAAGAAGCGGCAGTGCCCGGCCGGGCGGCTGCGCCCGTTTCTCTGCCTGCTATTGCCTATTACATTCCTCTGCCCTGCGCGGAGGAACTGCAAAACTATAAGATAGGGGTAAACAAAATCATGAATGAGATCAAAGTTGCCGAAAACAAGACCCTCAAGCTCACCAATGTGCTGTCCCGCCGCGTGCAGCCCGAAGAACTGGGCAACATGATGCTGGTTCTGACCCAGATGCACAATTTTATCAAGAGCCACAACGCCATGCCCGTCGGCCCGCTGGTGCAGGCCATCAAGGTGGGCACCGGCCCGGATCATGCGCCGGAGCTGTATATGCTGCAGCAGGCTACCCAGCTGATCCCGCAGATGGAGCCGGGCTACACCATGGACGCCGTCCTGCGCGTGAAGGGCTGCCTGTATGCCCATTACACCGGCCCCCTGAGCCATTCCCAGCTGGCCAGCGCCAAGCTGCAGATCCTCGCGTTTGAAAATGACCTCAAGCTCAGCGGCAACACCTATACCATCTACGTCAATCAGGACGATGATGATGCCGTTGTGGATGTGTTTATGGAGACCAAGTAATTATGACAACGACCGTTCAGAACCTTTCCGATCTGCAGGATCGCCGGATCATGATGGAAAAAAAGCTGCCCCCTTACGGGTATGCGTTCGTCATTCTGGTGGGGCTGTTCATGATCTTTCTGGTGGTGTGGAGCACCCAGACCAACCGCATCTATGTCAGCCAGAACAGCGGCACGGTGCAGGCCAGCAACAAGACCTACATCATGTCCAGCTATTCCGGCTCCATCACCGAGCTATATATCTCGGAGGGCAGCTATGTGAACGAGGGCGACCTCGTGGCGCACATCAAGAGCACCGACATCGATATGCAGCAGGATAACCTGGAAAGCCAGCTGAAGATCTATCAGACCCAGCTGGATCAGTACAACAAGCTGCTGAAGTGCATCCAGGACGACACCAACTACTTCAGCGAGACCAGCGCCGAAGACCAGCCCTACTACTACCAGTACGAGACCTACAAGAGCCAGGTGGAGCAGAAGACCTTTGATGCCTCCGCCTACCAGTCTGCCGGGTACTCGGACGCGCAGATCAAGACCCTGATGGAGCAGAGCCAGAGCGAGATCCAGGCTCTGTATTACTCCACGATGCAGTCCATCTCCCAGAGCATTACCAGCGCCCAGAGCAATGTGGACAACATCCAGGCGCAGATCGATACCCTGAATACCGGCGCAAACGATTACTACATCTATGCCCCCACCTCCGGTGTCATCCATATGGATAACCCCTACAAGGAAGGCATGGTGTTGAGCGCCGGTTCTGCACTGGCCACCGTTGCCAGCGAGAACGACGATCTGGAGATCGTGGCCATGGTCAGCGTCAGCGACCGTCCGCTGCTGCACGTCGGTGATCCCTGCAAGATCGCCATCACCGGTCTGTCGGAGTATTCCTACGGCACCCTGACCGGCACGGTGACCTCCATCGACAGCGACGTGACCGCCAGCTCCAGCGGCTCCTACTACAAGATGACCATCAAGCCGGACAGCACCTATGTGGTCAGCCGCAGCGGCGATAAGGTGGATCTTTCCAACGGCATGAGCGTGACCGCCCGCGTGGAATACGATCAGGTCACATACTTCGAGTACGCCATGGAAGCCCTGGGCGTGCTGTTCCGCTAAACGCTGCGCGTCCGCTACTCAACACACCCAAAGAGGTACAACAAACATGAAATCAACCGCAAAGAAATTGGCCGTGTGTGCCGCTTTGCTCAGCCTGCTGGCCTGCGGCACCGCGCTGCCTGCATTTGCAGCCGTTCCGCTGACCGGTGCCGCCATTTCCCTGCCCTGGGACGATCAGGATGTGCCCGCCGAAAGCATTGAGGCCGGCAGCTACTCCTCCAATATGCTGCTGGGCGCTACACAGCAGCTGTCCCCTACGGTCAAGCCCCGCAACACCACCGACTCGGTGATCTACCTGTCGGATGATACCAGCGTGGTGACCGTGAGCAATTCCGGTCTGGTACAGGCGGTGGGCGTCGGTACCGCGACCGTCACGGCTGCTGCCGGCAACCAGATCTGCGCCTATACCATCGTTGTCTCCATGGACTCCTCCATGATCGTGACCGAGATGGACCTTTCCCTCTCCTCCAACACGATTTATGTGGGCAACTCCGTGTCGGCCTCGCTGCAGGTGCGCCCCAGCTCTGCCTCCAACTACGCCACCGTTACCCTGACCTCCTCCAATGAGAAGATCGCCACGGTCAACAACTTTGGCCGTGTGACCGGCATTGCACCGGGCACGGCCACTATTACGGCGACCTGCGGTTCGGTCACGGCCACCACCAAGGTGACCGTTCTGGCACTTCCTACAGACACTTCCACCAGCACAGGCACCACCACGGTTTCCAACAACAGCGGTCAGATCATCACGACCAACACTTCCTATGTGGTGCTGAAGCCCGGTTCCACCTGCACCCTGACGGCGAAGGCGACCCCCGCTTCTGCTTCCCAGAAGTTCACCTTCAAATCCGGCAACAGCAGCGTGGCAACGGTCAGCCCGTCCGGCGTCATCACGGCTGTGGGCACCGGCTCCACCTCCATCACCGTCTCCAACGGCAAAGCCAACGCCATGGTCACAGTCATCGTCAACCGCTCGGCCTCCTCTGCTTCTTCGGAGAACGGCGACGACAGCAACAGCGGAGAGGATAACAACAGCAATGTGACGCTGGATCCTGTGGTCAAGGCCATTCAGGACAGCAGCGAAGACGAGATCGTCTTTGCACAGTCGGAAGTTCCCGTGGTCACTGGCGATATCCTGAACGCTCTGCGCACCACACAGAAGACGCTGTGCGTGGTGGGTGACGGCTATACGCTCCAGATCAAGGGCGCGGCCATCAAGAACACCACCGGCCAGCTGAACACCGCTCTGACACTGGACGCCACCGACAAGGGGCTGTCCTTTGAACTGAACGAAGGCGAAACGCTGCCCTGTGCGGTGCAGATCGATCTGGACAAGAGCAGCTATTCCCGCCTGTACCTCTACAATGAGATCTCCGGCAAGTGGCAGTACCTGAACAGCTACAAAGATGGTTCCATTACTGCTGACACCGCCGGCCAGTATCTGCTGACCAACGAAAACCTGCAGTTCGGCAACATCAACTGGACCTTCTTCATCGCCGGCGGTGTGGTCATCGCATTGATCGCCGCTGCCTACATCGCGTTCAAGAAGCGCTACTGGTTCTGGTAAGCTGCACTTCTCCCCTTCCCCACAAAAAACAACAACAAGCCCTCCCGGGTTTACTTCCGGGAGGGCTTGCCTGCTTTTTACGGTTGTTTTGTTTTATTCCACGGTCACGCTCTTGGCCAGATTGCGGGGCTTGTCGACGTCACAGCCCCGCAGAACCGCCATATAATAGGCGAACAGCTGCAGGGGCACGATGAGCTGCAGCGGCATCAGGATATCCTCGTACTCATCCAGGCGAACGACCGCATCTGCCACGCCGTCCGGCACCACCGCATCCTTCGTGGTGAACAACAGCACCCTGGCCCCGCGGCTCCGGGTCTCCTTGGCATTGGAGATGGTCTTTTCGTAGACCTGTTTCTGGGTCGCCAGGGCGATCACCGGCACGCCGTCCGTGATCAGGCTGATGGTACCGTGCTTCAGTTCTCCGGCGGCGTAGGCATCCGAGTGCACATAGCTGATCTCCTTGAGCTTCAGGCTGCCTTCCAGCGACAGGGCATAGTCGAACCCGCGCCCGATGAAAAAGCAGCTCTGGGTGTTCACATAGCGGCTGGCAAGATACTTGATCTGCTCGCAGTCTGCCAGACGGGGCTTGATAACCTCTGGCGCATGCAGCAGCTGGGCGGTGTAGTACTTTGTCTTTTCCTCGGTCAGCCGCCCCCGCGCGTAGGCCAGACGCAGGGCAAACAGGTACAGCACGCACAGCTGCACCATATACGCCTTGGTGGATGCCACCGCGATCTCCGGCCCTGCGTAGGTGTACATGACGTAATCCGCTGCCCGGGCAATGCTGCTGCCCACCACGTTCACGATGGCCAGCACCGGCACGCCCCGGCTCTTGGCCAGCTTGAGGGCGGCCAGCGTATCGCTGGTCTCGCCGGACTGGCTGATGATGATGACCAGATCTTCCGGCTTCAGGATGGGGTCGCGGTAACGGAACTCGCTGGCGATGTCCACCTCTGCGGGCACCCGCGCCAACGTCTCGATGGCGGTCTTGCCCACCATACCGGCGTGCATGGCCGTGCCGCAGCCCACCAGATGTACCGTGCCAATGCTGCGCAGCTTTTCGTCCGTCAGTTCCGGGATGCGCAGCTCCGGCAGACCGTTCTCCACCCGGGGGCTGACCGTTGCCGTGATGGCAGCGGGCTCCTCGTTGATCTCCTTGAGCATAAAGTGGGGATAGCCGCCCTTTTCGGCGGCCTCCATATCCCAGTCTGCGGTCAGTTTTTCGCGCTCCACCGCCTCGCCGAACTCGTTATAGAAGCGGATACCCTGCGCCGTGCACACGGCCATGTCCCCTTCTTCCAGCACGCTGTACCGGCGGGTATACTTGAGCAGCGCCGGGATATCCGAAGCCACAAAGTTTTCGCCCTCACCCCAGCCCACGATGAGCGGGCTTTCCCGCTTGACCGCAAAGATAGTGTCCGGGTAATCCTTGAACAGCACCGCCAGCGCGTAGCTGCCCCGCACCTTGGCAAGCGCTGCCTGCAAAGCCTGTAAGGGCTCGCCCTGATAGCAGCTGTCGATGAGCTTTACCAGCACCTCGGTGTCGGTCTCGCTGGCAAAGGTGTAGCCTTTAGCAATCAGGCGCTCCTTTAAAGCGCCGTAGTTTTCAATAATGCCGTTATGCACGATGCTGACCCGGGGCGTGGAGTGCGGATGGCTGTTCACGTCGCTGGGCTCGCCGTGGGTCGCCCAGCGGGTATGACCGATGCCGCAGCTGCTCTGGGGCAGCGACAGTTCTTCCAGCTTGCTGCGCAGGGTGGCGAGCCGCCCCTTGCTTTTGACCACACGGATACCGTCCCGCTGGGTGAGCGCCACACCGGCAGAATCGTACCCGCGGTACTCCAGCTTTTCCAAGCCGTCCAGCAACACCTGCTGGGCGCTGCGCATGCCAACATAACCTACAATGCCACACATACAAAATACCTCCAGACCGACTGCGGCGCGCCGAAATGCGCTGCTGCACAGTCAGTTTCCTCTATCAAAGTCTATGTTCTTGTATGGCTTTCTTTGCAGGGTTCTGTTCCGGTATTGCTGCCGGTTTTTGCCCTGTTCTGCGGCTGGTATAGCCCTCAGCCGGAGAAACACCCGCCGAATCTTTCGATGATTCCTCTCCTCGTCACCCTCACGGCTGTCACCCGTGTGGCCCGGCGCTTTGTGTCAGCTTGTGGTACACATTCCTTCTTTCAATGTTTTTTGCTCAATGCATTCCCAGCATTTTATGCAGCTTGGGCTGCCACTTCAGCTTATACAGCAGCAGCATATTGCACAGTGCATGGTCGTACAGGGCAAAGGCTACATTTCCCATAGCCAGCGTGAGCAGGGTCATTGCCAGCGCGGTGGTGCGCAGCTCCTGCGAAACGCTGCCCGCCGGTACTATCACCAGCAGCAGGCCATACATCGCCAGCACCGCCGCGTTGCACAGCAGCAGCTTGCACACCAGCTGCAATGCCCGGGGACGGATGCGGTCAAATTTGGGCTTGACAAGCGGATAATAGCCCAGCAGCACGGTGAAGATCAGGGCGATTTCTTTATCCGGCACAAAGAGCAGCCCCAGCAGGCTGACGGCAGCATACGCCGTCCACGCCATGGTGATGCCGCACTCCATGCACACCGTTGCAATGAGAAAGCTGGCCACCGCAGGCGCGATGAACATGGCAATGGGGATGATGGTGCCCAGCAGCATCAGTGCCACACACAGTGCCGCCGCCATGCCGCAGTAGGCCATGGCCCAGCTTTTGCTTTTTCGTTTCTTCATGGGATCTCCCACTTTTCGGTATCTACATCCTGCTCCAGCGGGTAGACCGCGTGTTGCAGACCTAAGATCATGATATTATTCAGCAGGGTGTCATTCAGCTTGAGATCCAGCATCTTGTATGCCCGCATCAGGTCGTTGACCGCTGCCAGCGCCTGCCGCCGGGCGTTCTCTATAGCGGCAGCCTGCCCGTTGAGCTCGTTGACCACGAACACGTTGTACTGACCGTTGCGGCGGTCGGTCTCAAAGCGCTCGGCCTTGTCCAGCAGATAGAAGATGCGGCCGATGCAGCTGCCGATATACCGCATACTCTTGCGCTGGTTGGGATCGTCCGTAGCCAGCGTGGAGTACAGCGCGCCGTAAATGTTGCTCATGGGCTCAGCCGCAAGGGCATAGTTTTTGGCGCTCAGGTTCATCTGCACCACCGCCTGTTCCCGCTCCTGCGCAAACAGCCGCTCCAGCGCCGGGTTTTCCTGCCGCGCTTTCTCGTAGGCGCGGCATAGCAACAGCTTGTCCACTGCGCGGCGCAAGCGCTTGACCGGGCGCAGCTCGCTGTACTTGCGGTCCTGCAAATTATGCCAGCCCATCAAGATCTCCGTCTGCGCCGCCTGCCGGATGCCCAGCGTCTGGCACATCATGCTGCGCTGGAACGGCGTACCGGGCACCCGCTGCCGTTTGCAGGTGGGCATACGCCCCGCCAGACTGTCGGACAGGATGGCAAACAGCACCCCGTTGGTGCGCAGCAGATGGCAGGCATAGAAGCCGTAAGACTTGTACATCTGCCGCCGCACCCCGCGGAGGTAACGCATATAGGTGTTGTAGTCCCGGATCGTCAGTTCCGGCAGATAGGGCCGCATCCGTCCCTTCATAAGAGCCAGCCATCCTTTCTGTACAGTTTTTGTATCCTGCGGTCAATAAGGTTAGTATAATCCTTTTTGTTCGGCAACGCAACTACCGGATGCAAAAACTGCTGTAATTTGTCATTATGCCGAATTTTGTGAAATCTATTTTTCTATTAAAAATACCCGCAGACCGTCTCTTTTCAGCAAAAGATGATCTGCGGGTGTTTGTGCCGGATTTTCCCGGAAAAAGACACACTTTTTCAGTGCAATGTCTGCCGGTCGGGCAGTCAAATGACCTTACTTCTTTTCAAAATGGGTGCGCTTGCCGTCAAAGCCGGATTTGGGCATGGGCTTTGCCATCTTTTCGGTCTTGGGGGCGTTATAGTACATATACAGCTGGCAAGGGATCATGCCGTTGTACATCTTACGGCGCTTGTTGGCGCGCTTGCCGTAGTGCAGTTCAAAGTCCATATCGGCGGTAATGGCGTACAGACCGGCGCAGGGGTTGGCTTCCATCTGCTGTCCCAGCGTGCGCGCCAACTTGGCAGCGCCCTCAATGGTGCCCAGACGCTCACCATAGGGAGGGTTGGTCAGTACGATGGCTTCCGGCTTTGCGGCAAAGGTGGCAACATCCGCCACCTCAAAGTGGCAGCGGTTCTCCACGCCCGCCAGCTTGGCGTTGACGTTGGCCTGTGCCACGGCGGCGGGGTCGATATCGTAGCCGAAAGCTTCAAAGCCCACGTCCAGTTTGGACTCTGCCAGCGCCTTCTGGCGCTGCTCTGCCCACAGGGCAGCGGGCACAAAGCTGTAACGCTCGGCGGCAAAGCGGCGCTTCAGACCCGGGGCGATGTTCATGGCCTTCTGTGCGGCTTCGATCAGCAGCGTGCCGCTGCCGCAGAAGGGGTCCTCCACCAGGCTGTCGCGGCGCACGCGGCCAAGGTCGGCGATGGTAGCCGCCAGCGTCTCACGCAGGGGGGCTTCCATGGCGTTGCGGCGGTAACCGCGCTTGTGCAGACCCTCGCCGGTGGTGTCCAGCATGATCTCGCACACATTTTTGCGCAGCATAAAGCGCACCTTGTACTCCACGCCGCTCTCGGGCAGCACGGTGGTGCGGTGGCCCTTCATCAGGCGCTTGACCACAGCCTTTTTGATGACGCTCTGGCAGGCGGGGATGCTGGTCAGCTGGCTGTTCAGGGAAGAGCCGGTGACCGGGAAAGCAGCGTCCGCGGGCAGAAACTCCTCCCACGGGATGGAATACACGCCGTCGAACAGCTCGTCAAAGGTGGTGGCCTTGTAGCGTGCCAGCAGCAGCATCACGCGCTCCACGGTGCGCAGGTTGAGGTTTGCGGCGGCGATCATCTCTGCCCCGCCGCAGAAGCTCAGACGGCCATCCTCCACCCGGATGTTCTCTGCGCCAATGCGGGTCAGCTCAAATTTAGCGGTGGATTCGCACCCGAAAAAGCAGGGAGCGATCAGTTCAAATTTTGCGGGCATGGTAGTTCCTTTCTGTTCTGTACCGAAAAAACAGACCTGTCCGACCGGGGACAGGCCTGCCTGTGTTCCTTGTGATCCCAGCTGATGCAATGGCTCAGCGGCCACGGCGGCTACGGGGGGCATAACCGCCGCCCCGGCGGTTGTTGGTCTCGTGATCGAGATCTGCCATTTTCTCCTCGCTCTGGCTCTTGAAGCGGCTCATCATGTCCTCAAAGCTCAGGTTGTCGGAGCGGGCGGGTGCCTTGGGCTGCCACACGCGGGGAGCAGCCTCCCGGGCAGGGCCACGGCCGCCTTCACGGGGGGCACGGCCTGCGCCGCGACCGCCGGAGCGTCCACCCTCCTGCCCATTGCGGAAGCCGCCCGGACGGGGGCCTGCGGGGCGGCCCTCCCGGGGCTGACGCGGAGCCGGGGGCAGCAGCCGCTTGATGGACAGTGCGATCTTGCCGTCCGGTGCAATGTTGATGACCTGCACCTTTACTGCATCGCCATCGTGCAGCACGGTGTTGATATCCTGCACGAACTCGTTGGATACCTCGGAAATGTGGACCATGCCGACACGTCCCTCCGGCAGCGCAACAAATGCGCCAAAGGGCTTTACACCGGTCACGCGGCCTTCGAATACGTTCCCTACCTCAATTGCCAAAACTCAATACTCCTTGTTTTCCAAAACTCTTGACCTGCCGCGCGGTCAGTTACCGGTCACATCCACAAAGATGCGCTCGTTGGGTGCGGCGTAGTTGTAAGAGTCGCGTGCGACCCATTCGGTGATCTGGTCGGCATCGCCGCTCAGTACGCGCTGCAGTTCCTGATTTTCCGTCTGTTGCTGCGCCACCTGTTCGTTCAGTGTTTCCAGTTCTGCCCGCTTGGAGCTGATGGTGACCTGATTGGAGATATAAGCCGCCAGCATACTCAGCAAAAGCAGCACGAAAAACAGGCGGAACGCCATGGTGACCACTGCATTCTTTCTGCGCTTTTTGCGTCCCGTATTCGTCATTGCCTTACGCTCCTGTCTGAACAGCAGACCTTCTGCGTCTGTTCTCTTACTTTGATACGTTTGAATTATACAACAATGCCCGCTGGTTTGGCAAGTTCTTTTTGGATTTTTTTGCGGTTCTTTCCGCGTTCCGGCGTAATTTGCGGGCAGTTTTCGCCGCAGCGCCGCGGCGGCGCAGGGGCTGCGGCGCAAAACGGTGCAAAATACGGCTGGGCAGGCGCAAAACAGCCCCGATCCCCCGCCCCAGCGCCCGCAGCGGGATGCCCAGCACCCCGGCAGTGCAAAGGGCAGCGGTAAAGGCTGCCGCCACCATGTACCATCGCAGCACGCCTGCTTTGCTGTACCCGGCGGCGTAGCTCTGGCACACCAGCAGCACCGCGCCGGAAAGCAGCGCGTCCGGCACAAAAGCCGCCCTGCCCCGCACCGGCAAAAACGCCCGCACCGCGCCAAGGGCAGCGCCCAGCGCAGCACAGGCGGCGGCTTCCCGCAAAAGCCGGGCGGGCAGCAATACCTGCACCATCAGCGCAGCAGCCGGTGCCAGAAGCCCCCAGCTGTGCGGGCGGCGGTGTACTCCAGCCCATCGAACCGCCCGGTCAGCTTCGCTTCCCCTGATTCCAAGTCCAGCGTCTGCATACTGATCTGCGCACCGGACAGGTGCAGAATGCCCTTGCCGGTCTCCAGCGCGGCGCTTTCGGCGCTGCAATGCAGCACCCTTTGCACCCCGGTAACAGTCAGCCTGCTGCGGCTTTCTAAGATCAGGTCATGGGGCAGCGGCGGCTTTGCGGCAGCTTTTTCCATAGGCAGTCCCCCTCTGCCAGCATTGTATGCGGGCAGGCAGGGCGGTTATTCCGCGATCACCTCGTACATCTCGCGGGCAACATCCTTTGTGCGGGGTTCTACATCCGAAAGCACCCGCACCTTGATGGGCCGGTTGCCAAAGGTGACCTCGATGATATCCCCGGCGTTGACGGCCTGACTGGCCTTTGCCACCTTGCCGTTGATGAGGATGCGGCCTGCATCCGCCACCTCGTTTGCCACGGTGCGGCGCTTGATGAGGCGGGAGACCTTGAGATATTTATCCAGACGCATTTGGGTCGTTCCTTTCTTTTCAGCAAAAAAGCCGCCGAACCTTGTGCAGGCAGCGGCGGCGTGACAGAACCAATTACAGGGTGTCCTTCAGGGACTTGCCGGGCTTGAACACGATGCTGCGGGAAGCAGCGATGGTGATGGGCTCGCGGGTACGGGGGTTGATGCCCTGACGCTCGGCGCGCTCGCGCACCTCAAAGGTGCCGAAGCCGGAGATGCTGATCTTTTCGCCCTCGGTCATAGCCTTGCCCAGTGCTTCAAAAACGGCGTTGACAGCCTGCTCAGCGCTCTTCTTGCTCATTTCGGTGTTTGCCGCAACCTGTGCGATCAAGTCGGTCTTGGTCATATTATTTGCCTCCATCTGATTTTTGTCTTAAATTCTCTCGTTCTATCGGAGCAGGTCATTCGACCTGAATACCGCTTTGTTCCTGTTCCAGACACTGCTGTGCAAAGTGCTTGGACGCAAAAGTCAGCGCTTCCTCTGCATCCACCCCCGCAAGCCGGGCGGCGTTCACCGCTGCAAACAGCAGCTGACCTGCGGCTTCCTGCTTTGCGGCGGCGTCTGCCTTTGCAAAGGCCTGCGCGGCATTTTCCAGCTGATGCTGCGCTGCGGCTGCATCCTGCTGCCCAAGGCCATGTCCGGCGGCACGCTTTTGCAGCTTTTGCGCCCGCATGAGTGCGGGCAGCGTAGCGGGCACGGTGGCCAGTTCGTCGGCAAGGGTGGTGCGCCCCTTTTCCTTATTTTTGAGCGCATCCCAGCCATTTATACCGGCGTTTTCCGCTGCGGAGGATGCAAAGATGTTGGGGTGCCGGAACACCAGCTTCTCGCAGACGTTGCGGCACACATCCTCAAAGGTAAAGCGTCCCCGCTCTTCCTCCATGGCGGCGTGGAACACCACCTGCATCAGCACGTCCCCCAGCTCCTCCCGGAGCAGAACGGCATCGTCTGCATCAATGGCTTCCAGCGCTTCACAGGTCTCTTCCAGAAAATTTTTGCGGATGGACGCATGGGTCTGCACCTTATCCCACGGACAGCCGTTTTCCGGGTCCCGCAGGATGCGGATCACCTGCAACAGCTGCTCCGCTGTATAGGGCGGCTGTGGGTTCCAGTCCAGCACACGTTCCATCTCCTTTTTGAAAAGATATTGTAGATTCTACCGCAGTCGCTGCGGTTTTTCAAGCAAAAAGCCGCAATTTTCCCGCTTTGTTCATGGTTTTCTGCGCTTTTCACAAAAACAGGACGGCGTCCTGTGGGGGATACCGCCCTGTTGCAAACTTTTCCGGTTACGGGCTTACAGCTGTGCACCGCACTTATTGCAGAACAGTGCATCGTCCGAGACGGGCGCGCCGCACTGCGGGCAGGTCTTGCGGGCAGGCTGAGCGGGCTGTTCCGGGGCAGCTTCTTCTGCCTCCTCCATGGGGGCTTCGTAGTCCACCTCGGCGGCTTCGACCGGAGTCAGGGTAGCCTTCAGGCGGGTGATCTCCTGCTCAATGGTATCGATCATCTCGATGTATTTATCCACCAGCGGCTGGTTTTCTTCCTTGCCCTTGGCAAGGCTGTACACCAGTGCGCCCAGCTGACGCTGTGCCTTGAGCAGCTTGCCCTGCTCGTTGACCAGCAGCGCCTGCGTCTTACCCTTTTCGGCCAGATCCATGGCAGCGTTCTTGCCCTTTTCGGCATATTCCAAACCCATCGCTTTGATTTTGTTAAAATCCATAAAAGACACCTCTCTTATTCTGGCAGTATTCTCTGCAGACTGCGACGCACAGTGCGCCATACCGGGGTCGTATTCCCATTATAGCGCAGCGTTATGGCAATTGCAACGAATGCACCGCAATTTTTACAGTTTGGTGCCGGTTTGGAAACAAATTTTACGCATTTTTCACCGGTTAGGTGCGGCTGCCGTAGAACTCGCGCAGCATACTGTCGGCGGGCAGCAGCTCCAGCGGCAGCGGGTCCACCTGCTCAAAGCGGCGGGCGGTCTCGTCCCATAGCTCGGCGTTGTGGCCCTCCAGCGTGAACTGACGGCGCACCTCGCCCAGCAGCCGGGAGATCAGTCCCAGCTCGTAGGTAAAGGAGGTGTCCAGCAGGAAGTCTGCGGTGGTCTTGAAGCCCTTGATATAGCGTGTTTCACCGTCCAGCACCCTGTCCCACATGGAAAGGGTCTTGGCGGGGCTGCGGCCGCGGGCTGCGGCGTCCCGCAGGGTGCGGCGGCACAGGCGGATATCCTGCGTATTGATGACCCTGCGGCCATCGATGCAGTATTCCTCCCTCAGACCGGCGTAGATGCGGTAGATCTGGTCGTCCGGCACAAGGCCGGTCAGCTCCGGGTTAAGGGCATGGATGCCCTCCACGATGCACACACCGCCCTGCAGGTCGATGGGCTCCACCGCGGCAGAGCGCTGCTCGGTGGCAAAATCGTAGATGGGCAGCTCGGTCTTGCCGGTCTCGCTGAGCTGGTGCAGACACTGCTTGATGAGGGGCAGATCCAGCGTTTCAAGGTTTTCGTAGTCCAGCGTGCCGTCCGGCATTTTGGGGTAGTAGGCAGCGCCTTTAAAAAAGTTGTCCAGACTGACCACCTGTGCCGGGGTGCCCTGCTGTACCAAGGCCTTTGCCAGACAGTGGGCGCTGGTGGTCTTGCCACTGGCCGAGGGGCCGGTCAGCATAACGATCTTTGCCCCGGAGCCGCGCACCTTCTGGGCGGCATACTGCACCCGCCGGGCGTAGCTGTTCTCGCTCAGTTCGGCCAGCGCCTGCGGGCTGCGGGCTGCTACGTTATAAAGGTCTATTTCAACCAGTCGTTTCGGTACCCAGATCGTGATCATAAAACTCAGCCACTCCTTTTTTCCGTTCCAGTACCTCCGCAAAGCGCTGGATATACTCGTTCGGATACTTAAAATTGAAGATGCGCTGCATCCGTTTGCCCCCATCGGCTACCAGTTTGGTGCTGCCGCCTGCACCCGCCGAAAGGATAGTCTGGACTTCCTCCATGATATAGATATTATAGTAGCCCTCGTGACCCGGCTTGCACCAGCCCACGTTTTCCAGATTTTGCAGCGTATTCTTCTGCCGGTAGAGGTAATAGGGGCGGTAACCCGCTTCGGCCAGCAAATGGCATTTTTCCAGCATGGCGGCTACGTCCGCGTAGTCGTTCTCCTTCTGATCTTCAATGACGATGCGGGACGCCCGCTTGAGGGTAAGGGTATGGACGGTGATATTCTCTGGCTGCAAGGCAATGGCCTGCCGCAGGCTGTGCTCAAAGCCCTCCACCGTATCCCCGGGCAGACCGGCAATGAGGTCCATGTTGATGTCCTCGTGCCCGGCGCGGCGGGCATCGGCATAGCAATCCAGAATGTCCTGTGCCGAATGCTTGCGGCCAATATTTGCCAGCACTTCGTCCGAGAAGGTCTGGGGGTTGATGGAGATGCGGGTAGCGCCGTATTCCTTGATGACCGCCAGCTTTTCGGCGTCGGTGCAGTCCGGGCGGCCAGCTTCTACGGTATATTCTACGACCTTGCTCAGGTCAAAATTCTCCCGCACGGTGCCCATGAGCTGCCGCAGCTGGGCAGCGGAAAGGCTGGTGGGCGTACCGCCGCCGATGTAGATGCTGCACAAGGTCAGCCCGGCCCGCTCGGCCTGCGCCCGGATCTCTGCAACCTCTCTGCACAGGCAGTCCACATAGGGCTGCACCAGCTTGCGGTCGCGGTCCAGATTGCAGCTGACAAAGCTGCAATAGCTGCACCGGGAGGGGCAGAACGGGATGCCGATATACAAACTGTACGTCTTGGGGGCACTGCCCAGCTGCAAGATTGGCTCCTGCAGATCGGCGATTTCCTTCGCCATTTCGTATTTTTGCTCCGAGCAGTCAAACCGCTGCAAAAAGAAGCGGTCGATCTGCTCTGCGCTCCACCCGGCGGCGCGCTTATCGTGGATAAGCCGCACCGGGCGCACACCGGTCATCTTGCCCCAAGGCGGGCGGATGCCCGTCCACTGGCGCAGCAGGTCATAAGTCAGGCTGGCAAGGGCAAACTCCGGGGTTTCGCCGCCCTGCTCCACCGGCAGCGGCAGCGGAGCTTCCAGCGTTTTGCTCTTTTCGCTCTGCCGCACCAGCACCCGCAGACCGGTATCGGTCTTTTCAGCCCACAGGCAGTCCTCGGCAGGCTCCGGCGGGGTCAGGGTCAAGGGTGCCATGGGGTAAAACAGGCGGGCAAGATGCTCCACCTCGTACCCGGAGGGCAGCCCAGTGATATAGATCTTCATGTCGTTCTCTCTTTAAAAAATGTCGTTTCCGCCGCGCAGGGCGCTGCGGATGTAGTAGTTGTTGTCCAGCTCCGCACCAAAGGTGGAAAATTCGCCGTGGCCGGGCAGCACCTGTGTTTCGCGGGGGATGGGCAGCTGTGCCAGCTTGCGCAGGCTGTCTGCCATCTGCGCGCTGCTGCCACCCTCCAGATCGGTGCGGCCGATGCTGCCTGCAAACAGCGTATCGCCGCAGAACAGATGCTCGCCGCACAGCAGCACCACGCTGCCGGGGGTGTGGCCGGGGGTGTGCCACGCGGTAAAACGCAGCTCGTCCACCGCGATCTGCTCCCCTTCCGTGTAGCCGCAGTCCGCAGCGGAAAGCGGGTACATCCGGTCGCCGGCAAGGTCTGCCTTTTCACAGTAGAGGATGGCGTTCCACTCGGCTTTCAGCGCAGCCGCACTGCCCACATGGTCGTAGTGGCCGTGGGTGCACAGAATGGTGGTAAGGGTGGCGTTGTGCTGCTTTAAAATTTCATCGTAGCTGTCCACCTCTGCCGCCGGGTCGATGACCACGGCATGGCCTGCGTCGGAAATGAGCAGAAAGGTGTTGGTATACAGCGGCGGTGCCGCAGGAATGTGAAAGCCTTGCATCGTTACTCCTTCTTCTTCCACTCGTCGGTGTCAATGATGATGGTGCAGGGGCCCTCGTTCACCAGCGACACCTGCATGTGGGCACCGAACTCGCCGTGCTGCACGTCCTTGAGGCCGTGCTTAGCCATCTCGGCAAGGAACAGCTCGTAAGCATCCACCGAGAGGGGCGGCTTTGCAGCCTTGATAAAGCTGGGGCGGTAGCCCTTCTTTGTATCACCGTAAAGGGTGAACTGGCTGACCACCAGCGCGGAATAGCCCAGATCCCGGGCGCTCAGGTTCAGCTTGCCCTCCGCATCCGGGAAAATGCGCAGACCCGCGCATTTATCGGCAAGTTTTGGCACGATGTCCAGCGTGTCGGTGTCCCTGACCCCCAGCAGGATCATGATTCCCGGCCCGATGGCGCGGGGCTCGCCGCCTTCCACCCGCACACTGGCGGAGGATACGGCCTGAATAACTGCTCGCATTGCGTTAACTCCTTGTCACCTTGAGCACGTCCCGCACCTTGGAAAGGCGCGCCACCACACGGTTGAGGTGCTCGGTATTGTTGATGCCGATGGTCAGGCTGACCACGGCGCAGTTGTTTT
>ENA-ORUI01002214-ORUI01002214.1-human-gut-metagenome-genome-assembly--contig:-NODE-2214-length-16966-cov-3.511265_pt1 | contig 16966 bp, 29 predicted proteins | sample MGYA00242078_ERZ509205 | MGnify/ENA primary metagenome ERZ509205 (study PRJEB26280, sample SAMEA2338828) | human gut metagenome | biome: human gut; feature: human-associated habitat; material: faeces... | reverse complement strand
ACATTTCATAAAAATCATTTTTATAAATTTTATTTTTGAAAATTTACAGTTTTAATATATATTTATTATAGTATATAAAACAGTTGGTATGACAACAATTGCAATAACAATAATTGATGCTTACAACATTATTGATTTTAAAATAAAAAAATAAAAAAGGTTAATTTAACCTTATCTGTGCAATAGTCTTTTAAAAATCATATAAATAAACATAATAACTAAAATAATCAATACAATTGGCAATATAGTTAATAAAATACTGTCATTAACTTTATCAAAATGATATTCTCTATCAAAATCCATATGTGATCCGTCAGTATGATTTGCAGTTATTTTAGCAAAATTGTACTGTAAATCGTAATAACTAATATATGCACCCTCGTAATTTATGTAATTTGGAGCCTGTCCGTTTTCATCCATATAATTTTTAACAATTCCACCCATTTTTATATAATCATAAATTGAATAGGAATCTTTAGTTAAAATGGAGTATTTCAATGGAGAATCTGGAGCTTTATAATCTCCGGGATTTTCTAATCCGTTTCCATTTAAATAAGAGCTGGTTAAGTATAACAGTTGTGGAGCTGAATAAGAGTTGTAAGTTCCATTCATTTCATTGTCGTTGCTTTCTAAAAGGCTTTGACTGCCATGAGCCATATTTGAAGGAGCTAATTTATGAGTTATTACTAAATTATTGTCATAATGTTTGGTGTTGTTGTAGTTATTTATATTATTAACAATTTCTTGGGCAATATATTTGTTTACATCATCATTGTTTTGCCCTAAATGACCATCAGAACCTGCATCAGGATATTCTTTCAATGGCTGGATATAGCTAATTCCCGCATCATTAAGAAATGTTCCGGGGTTATTGATTCCTGCAAAAATTGTTTTTGAGTAATTATCGTCCCATGCTCTTCTTAAGGATTCAGCAGTATCTAAATCATAATCTCCAGTATTTACAAAGATTATCTGTTTGTCTGTGGTGGCTGTTGAATATTTGCTTAAAACTAAGAAATTGCCTGGATCTACAGCAGCAAACACTACACTAACATTTGAATCAGCTTCAATAGCTCTTGTTCCTTCTCCAGGTCCTGGGGATTGACTATCTACAATTACATTGATTTTTCCATTGCTGATCTCTTCAATATAGGTTTTTATGGAATTAAGCATATCTGTATCATCATTTGTGCCCATTATATTGTCTGACGTTAGAAAAACAGTAGTGGCTGCAGATACATCCTGAATTACACTGGCCAATAATAGAATGGTCAGTATGATAATTGCAATTTGTTTTTTCATATTTTTATTTCAATTTTTATTCTATAATAATTTTTTCATGGCACAATATTGAATTATTGTTTAAATGGATTATTTTTTGATTTTATTAATTTTTATTTCTTTATTAGAAAAAATTTAAATAATTTGAAGTTTAATAAGATTTTTGAGGATTTAAAACAGTTATCTTTTATTTTAAATTCTATATTGCAGTTATTTTGAAAAATAACATTTGTAATATCAGATTGAAATAAATTTGTAAATTATGGCTGGGTATTTGTTTTTAAAATATTTGGTTTTAGTTAACTAAACTAATAGTTAAATATTAATTTTCGGTTTATTTTCAAATTTTATATTTAAAAAGTGTTATTTTCAAGTTCTATGCTAAAATAAAAAGTTTAATTGCTAATTAATAGCTGATTCAGGTTAATTGATGGTGGTTAAAAATGTCCTCAAAATAGGAGATTTATAATGTTTAAAAACAAACAGAAGCATTTTCTTATTTCTGTGCTTTTAATGATTTTATTTTTAGCAGCTTTAGGTACGGCTTTTAGCGCTGATTTAAATGAAACTTCGGAAGTTCCGGAAGTAAGTGTATGCAAAGATAATTTGGAAAATTCTCAAAATGATATTGTAGGAAGTAGTGAAATAACTTTAAATGGAGGTAAATTTAGTGATATTCAAAAAGCAATTGATGATATGGATAATGGTGGAACAATTCATTTAAATGGTTATTATAGTGCTCAAAACAAGGATTCTCATGTTTATGTAAATAAAAATATCAATATTGTAGGCGGTTCAGATACTGTTTTAGATGGAAAAAATATTTCATGTATTTTTTCAATTCAAAAAACAGGTTCAAATTGCCAAATAAGTAATTTAAAATTTGTAAATGGAATGTCTGGTCATGGAGGTGCAATGATTGTTCTGGGTAAGAATGTAGTTATTAAAGATTCAGTTTTTGAAAATAATTATGCAGACTATGCAGGAGCAGCAATTTATGTATGTTCCATTTTTAATGATAGTGGTAAATATCCGGAAGAAGGTGAAAATTTAATTATAAAAAACTGTAATTTTACAAATAACTTTGCACAGGTAGCTGCCGGGGCTATTGGTGTTTATGGAAATAATACTAAAGTTATTGGATGTAATTTTGTGTCTAATAAAGTCAAACCAACAAGTAATCATGAAGCATATGGTGGTGCAATTCAAATTGGTCGTGATGAATATAATCTTTGTTCCTATGTTGTAAACTGTAGTTTTATTAACAATGGGGCTATTGGTAGGAATTTAAATAATTCTCATGGTGGTGCAGGATGTGTTAGGGCAGGAATAATTTATCAAAATTGTAAATTTATCAATAACTCTGCAGGTCAGGGAGGAGCCTTAACTTACCATGCATCAGGTAGTATTGAGGATTGTGTATTCATAAACAACTCTGCAAAACTGTATGGTGGTGCATTAAGTACAGGTTATATTGATGGGGATATGGAGTTGATAGTAGTCAATTGTAACTTTGAGCAGAATAATGCTCCTTATGGAGGTGCTGTTCAATTAAAAGGTAAAAATATTGAAATTCATAAATCCATATTTAATAAAAATATTGCAGCAATAAATGGCGGTGCAATTAATATTATAGCTAAAACAGTCACTGTTGATGATGTTGAGTTTAATAAAAACATAGCTAATGTAAATGGAGGTGCGATTTATATTAATGGAGATAAAACAACTATTGTAGATTCTTCATTTATAGCTAATGAAGCTATTCCGGATGCTAAAAAATTAGATGACGGTTTGGGAGGAGCTATTTATATAAACAGTTCTTCAGCTACCATTAATAAAAACATATTCAATAACAATGTGGCGAGAAATGGAAGTGCTATTTACTATGACAAATCCGGTTTGAACTGTATTATTTCAGGTAATGCAATGGCAGAAAATCAGGCATGGGTTTATGCATTGCCTATTTATGCTAAAAGCATTTATTATGGTGAAGATTGTGAAGTTTCAGCTACTCTATTTGGTGGAAATAATATAGCTAAATATAATGATTTGTTTGTTTCAAATGCAATTTATAATAATGCAAAACAAGATAAAATTAAAGTAAATGGTGAAACTCCTATTTTGGGAGCTGTAGATAATGGAAAATTATATCAGGACAGCAGAGAATACAATATGGATATTTTATTAACTGTAACTCATGAAGACGGGTCTGTAGCATTTAATAAAACTTTAAAATCTGATTTTAAAGGGCAGGTTTCAAATATCTTAAAAAATTTAAAACCAGGCAGATATAAGATTAGTGCAACCCATTTCGAGGACACTTACTACAAATATATTGCAAATGTTACTTATTTTAGTGTTTTTCCTAAAGCAGATCTTCAACTAAATAAAAGTTCCAACTTGATTAATGCCAATTATGGTGATATAGTAATATGGACATTAAAAATTACAAATAATGGTCCTAATGTTGGTACTGGAATCAGATTAAAAGACTTAATTCCTGATGGTTTAATCATTTTAAGCTGTGATGATGAAAACTATAACAAAAAAACAGGTATTTTAAATATTGATTCTCTTAACATTGGTGAATCCAAAATAATTAATATAAAAACTTTAGTTAATAAGACAGGAACTTTTATAAATGAAGCCAGTGTGTCTGGAAATGAATACGATTGGAATTTAAAAAACAATAATGATTCAGCAAGTCTTAATGTTAATCCATCAGCAGATTTAGCTATTGAAATGGGGGTCAATGATACCACTCCTAACTTTAACTCTTTAGTTAAATGGACTTTAAATGTTACTAATAATGGACCTGATAAGGCTACGGATGTTGTTGTTTGTGATTTGCTTTCTAAAGATTTGATTTATCTTTCCAGCACCGGAAATTATGATGTAAAATCAGAATTGTGGAATATTGGAACTTTGGAAAGGGGCAAATCCGTTTCTATAGATATTGTGACTTTGGTTAATAAAACAGGAAAAATAGCAAATGACGCTTCTGTGTCTGGAAAGGAATATGATTGGAATTTAAGTAATAACTATGATAATAAGTCTATTGCTGTTGATGTATGTGCTGACTTAGCTATTAAAAAATTAGTCAATGATACTAATCCTAAATTTAATTCATTGGTTGAATGGACTTTAAGAGTTACTAATAATGGTCCTGATACTGCAACAGGTGTTGTTGTTTGTGATATTTTGCCTGAAGGATTAATCAGTATTGATAAATCATTTAATGGAACTTGGAATGTTGGCAAATTGCTTAATAATCAAACAAAAGAATTAACAATAATCTGTTTAGTTAATAAAACAGGAAAACTTGTCAATATTGCTGATATTGCAGGAAATGAATATGATTGTAATTTGACTAATAATATTGTAAATAAAAGTATTGAGGTTGCTCAAAGTGCTGATCTTTTTGTTAAAAAGTATGTAAACAATATTATATAAAATATTTATTACTTTTCAAATGCTCATCCAAAACCAAAAATAATAACCGAAACGTGATAAATATGAATATGTATAAAGAAGATGAGCAAATAATCATTAATTTTTGCAAAGAACGAAACCTATCACCAGCATCAGCAAAAGGATATTTAACAGGAATCGGAGGATACACAAAATTTCAAAACAAATCCTTCAAAGAATTAATCCTCGAAGCCGAAAAAGAAGAAAAAGAAGGCATCGCATGGAAACATACAAAACTCCGTGAAAGATTAATCAACTATAGAATACACTTACTAGAAAAAGGGTACCTCGCAAACACAGTTAAAGGGTATTTAAGCAGAGTGCAAACAATGTACGTTGAAGGATTTGACATTGATATTGGAAGACTGCCCAAAATCAGTCAAAAAAGTATCAAAAAACCAATGCCCATTTCTTTTAGTGATCTTCCTGATATCGACATAATTACTGAAGCATTGAAAATATCAACTCCAGTTATGAGAACTGCGATAATTTTCATGACTAGCAGCGGTTGTGCTAAACGGGAAACCTTGAACCTGACTGTTCAGGATTTTCTGGAAGCCACAAAAGAATATCATAATACAAATGATATTTACAAGGCATTAACTATCCTTCGTGAAAAAGATGATGTTGTGCCTACATGGAGGTTGAAAAGGCAGAAAACAAATAAGTTTTACACTACTTTTTCATCACCTGAATCTACATCAGAAATAGTATATTACTTGCTTGGTGAAGAAAGGGAGCTTAAATTAAATTCACAATTGTTTAAAATAACGGAAACTCACTTCAGTAACAGTTTTATAAAAATAAATAATCAATTAGGTTTAGGTAAAGCTGGAAGTTACAATAGATTCCGAAGCCACATGCTCAGGAAATACCATGCCAGTCAGTTATATAATGATGGTATGAGTATGGATGAAATAGATGAACTGCAGGGCAGAGGAAAAGACCCTACAAGAACATCATATTTCCTGGAAGATCCATTACATTTACGGGAAAAATATATTCAGCATATGAATGCAATTACAATAAATCTTGATGTGAATAATCTTGATATAAAATCTCCAGAATTTGTGAAATTAGAAACAGAAAATCGTGAAAAAGATGAAAAAATAGAAAATTATGAAAAATTAATCGGGGATATTGATGAAAGATTGCAAAGTTTGGAAAAAAGAAGTAGTGTCGAAGTTCGCAGTTATGATGATTTGTGGAAATAGAATTTTTTGGAGCATTTGAAAAGTAATGCTGATATTATACAATTCGATAATGTTTTGTGTTTTTGCTTGAACACGAAAATTTAAAACCATTGTGTTTTATTTTTTAATGCTGAACAAAAAATTACTAATTAATTAAAATTACTGAACAATTGTTTTTTATCTTAAAAAAATAGTTGAATAAAAATATTTAAATAAAACCAAAAACTAAAATAAAAAACAAGAAAAAAAATTGATGTGATAAAAATGAATGCTCGAAAAATAATTACAATATTCATATTCTTAATAATTGCAACAAGCACAATATCATTAGTAAGTGCAACAGCACCAGCACGATTAAATGCAACAACTGATGATACCATAACTTATTTTGGATATGATACTGCACCTGGAAAAGCAGGATACAATTACGGAATAGAAATCGGTGATGACACATACTATTTTGACTGGTTCGGTGAAATGATCATGTCAGAATATAGTCCAATGTTTAGTCAAGTATCTAATTATGATTTATCCAAAATGGATAATGATGTAGACATAAAAAATGCTTTTGGAAATACTGTAGGTGGTTTAAAATACGATACAAATGACAATGAATTCTTTGATTTTAAAGTAGATAAACCATTCAGTTTCACATGGCATGGTGGAGAACAAGTAGGATTAAATGATGATGCAAAAGTCATAGATAAAATTTATGATAGTAATGGGAAAGAATTAAAACTGTAAAAAAAAGGATTTGTGTAAAGTATGTAGGGGGTCACAGAAGCTGCAACTTCTCGTCCCTAATACTGGCTACAAATAAAAAAAAGTCTACCATAACGTGATAAAATTTTTAGTAACCATTTTAAATTTATGTTTGAAGTTATTATTAAATGTTTACTAATTTTTTAAAAAGAGGATATAGGTTAAATAAAAAAGGATTATTCTTGTTTTTTGAGGGTTATGATTTTTAGATCAGTATCATATTCCCATAATACGACATCTCCTTTATCTATCCCGAAAACATCTCGAATTGTTTTTGGGATGGAAACTAACCTACTTCCACCATGTTGTTGTACTTTGCTTTCAAATGTCACTTTCATATCTCCTTTTATGTTTTTATGTTTATTTATATACTTATATTGTGCTAAACTAATATTTATATTTTAGTACCCATATCAAGGCAAACATTTATATAGTTTAAAGTTCAAGTAGTAAATAGAAGTTGAAATTCAAGAGCTGCAACTCTTGGAAAAAATACAACTTTTAATAACGTGATAAAATGACAAGATATTTAGTGGAGGAGGTTGTCACTCCAGGTTACAGTATTGACCGCGGAGTATATGACAATCCAGAGGATGCCCAGTATCGGGCAATGGAAATCTTCGTAAATGAAGGTATTGAAGAAAATAATATTAAAATAAGGGAGGTTCCCTTATGAACGCATTCACTTTTAAAGGGGTTACTTATGAAGTGATCCCTAACGGTAATCATTTTACCGTAGTGGATGAAGATGGGTTCGCAATGGTAGGTGTCAAAAAGGAGTCTGATGCTGAAACAGCTCTTAAAGAGCACGTCCTCCATTGTGAGGAATTATATAGGAGGAATCTATAAATGTCCTCTTTAACTATTTTTAAAGGAACTCCTTCTGAAAGAACGGTCACTTCTGAAGAAGTGGAGAATCTTTATAAACATGCATTAGACGCTTTTGATGAATTAAATGTTTATAAAGAAGTTCATGAAAAATGGGGTGTTCAGTTATGAGTTGCAAATACAACAACTCAATGTACACTATAGAACCTGAAGAGGTGGATGTTTGCTTCGATGAATTTGAACAACTCCTCCTATCAGAAGATTATGAGTCACAAGAAGAATTCAATCATAGATTAAACGAGGAATATTTCCAAGTCTATGAGCTCACCAATGAGCAAATGTTAGAATTTGCTCGTGCAGGAGATGAATATTATGGTGACTAGTGAAGAAATCACTAATATATTCACTAGTCTTGGATATCAGGGATGTTTCAACATTTATGATATCCCTGGAGCGGGTACAAAAGCAGCATATGACACTCCATGTGGAAGCATTGCTTTCACAAGGGAATTAAACAATCATGATGCTTGTGTGAAACATATGAGGCACACTACCAGCATTGTGGTGTTTAACTGGGATTATATTGGAAAAGCAGCTTTGAAACTCTTAAACAAAACTTTCCGTTGTTTTTCTGGAGTACCATATGAAAGGAAAACATATTCATGGGAAGAATGGGGGGAATTATGTATTGCTTAATTGGAGTTATGCATAACATAATTCTTTCCATTTTATATTTCATTGGAGTAGATCATAAACCTACTCCAGCAAGACTTCATAAAAAACAGTCTTTTAGAGAAAAATACGAAGGGGAATTAATACTTGCTGCAGGGGCAGGTGTAATAATTGTATTATTCCTCTTTGCATTCCTTGTAGTAGGGCCTATGGATCCTTACACTAACGGAGGGTTAGTATGATTACTTATGATCAGCAAAACAAGTTTTACAATCAATTATTAGGAATTGTTGAAAAAATGGGTGGAGATATTTCTGCCCATGGAAAATTACGAGGAAATGTTTTCTTATCTGTAAGTGTGAATCATGACAGTACTTATGAGAAAACAAGGAGTATTATGGATGCCTTACATGGAATGTATGGTGGTGAAATCCAGTATTATAAATACTGGGTGTCAAAAGGTTTCATTTCACACAGTCAGGCATCATTGGAAAATATTGATGAAAACAAAGTATTGGAGATTATTGAGGAGGAATTTTAATGGAGCAAGAAATATTTACTGAAGAAATCATGAACAAAAAAGAGTTAATTTCAGAATTACATGAGATGGCTAATTTTTTAGACTCTCGGATAGATACTAAAAATCCAGCGGAATTAAATTCATTTTTTAGCAAGGTTATAGATTGTATAATGAACCGCCAAATGGCATTAGTTAAAGCACTAATGAAAGAGTTATGTGCTGAAAAAGATATAGATTACGATGCATTTATAATGGATATGCATCGTAAAAACATGACTGGCCTTCTGAGGTTAATAGGAAATATGTTGTAAAAAAGAGGGGGATTATTTTTTTATGACTATATATCAGAAAATTGCAGGGATTCAAAAGAATCTCCTGCAAAAAGAATTACCCAAAAGTGGATACAATAAATTTGGGAACTTTAAATATCATGAGCTGGAGGATATTTTACCTACAATATTTAGGGAATGTTATAACCAAGAGCTATTCATTGAGTTTTCATTTACTAATGAATTGGCTCAGTTGAAAATTAGGAATTGGAATGAACCTGGAGAATCAGTTATCACCAGTGTTCCTATGCCTGAGATTGTGCCTTTAAATAGAGGTATGAATATCATGCAATCTGAAGGCAGTTACATTACTTACTTAAAAAGGTATTTGCTGATTAATATGTTTCTAATTGTTGAAAAAGATGTTGTGGATTCTGATAATGTTAAACATGCTACTTCTAAAAGTAGATCTGTACGAACTGAGAAAGTTGAGGCTACTGGTGCTGTGCAGAAAATCCGCGAGTATATTCATAAAAAAGACAGTTCACTGGAAATAACTCCATCTATGATTAATACTCATAGAATGAATTTATTCAAAGATGGTGAACTGACCAAAGCTGAAAACAAAGAAGCATATAACTGGTTTAAAAACCAAGAAAAAGAGGTTGCTGTTTAATTATGGAACCTAAGGTAGAAATAATATTCATACAATTCAAGGCATCAGGAAATACTGGATCCAATACTGTAAACTGGGACAGTATGGATGGTTGGTGGTGTAGTTGTGAAGATTATTTCTACCGTCATAAAAAAGTAGGGAATTATAAATGCAAACATATTAAAAAAGCAGAAAAAATGTTAGGTGTAAGAGTATGAATACTCAGGATAATTTCCCTGAAGTGGTGTCTGGTAGGATTACTACACGGGCGAAAAAGTTAATGGAAAAGTATGGTTTAACTGTACGTTTCTGCGTTGAACATTGCATTGATATGTATGTGAGCAAACAAAATCAAAGGTTAATTGAAAAAGACCAGTTAAAAGAAGAAATCAGGTCTTTAAAATTAGATTTAATTGCAAAGGAAATACAATTAGAAACTGTTATAAAAGAATTAGGTGAGGCTGATGAGTGAAAAAATACAAGTTTCATTCATGGTTGATTCTGAAGTATGGAGGGAAGCTAAAAACAAACTGGGGACAACCAGAAGTGAGTTTTTAGAAGAGCAGTTAAGATTAGCTATTGATTTATCTGAAGATGAGGAAAACAGTTTGAGAAAAGAGATAGCTGAGTTGCAAAATGAGATTAATGCTCGTGAATCAAGATTATGTAAGATTCGTGCTGAGCGTTTAGAACATGAAAGGAGTGTAAATGTTTTTGATGGTGTGATGGGTACAGTTAATAGGATTGTGGATAAGGCTGGTTTTATTGGGAAAGATCAGTTGAAGAATATTAGTAAGCAGCAGGAAGTTCCGTATAAGTCATTGTTGGATCATGTTTATGATTTGGGTTATGATGTTAGGAATTATGGTTTGGTGATAAAATGATTTGTAAACATTTATGTTTACATTTTTCCGAAGAACCTGTAGGAAACCACGTACGTGCACGTACGTACGTACGTATACGTACGTAATTCACTATAAATATTTTTTAAATTGTAAACATTTATGTTTACAAATTTTTTTTAAATAAAAAAATATTAAAAAAATGAGGATGGAAGATTTTTATGATTGATAAAAAGTTGTTAATGAATTCAATTAAAGCAGAAACGGAAGAACTTGCAAATCAAAGGGTTAAAATTCATAAAGACTGCATGAATAATCTAAGAGATATGAACTATTCTCGGGTTATAATGGATAGTATTAATCTTCATGTTATTGAGGGGGGTATTCGTATATTTAATGATTTGAGTGAAATGATTGAAGAGGGTAACTTCGATCTGAAAATTCAAAAGGGGGAGAATCATGAATCCGAGTAATTGGTTTAAAAATGCAGTTGAAACAGTGAGAAAGCATAAGCGGGAGTATCTGTTAAGTAGGTATGGTGTAGCGGAACCATCTCAAAGACAACCAGTCAGGAATAAAAAGGAGCTCCAAAAATGAGTTGTAATGATATACTTGATGAATTAAAGAAGAAAGGAATTATATCTGATGAAGGAGTAATTGATTCTTATCTGTTCTGTAAACATGTTGAAGAATTATTTGGAAAATCATATTTAAAAGAACATAATATAGTGTTGGATGATGATAAAAAAGAAGTAAAACTATGTAAATAAAATGAGGGGGATAAAAAATGAAAACATTAGAATTTAAACCGTATTTCTTTGAACCTTTAAGAAGTATGGAAAAAAGGGCCACAATAAGGAAATCTGATAAAGGATTGAAAAAAGGGGATATTGTAGAATGTACAGTTAAAGGAAGCATTTTTTGCCTGCATCGAATAGTGCGAAGAGTTGAAGAGGTAAGATTTAAAGATTTAAATGAGAGGCATGCTTGGTTTGGAGGGTATAAGCATGTTGCTTTGTTGAAACATGAGTTAAGAAATATTTATCCTGATATATGTGATGATACTGTTTTGTTTCAGATTCTATTGGACATACCAACAAGGGGAGTAATTGATTTAAGATTCAGAGAGGAGTATCAATAAATGTATTTTTATGAAATAAAAGTCTATTACCCATTATGGGATAGTGAAAAGATTATAATGAGGCATAATAATCGTTTTGATAATCATCAGTTGAATATTATTGTACAGGAAGCATTTGATGAATGTATAGAAACATATTGTGATAAACCATTATTAGAAGATGGTGAGGAAGCTTGTAGAATTAAAGTTAGCACCATTATTGAAGAGTATCTTCCATTACAATTAAAAAATCATGGATTTAAGATTATTAAAATCTATGAAACTTGTTCAATAATGGGTGGGAGATTATTTGATAAAGGAGTATGTAATTCTGTATTAAAAAACAGATACGAGGATAAGATACTTCCTCCCTGCCGAAAATGTATAAGAAAAGAATATGTTGGGGATGTGGAGAAGTGTATTGTACCTAATACACGAAAAGATAATAGTCTACCTACTACTCGTGTTGTGAAAACAATACCTATCAACTTAAATGAAAAAGAAACAGATGAAACCAACATAAAAACACTAAAAACCTACTTTAACAAAAGAAATAAATCATTCGAAGACAAAAAAACAGCAGCCGAAGCCACCAACAACATCATTCTCAACAATGATAATATAAGAGATTTCTGGGTAGAATGGGTAACAATACATAAAAAAGACATCTTATGCTTTTTTGACACAGACACCGATGAAGAAAAATTTAAAAATCTGTTTATAAATTATGGATTTATTCTCCAAAAAAGCAAACATGGTTTTTGGATAATTGGAGTGAAAGAATGAAAGAAGAGATATTAATTGAATTGTTGAAAAAAGTATCTCCAGATACAGAGGTAATGTGCCGTATCACAACAGATGACCCTGCACAATTAACAAATATGACTGTTGTGGACATTGAGACTCTCGAAAAATATAATGCATTTGTTTTAGAAACAAAGATGAGAATGATGAATATTGTAGATTATTAATAAAAAAAGGAGGATATTGAAAATGATTAGAGAATGTATACATTGTAAAAAATCAAGAGGTTTGGGTTCTGATGTTTGGTGCAGTGAAGGACATCCTTATGAATGTTATATGCGTGAAACAGAATGCCCATATTTTGAAATAGACAGGATGGTCAATAAAAATGAATAAGGAAGAAATTAATGAATTAACTGCTAAGATTGAGTCTTGTTGGGATGAGAATAATCCTGGTGATGTAAGAAGTTTTGATGAAAGGTTAAAACAGAAGTTAACTCCTGAAGAGTATGAGTTAATAACAAGTTGGAGATAATATGAGTGATAGATATACTGTTATTAATAAGGAAGAACCTCGTGGACAGAGTGTAGCAGAAAATGGAATTCCTTGCACTGCAATACATTGTGTTACACAGTTAAATGGATTATTTTCAGATAATGAAAAGTTAGAATTAAAGATAATAGGATTAGAGAGCAAATTAAAAAGCATTGAATCTGTGTTAAAGTGTAATAAGAGGAAATTAGATAAAGAATTATCTAAAAAAGAAACACATATTGAAAAGTTGGTTGTATATGGGCAGTTGGGATTGTTGGCCGAGTTAAAAGAAGAAATACTGGAGATAATAAATGATTGAAAAAAATGAGATGAGTAAATGTATGTATATGCAGTTGCGTTTAACTATTCCTGATTTTGAGAAAATACCTCAAAAATTAATTTGCAATGAAATCAAAAAAGCAGCAAGTAGAACCCGCTTAGTAAAGTATAGTACTTGGCGGGAAAAAGTAATGTATAATGGGAAAATAATGAGTTTCACAATGCTTGTTTTTGAAGTGAGAGGGGTAAAATATGGTGGGGAAATGTAAATGGTGTGGAAAACCATTCACAAAAACACATAATCGGCAAATGTACTGCAGTAATTACTGCAGGAAAAATGCCCGCAGGGAACAACAAGCGGACTATAGTAGGGCATATAGGAAGAAATATAAAGGTATGCTTCCAGATTCTACATTATATGGTTTAGGTAGTGGCAGGTTGGGTAGCCATACTTGTTATAATTGGCGGAAGGAGTATAAGAAGATTCAGAATGAGTATGTTTTTTTGAATATTAAACCAAAAAGGTAGAAACTGAAAACATGATATTTGGCGATTTAAATTTAGGAATTGATGAATTCTTTGTAGGGATGACTGGACCTATTAACCCTGCGGCAGTTTTTATGATACAATATGATGGGAAGAAAGGTAATACTCGGGAAATACTTGATTTTATTAATAAAGAGTATGTCGAAGATTATTCTTATGATGTGTTACTACCACATTATGAACGGACATATAATAAGGGACATGTTTCAGGTTTGAATATACTTTTCACTGAGGAGTTTATTAATAATCCTGATGTAAAATTATGTTTTAATGAAACGGAACCTTTTACATTAAAACATAATGATTATTTGATGTTTGTGATTTCTAAGGATAATAAGTTATATGTTAGTACTGTTACGGGAAAGGAAGCGAGATTTTTGGTTAATGAGCGGATTGTGGATTCTAGGCTATCATTTGATTAATTATTTTTCCTACTATTTTTTTTCTACTTTTTTCTTTATTTTTTTGGTTAAAAATTCCACTTTTTTTGGTAAAAAGGGGATTTTTTCTTTGATTTTTGCATTTTTTTTCTACTTTTTTCTTTTTTTCTTACTTCTTTTTTTGGGGGGGGTGTGTGTTGATGTATGGTGTTTGTTTTGTAGCCAATAAAAAAACACTTATTTTATTAATTTACCTAGGGTAAATGAACTTTTTTTGTAATCTTTATTAAAAAAAGGTTAATGACAGTATAACCTGAAGACGTTGCAGATATAATAGAAAAGTAGTTTGAAGATATTGACTTATTTTTTTGGTATGAAATATTGTCTAAAAATTTACAGCATAAAAGATTTTTAAAAGACTATTTTTTCTAATTGCTCACAGTATATTATGAAGGAGGGTTTAAAAAAAAATATTTTTTTTAAAGGGAAAAAAATAGTTGTATTTTTTTTTGTCATATTGTCATTTTGTTAAAAAATATCACATTAAATAAGCATGAAATCTAAAATTTTTAAAAACATGAAACATGCAAATATTGAATGTCCAGAATGTAATTGGAAGCGGAAACAAAGGAAAAAACAAGAAAAACATTATATGAATCATCATACATCTTGTTATATTAAGTTTCCTGAACTCCCTTTAACTGTTTTGGATGAATCTCGTGCAGAATATAATTGCACAAACTGCGGGTGTGTATTTCCCTTAAAAAAAATAAAAAAAATAATACAACCTTATTTGGCATGAAATTTCAGGTGTCCGAACATGAATAATATTTAAAACTTTCTATCTAACTCAAATAATAAGTGCTTTATATATTCTTTAATAAATTTTAATATGGTGATAAAATGAAGTTCGGTATAGAATTCGTACCAAATGAAGACTTAAATAAAATAGTAGAACGTGTAAAATTAGCTGAAGAAGTTGGTTTTGAATATGCATGGATTACAGACCACTACAACAACAAAAATGTATACGAAACCTTAGCTTTAATCGCTAAAGAAACAGAAACCATTAAAATGGGTACTGGTGTAACCAACCCATATGTAAGAAGCCCTGCTATCTCTGCTTCCGCAATTGCTACTATCGATGAACTCTCCGACGGAAGAGCTACTTTTGGTATTGGTCCAGGAGACAAAGCAACTTTTGATGCTTTAGGAATTCCATGGGAAAAACCTGTATCCACAATAAAAGCTGCTATTGCTGACATTAACGCTTTACTCGCTGGTGAAAAAACTGAAACCGGTGCAGCATTAGGTGGAGTAAAAGCTGTTCAAGAACACCTTCCAATTTACATGGGTGCTCAAGGACCTAAAATGTTAGAAACCGCTGGAGAAATTGCAGACGGTGTTTTAATTAACGCATCCAACCCTAAAGATTACGAAGCAGCATTACCTCTTATTAAAAAAGGAATCGAAAATGCTGGTAAAAACGTAGCTGACTTTGATGTAGGTGCATACACTGCAACTTCTATCGGAACTGATTCTGAAAAAGCAAAAGCTGCAGCAAAAATTGTTGTTGCTTTCATTGCAGCTGGTTCCCCTCCTATGGTTATCGAAAGACACGGATTACCTGAAGGTATCAACGAAAAAATCGGTGCTTGCTTAGGTAAAGGTGACTTCGGTGGAGCTATCGGATTAATCGATGATGACTTACTCCATGCATTCTCCGTAGCAGGTACTCCTGATGAATTCATCCCTAAAGTAGAAGGATTAGCTGAAATGGGTGTAACCCAATACGTAGCTGGTTCTCCAATCGGAAAAGACGTAGAAGAATCCATCAAATTATTAGGAGAAGTAATCGCAAGTTTCTAAACTCCTAATTTTTTCTTTTTTTATTTTTTTAAATCATTGCTGTTTTGATGCCCTGTTTTTTACAAATTCTTACTACTTTTCTATATAAATTATTCTGATACTTATTTGAAGGATATTCCCTATTATAAAATAAGGTTTTTACATCATCTAGTATTTCCGGAAAATTACTTTTAACAAAATTATAATACTTTATTCTAGATGAAATTTCACTGCTTCCAAAAAGTGAAAGTGCACCTGGAATTAAATAAGCAGCATTATTTTTCCTAAATACTTTAATAAAATTTTCAAGACTTTCCAAATCATCATTAATATAAGGCAATATTGGCATCAATGCAACTCCTACATGAAAACCTTCATTAGCTAAGGTGCTCATTGCTTTTAGTCTTTGTGAAGGCAAAGGTGCATTTGGCTCAACCAAACTAGCTAAATCATCATCAACTGTTGAAAATGAAAATGTTACACAAACTTTTGATTTTAAACCTTTCAAATCATCAGGCAGTATAGCTGCATCATTTATCTTTTTTAGAATGTCAGTGTCCCTTAAAATTAAGTCAGATTTTGTTATAATGTGTACGGGATATTTGAATCTTAGAAATATTTTTAAAATCTCACGTGTTAATTCCAATTCCTTTTCTATTTCCATATATGGATCAGATGCCGAACCGAAATTTAAAAATGCTCTTTCGTGATTTCTGGCTAATTTTTTTAATTTGTTATAAACCAGATCACATGCATTAGATTTTACATAATAGCTGTTGGTTTTCTTTGCATATTTACTTCCGTTTATATAACAGTATACACAGTCAAATGAACATCCCATATATGGATTGATTGTATAATCCTCTAAAAAGAGATTAAAATTTCTTTTCCCTTTTCTTTTATTGAAAATTGAATTTACTTTTTTGTTTTTAAATCCATATTTTTTTAAGATTAAATCATTACTATTAGCAAAGTTTTTAATTATATCAACACCTTAAATATTAATATTAATTTTATTATA
>ENA-ORUI01002202-ORUI01002202.1-human-gut-metagenome-genome-assembly--contig:-NODE-2202-length-17022-cov-3.671244_pt1 | contig 17022 bp, 7 predicted proteins | sample MGYA00242078_ERZ509205 | MGnify/ENA primary metagenome ERZ509205 (study PRJEB26280, sample SAMEA2338828) | human gut metagenome | biome: human gut; feature: human-associated habitat; material: faeces... | reverse complement strand
CCTTCGGCATCGCCCTCCGGAAGGGCGATCAATTCATCCGTCACGCCCTCGTTCGAGGCGACAACGTCTTCGATTTTTTCCATACTGTTTTCCCCTTACGATATCGTATTCGGAGTATAATTTGTATAATCGTACAGCACTTCCTGTGTGGTCTTGTCGTTTTTGCTGAAAAGTTCGTTGACCGTCATATCACCTTCGCGAACTTCATAGTTCAGATCGTTCGCCCAGGCTCTGATCCAGTCGCCGTCTTTCTGATACCACCAGTCACCGGGGGTCTCCACAGCTGCCGCTTCTACAAATACGATGGAGTTCTTCGGATCCTGATCAGCCTGCAGGAACACGTCCGAATTCGCAAGAGCGATCTGGTTCGGGATGCAGAAGCCCTTTTCGGACTGCATCGTCTGCCCTTTTTCGCCCGCCACATAGCGCAGGAACATCCACGCCGCAGCTTTCACTTTGCTGCCTTCCGCGATTGCAAGCCCGACCGAACCGCTGTGACCCGCCTGCACGCCGTGCACCGTGATGTCGCCGTCGGAGTCATATTCTTTGTATACGGGCAGAGGCGCCACGTCCCAGCTGCCTGCCGCAAGCGAAGACGCGCTGCGCAGGAAGGTCGTCTCCCAGCGTCCGTCTACAAACATACCGATGTCCCCGCTCACGAACAGGTCTTCCGCCTGCTGCGATCCGAGCGAGCTCGCGCCCATCGAAACTTTGCCTTTGCCCATTTTCTTTGTGCCGTCCGACTTCGTGCCGACTTCCGTCGACGTGTCCGTCGTCAGCGCACAGAATTCCAGGAACGCATCCAGCTGCGAGGGAAGCTGATTCAGCTGTCCGCTGTTCTTCGCATTGATGATCTCCGTGCGGATATTCGCCTGCGTCGCATTGTCGGGATTGTTGTAGGTTTCCGCAGTGAATTTGTCCTGATAGGAAATGATCTGTCCCGGCTGATAGGTGTGCCCGTTCACCTTGAAAGGCTGCGCATCGTCCGCGACGAAGCCACGTGCACCAAGTGCGACGTCTGCCGAAGCAAATGCCCCTATTCGATCGACATCAAGAACCTCGACAAGGTGAAGCATATCGACTGCACGCTCTGCGGAACGTGCGTCTCGGCCTGCCCCGAAGATTCGTTGCAGGTCGGCGGCAAACGCTCGCTGCGCTGGCTGCCCGGCATCCTGGCCGTCGCGCTCTTCGGCGCGGCGCTGTGGTTCGGCAGCCACTGGGAACTTCCGACCATCGACGAGAAGTGGGGCGAATACGAGCAGGTCGAAGGCATGCAGACCTACGAAATCGAGGGACTCACCTCGGTAAAGTGCTTCGGCAGCTCGAAGGCCTTCTCCGCGAAGATGCAGAAAGTGCCGGGCGTCTACGGCGTGAAAACGTTCGTGAAACGCCACGCCGTGGTGATCAGCTACGATCCCAAGGCGATCGACGAGACGAGCATCGACAAGGCGATCTTCTCGCCGACGACCATGAAGTTCGCAACGCCGAAAGCCGGCGTCGACTCGCTGTCGGTGGTCCGCATCGGCGTCGAGGGACTCCACGATAAGATGGACATGGTCTACTTCGGGGCCATCCTGCGCAACATCGACGGCATCTGCGGCTTCGACGCACAGTACGACTGCCCGGTAGCCGTTACGCTCTACGTCGACCCGTCGGCCGCGATCCCCGAAAAGATGCTCCGCGACTCGATCGAGGTCAAGGAGGCCCACATGCTGGCCCACGGCGGCAAGGTCCGCGCGATTCCGGTCCACTACGAGCTCAAAAGCTACGACCCCGCCGCCGGCAGGATCGGCCGCCGCGAGTTCCTCGACCTGATGTTCGAGCAGACCCGCGACCTCTCGGCGCCGTTCAAGCATAACACCGAGACTTACGGCGATGACGCGAAGTACCCCAAAGGCGTCTACGAAGTCGAGTGCCGCGGCATCGAGAAGCCGCTCATCAAGCGCAGCTTCCCCTACTTCCGCGGGTTCCTCTCGCTCAAGGAGGGCATCACGCGGCTCGACGTGGCATTGAACGACGAGGAGGTTCCCGTACTGCGGATCGTCTACGTCAAGTCGATGTGGGACGACGCGAAGATCTGGAACGAACTGCTCAACGCCAAGGTGTGGCCCGTGAAATACAAGGACGGCACGCTCAAGGACGAGGAGCCGAAGTTCACCTTCAAAACCGAGGGACACACCCTCTGACACCACCGGGGCTTGTGATACGCAAGCCCCTTTTTTCGAGATAAACCAAGAAGACGATGAAAAAAGCGATTTTTTACCTGCTGGCCTGCGTCCTGCTCCCGGTTGCGGCGTCGGCCGACGAAGGCATGTGGCTGGTCAGCACGTTCCGGGACGTGATCTACCCCCAGATGAAGAAGGAGGGGCTGAAACTCAAACCCGGAGAGATTTACAACGAGGAGTCCCCGGCGCTGTGCAACGCCATCGTGGCCGTCGACGGCGGCATGGGCACGGGCAGCGTGATTTCGGACAAGGGACTCGTCATCACCAACCACCATGTGGCCTACGGCGACATCCACTCGTTGAGCACCCCCGCGAAGAACTACCTCGAAGAGGGCTTCTGGGCGCTCGAACAAAAGGACGAACTGCCGCTCAAGGGCAAGACCGTGACCTTCCTGCGGCAGGTCCGCGACGTGACGGACGAGGCCCAGGCCATCCGCGACTCGCTCGAAAAGGCCAACAGCCTGGGCATCTTCGGGACGCGCAAGGTCTATGGCATCCTCGAACGGAAGTACGGCGGGGACACCCCCTTCGAAGTGGAATGCGCCTCGATGTGGAAGGGCAAGAAATACCTGCTTTTCTACTACGAGACCTATAAGGACGTGCGCCTCGTGGGTGCGCCTCCCGTGAAAATCGGGGCCTTCGGCGGCGAGCAGGACAACTGGGGCTGGCCCCAGCACAAGGGCGATTTCGCCCTCTACCGCGTCTACGGCGACGCGAAGGGCCGCCCGGCGGCCTACTCGGAGAACAACGTGCCCATCACGCCCCGCAAGGTGCTGAATGTCTCGACGAGTGGCATCCACGACGGGGACTACGCCATGGTGATCGGCTTTCCGGGCCGCACCAACCGCTACATGTCGTCGCAGGCCGTGCGCGAAAAGGAGCACGTGACCAACCCCGTGGTGATCAAGGCGCGCCGCGACCGCCTCGACATCATGCTGCGCCACATGGAGGCCGACCCGGACGTGCGGCTGATGTACAGCGACAAGTATTTCAACATCAGCAACTACGCCGACTACGCCAAGTGGGAGAACATCTGCCTGCGCCGTTACGACGTTATCGGCATCCGCGCCGCCGAGGAGGCGCGCCTCGCCGCCTGGATCGACGCCGATCCGGCCCGCAGGGCCGAATACGGCGACCTGCTCGCCAACCTCAAAAAAGGCTACGAGGCCCGCGCCGAAGCCGTGCGCGAAAAGTGCTACTACCAGGAGACGTGGATTCGCCCGAGCGACGTGATGATGACGGCCAACCGTCTCGGCACGCTCGTCGACCGCATGCAGCGCGACGGCATCGCCTCGGTGCAGGACGGCGACAAGAACTTCGCGGGCGTGAAGTCCAACACCCGCCGGATGATGAAGGACTTCGACCTGGCCACCGACAAGGAGGTGCTGACACGGATGATGGAGAGTTTCATCGACAACGTGCCCCGCGAAATGTGGGGCGAGCAGCTGCCGCAGCTTTACGACCGTTTCAAGGGCAACGTTCCGGCGCTGGTCGACTACGCGTTCGAAAACACCTGCTGCACCAGCTACGAAAAGCTCTGCGCCTGGTTCGCACAGCCCCGCACGGCCGAGGAGATCCTCTCCGACCCGATGGCGGCGATGGCCAATTCGGTCAGCTCGCGGCGTTTCGCCGAGAAACTCAAACAGGCCGAGGAGACGTCGGGCATCGACGCCGACAAGGAGGAACTCCGCTACACCCACGCCATCTACGAGATGCGCGAATCGGAAGGCACGCCCCAATATCCCGACGCCAACTCGACAATGCGCCTCACCTACGGAACCGTAGGCCCGGTCTCGCCCAAGGACGCCGTGCACTACGACTCCCGTTCGACGATCGACGGCTACCTCGAAAAATACAATCCCGACGACTACGAATTCCGTGTCGACGACCGGATGTCTTCGCTCATCCGCAGCAAGGACTGGGGCCGCTGGGGCGAAAACGGCCGGCTGTACGTCAATTTCCTCACCAACAACGACATCACGGGCGGCAATTCGGGAAGCCCTGTGCTCAACGCCCGGGGCGACGTGATCGGACTGGCGTTCGACGGCAACCGCGAGTCGATGTCGGGCGACATCTATTTCCACCCGACCAACTTCAAGACGGTCTGCGTCGACATCCGCTTCGTGCTGTGGATCATGGACAAATACGCTGGCGCCGGAAAGCTGATCGACGAAATGCGGCTGGTGAAATAACCCGCCCTGCGCTCGCCAAGGAACGGACCCTTCAAAACGGGGGTCCGTTCCTTTTTTATGAATCCCCGACGACAAAAACCCCGCAGGACTTTGCACGTCCTGCGGGGTTTTTAATGACGACCCGCGGTTCAGAAGTTCAGACCCACGGCCGCGAACAGGCCGCCGCGCCGGCTGCCGTCCATCAGGCCGCTGCGCCCCCATGCCGCACGCCCTTTCAGATCGACGTACAGGCTCATTTTCTTCGCCGGGAAACAGTGCGTATAGCGCAGGCCGGCCTCACCGTTCAGACGGTCGTTGGTCAGGAAGGCATACTCCTGGGCCAGCAGGTCGGCGCGATAGTTCTCGTTGTCGATCTGCACCCCCTCGGGGCAGCTCTTCTCCAGTTCGGTTCCGCCGCCGAACGTATAGCCGCCGCGCACCGTCGCGTCGAGCCAGCTGCGGCCGCTGAACCGGAAGTTCTTCGTCACGCCCAGCATCAGTTTCGAATAGTGCAGGTCCTGATCGTAGCATGCCGGGGAGATCGTATATTCCGATTCGGCCTTGTAATAGGTATAAGCCGCATCGACGATCCACGAACTGCTCCACTCGTTGCGCTTGACGTAGAGTTTGTAATCGGCATCGACGCTGCGCTGCTTCTGCGAGAATTTCAGGAAGCGACCGTACTGTTTGTACAGTTTCTGATTGGTCTCCGGATCAAGTTCCAGCTCCTGAATATTGTTGTATTTCAGCAGGTCGCCCCACGAGGCGTCGACCGAAAGCCGCTGATCGACCCCGCGGCCCGCAACGTTGAGCACCCCCAGATAGCGGTAGGTCAACTGATCGTTGTCGCCCAGATGCTGGTCCAAATCGAAGCGGAAACGCTCCATTTTGCCGTATTCGGCCGAGAACTGATTGAAAAACTTCACCCTCTTTCCCAATTTCAATTCCAACTGGGCGGCGCCTCCGTATTCGGAGCCTTTGTAATAGACGTCATAGAATTTTTCGCTTCCCCCGAGCTGCTGGCTGGTATAAAACCACATGCCTTCGAAGAAGTAGATCATTCCGCTGGTCGTATTCGTACCGAAAGCCGCATAGCCGACCTGCTCCGTCGAGCGTTCATACGTAAAATTAAGACCTGCGTCCACCACCTTCGAGGTAAACATCACACCCGGCTGAACGCTCAAATACATCGAGGTGGTTTTATTGCGCGAATCCCGACGCTTTGCCAGGCTGCGATCCTCGTATTTCCCCATCGCTCCAACCACCCAGCGCCCCATACGGTAGGCAACCCCGGCCTCGATGGCATAGGTTTCATCACGCGTATTTCCGGGAATCGAATCGCCGATCAGCATCGGAGAATCTCCGATGTTGGCATTTCCCGCCCAACTGCGGTCCTTCGAAGCCGCATAATCATAACTCAACTTACCGTAGAACGAAAGACGATTCCAACGGCGGTACGACTCGGACCGGACCCCGAACGCATTCACTTCCGCTCCATCGGTAACGTTGCGCAGTCCGCCTTGCTCGAAATCATAATTCACTTCCGCAATGGAGAGCGATGCCTGATTGAGCATCAGGCCCGCCGCATTGTCCGAAACGAGCCATCCGCTTTTCGAACGAATCCGTTCCAGGGTATAATATTTTTCAAGGTTCTCCTTCGGAGCGGAGGACTGGGCGAAAACGCCCGACCCCGCACATACCGCAGTCAACAGGAGCACCGCATAGATCTTTTTCTTCATGGCTGTTTCGTTTTATCGGTTTTTGTACTCCGTGCAAAGGGTCGGTTCATCGAGCGGAATCCAGTCGTCGGCCGAATTGTTCGTATCCTGATAAACCGTACGACCTACGATCTCCGAAGCGCTTTCGTCCACCTTGCGGATATAGGACTGACCGCTGTACGAGGCCGTCGTGATAAACAAAGGCTGGAGACTGATGTCGGAGCAAAGACGCGGGACGTGCGTATCGTTACTGCGGAACTCCACACCATCGAGAATACACTCCTTGGGAACCATTATCGAGGGCATACTCTGATACTTCGTCGGCTGATACATCACCTTGCCGTAGGGCCGGCCTTTGATGGCTCCGTCCTTAACGTACTCATAAGGATCTTCAGGCAGCCGATATACAACGATCGCCGGCGAGCTGATGGAGAGAACGATCGAATTTCCGGATGCCAGCTCACAGAAGCATTCCAGCCGTTCAACGCCCGCGGCCGGAGCTTTTACCGCGGAGCCAGCAAAACGGTCGATATACATCGCCCATACATTATCCGCGGCAAGGTTCATCGGTCTGCTGGTCTGGTCTGCCGTATGTTCGACGGCGCTCAAGGCAATCACGACCTCTTCGCCCGGCTGTATCGGGTGCTCCCGGCCTTCGCCCGGGAAAACAAAACCGAAAGCGTTGACCGGAATGGAATCGCGGAGTTCGGTGCTGGTGCTTCCCAACCAGAATTTATTGTACACGGCCGATTTTCCCGAATTGAACGACGTGTGGAATCCGACTCCCACCCCGTCGAGATACTGCACATCGTCGGAATTGTTGCAGAGCGTGAAATACTGGTCATAGTTATAATTCGCTTTCCCGTCGGCAGTCTTCGTTTTGTGAAAATAAACCTCTTTCAGAATGATCGTGCCACGCGCCGTAGCCTTAATCTCGAGATTGCTCGTCCCGGCCGACTGACCGTCTTTATTCAGCACGAAATCCCTGGTGGCATGCAGGAACTTGCTGATTCCGCCCACATCGGCCACTTTGCTGATAATCACGCTGTAATTTCCGTATTCGGCGTCGATCCGGGTTTCACCCTTCGCATCGGTTTCGGAAGTATACGTATTTCCGATCTTCGTATTGCGCATAGTCACCTTGAACCCCGACTTGTCGAGCGACGCCAACTCTCCGGGCAAATCAATGGAGATCAGCACCTCCCTGTTGCCATGGAGCAATTCGCCGTCTTTCATATCCTTGAGGCAGCCGCACAGCAGAAAGGCCGTCGCCAAAGGCACCAGATAATATAAAATCTTTTTCATCATCTGCAACTCTTTAGAATTTAAGTTTTAGTTCCGCGCCGAAATAAATATCCGTATTTACGCGCTTATAAGTTCCCGTACTCTTCAGCAACATTTTAGGATGCGAGTTCGTAAAGTTGTTGGCGTAGAATGAAATCTGGGCAATCCTGCCGATCTCTTTCGTAACACGGAGGTTGGCCATGAAATAAGGCTTGAACGAATTTTCGACAAAGGTCGTAGTCGCACTGCCCGTCTGAAGGTATTCCCGGTAAGCCGCTCCATAGGTAGGATCGTTGTACAAGTCCCGATTGAACGGCAATAGCTGACCATCCATGTTCATATAGAAATCGGGATCCCGGTAGATCATCTTGCCATTCGTCCCATTCGAAAAATCGCCATAAACGGGATGATTGTCGTCATCGAGGATGTAAACACCGTCTGCCTGGAGATTCCGGGTCCGGTTGAGCCATACACACTGGACCGTCAGTGTTGTAATCAGACGCAACTTCGGAATGTGCGTGATCAGGTTAATATTGGAATTGAACCGGGTGTACACCGAACCGGAAGAGACGGATTTGCCTCCATAATAGGCTCCCAGAAACGGGTTGTAGATATTCTTACCGTCAATAGGCACTTTCACCGAGGAATAAGTATCGTACAACAACACGCCCTCGCTATCCTTCCGGGTCATGGTCATGTATGCTCCGTTGACAACGACCGAAGTCCGGACCGGACGAATCTGCCCGAAATCGAACGTATACTCGACACCCCACTTGTCGTATTTACCGTCATTGGCCGGTTTCTTGACGGATGCCGTATGGAATATTTTCTCATCCCGATAGTCGAGCGGCTCGCCTCCCACGCCCAGAACCGGTTGTCCCGGATTGTTCGGATCATCCATATAAACCGGAACTTCCGTCCCTTTATAGGTTTCGTATTCCCGGAATGACAATACCTGCGGAACCATACGAAGGGTATAACCGTTACGCATCTTTTCATTATAATAGGTAATGCCTCCCTTGACACCGAACATATCGAAATCGAGACCCACTTCGAAGTTCTTGCTGTACTGCATCTTCAGATCGCGGTTAATCATATCGGACTGCGGGGTCACGAACGTAGTCCATGCCGCCACAGGCCCCGTCTCGGCAGTTCCGCCCCAGCTGAACGAAACCCGGTCAATATACACCGGAAAAGGATAAAGCAGCCGCAGGGCCGGCAACGTGGTCTGGATGCCCCAGCCGGCGCGCAGCGACAGTTCGCGGACCTTTTTCGGCGCGCGATTGCTGATGATCGTATATTTGGCGTTAAAACGCGGATCGACGGCCCACTTATCGTTCAGCTGATCCGTCGCCATATAGGTAAAACGTCCGCCGGCCTGCCACGTGAGCGATGTTTTTCCGATCGGCAGCGTCGCTTTTTCTTCGGCGAAGACAGCCACCTGATTCAGGAAAGGAATGTCGCTGAACGGCTCCGGACGGAACGACATGGGACGCACGCCTTCGTAATACTGTCCTTTGCCGGTGTTGCCCGAATTGTTCCACTCGACACCGAGCATCGCCTTGTTGTAGACCTTGCCGTAACGCCCCGAAAGTTCAGCCACCATTTTAGCCGTGGTGTAATAGGCCATACTCAAATTCCGAATATCGCTCAAGTAATTGTCAGGGGTGAATTCAGTCAGATACTCCCCGTTTTCCAAAGCTCCGGGATTGGCGACACCGAGGGCGCTGGGCGCCATCTGCTGACGGGCGTACTGACGGGTCATTGATGTGTTGAAAACGTATTTCAACGACGTAATCCACGACTTGTTGAGCAGCCACGAACCATTAAGGTTGATCGACAGGTTCCGGTCGTCCAACTCCTTGCGTTCAGCCTGCGAGATATTGTCCGGATCAGCCTTTGTAGTGCCGCGCGAAAGGTAACCGCTCACCTTCGCATTGAACTGAAACGGCGTGCGGTCACGGTTGAAGGTATTGGTATAACCCACCGAAAACGTTCCGCGGTCATAAGATTCCTCCACCGTACGGATGTCCTTCATCGCATTGGCGTAGTCGATCGACGCATTGAGGAAACCCTTGTCGGACCCCAACGCATAACCTTTAGTCAGCGACACGGCCTTGGTGTCCGGCACGGTCTTCACCCGGATTTCATAGGGAGTGCGGCCCTGCTTGGTCTTGACGACGACCGCTCCGGCGCTCATATTGCCGTATTCGGCCGACGCAACGCCGCGGATGACCTCGATCGACTCGATATTGTCGGTCGAAATGGTGCGCATGTCGATACCCCGGCTGGTTTGCTGCCCGAAAGCGGCCGCTTTTCCACCCATCAGCATCGCGCTATTATTCACAACGGCTCCATCGACATAGACGCCCACCGAACTGGAGTTGATGCTGTTCGCATCCTTACCGTCCGTCATCGAATTAGGCAGATCACGGATGCCGACGAAATTCGAAGTGGAGTTCGTCAATTCCGGATTCGCGGTCAGCACGCCCGGCAGCAGCTGCATCACGTCCTTGACGGAGGTGGCTTGCAGGTGGTCCATCGCCTGACGGTCGATCGTCGACGAGGAGTTGATGCTGCGGCCCCGCTGGGCCGTTACGGTCACGGTGTTGAGTTGCAGGCTCGACTCCTTGAGGCGCAGCGAGAGCGCCCCGATCGAAGCGCTGACCGTCACCTTGTACGAAAGCGGCTCGTAACCCAGGCAGGTTGCCTCGATGGTGTAGCTGCCGGTGGTCACCGACGGCATCCGGAACCGGCCTTTGGCATCGGTCACCACCCACAGCTCAAGCGTCGGAATGGAAACCACGCAGCCCGCAATCGGCTCCTTCGTGTTGTACTCCGTCACGGTCCCTTCGATGGAGACCTTCTTCGGAGCCTGGGCCCGCACTCCCAGCGGAATGCAGACGCCCGCCAATAAAAGCATTAGTAAAAATTTCTTCACGGCAAACAGGGTTATGTGAATAGTAAGAATGTCATTCGTTTTCGGGGGACAAAGATAGAGTGCCGCACAACAGGCGGCAACCCCGAGAAATGGGGATTTCACCGGTCAGGGGACACAATAACGGCTTCCGGCAGCTGCATGGCGCAACTGTCGGGCATCGGGAAACACGCGACTGTCAACAGATGGTAGGGCAATTCCCGCGGGGGGGGGAACCCGGGCCGGGAATTCGTCGGCATGGTCCGGAACGCTGATCCGGGCGGTCGCCGGGCGGCGGTTCAATCCACTCTTCCTCATGCCAGTTTCATTTGATTCAAGACAAATCTTGTTTCGCAAGATAAGAAAAAAACACCATTCCGAATATCTTTTCGAACCATGAATTTAACCGAACTTACAATCCGAACGCATCCTGCGGCATATCGCGACAATGTTTAACCGGATTTCCGCCTGCGGTTTCGATCCGAAACACCCCATTCGGGCCGAAATTTCTTTTTTTGCGGACCGGCTGTACTATGGACGGAAATTACTATCTTGCGGCCAATAAACCTTCCCCCCCCGGTTTGACGCGTTACATACTACTGATTCTCGCCCTTCTCGGGTTTGTCGGCATGCCCTCCGCACATCCGGCGGGGAATCATGCGCTCCAATCCTTCGCCCTCTCTTACCAACCCATGAACTTCGGCCGGCCGGCGCGCACGGTCGTCACGGTCGAGGACAAGGAGACGCACGACCCGCTGCTGGGCGCCACGGTCTCGATCGTCAGCCGGGCCGACACGCTGCGGGACACGACCGTCAAGGAGGATTTCTACCGTATCATGGCCGTCTACCGCTGCGACCGGATTTTCCGCGACTCGGTCGACCTGGAGGTCACCTACGTGGGTTACAAGCCGTTCAAAAAACGCTACGGAAACACCGGATTCCGGGGACGGATCGAGGTCAAAATGGAGGTCGACGAACAGTCGATCGCGCAGGTCGTGGTCGTCGGGCAGCAGGTCGCCATGGTCTTCCGGGGCGACACGACGGTCTACAACGCGGGGGCGTTCAAAACCATGGCCGACGACCGTTTCGCGGAGCTGCTGAAACAGCTGCCGGGTGTCGAGATCAAGGACAACAAGATTTACGCCGAAGGGCAGGAGGTCAAACGGGTGCTGATCGACGGGAAAAACCTCTTCGGCTCGAAAACCTCCTACGCACTCACCGACCTCGAAGCCTCGGACGTCCGGAGCGTGCGGGTCTACGAGGATTTCAGCCCCGAGGCAAAGCGCCTGGGGGACAACACGGCCGAAAAGGAGAAGGTGATGGACGTCGAAACCAAGTCGAAGCGCGGTTACATCCTGGGCGGGAATCTGGAGGGCACGCTCGGCGCGAGCCTCGAAAGGGACTACTCGGGTCGGCATGAAATCCGCCATTCCGAGGCCGGAAGCTTTTACCGCAACACCGAAAGGGGCAACTGGCGTCTCGAAGCCTCCAACTCGAAGGACAACATCCGGCAGGGAGAAGGCGTCTCGTTCGACTCGAAGACGACCCCCACGAAACAGACCGACGCCCAGGCGGACTATACCCTGCGCCGGGGCGACTCGACCAACGTATCGACCGCCGTCCGGTTCGGACGCAGCCGCCAGAGCAGCACGGGGTCCTCGCAGACCGAATATTTCCCGACCGAAGCCTATGCCCTGCGCAGCGAGGAGAGCCGGAACGAATCGCTCTCGAAATCGCTTTCGGCGGAGATCTCGAACTACGTCAACATCCAGCGGAAGAAGAAGGTTTTCGGGGCCATGACCACCTTTTCGATCGACGACGGCTCCACACTCGGGCACAGCCGCACGCAGCAGCGGATCGACGACGAAAAGACCCGGACGAACCTCAACAGCAACTCCGACAGACGCAACATCCGATTGAATGTCAGCATTTTCTTCCACTCGAAAATTTCCGAACGGTCGACCCTGTCGTTCAACGTCTCGGGCAAATACGCACCCGGCGACCGGGACGGCTGGCGGGTCGACACGACGGCCTCGACACCCGGCCTGCAGGTCAAACTGCGCAACGACGGCGACAGCCGCAACTATTCGTTCGGCGCCAATCTGGGCTACCGCTACAAACTGGGAAAAAAGGGTTCGGTCAACGCCTCATACAACTTCAGCCGCGATTACGCCCGCTCGAAACAGCTGGCGGTCGATTTCCTCTCCGACCCGCAGGGCGTCGTCGACACGGTCAACTCCTACCATTACACGACCGACACCTACACGCACAGCCTGCAAACCAGCCTGCAATACCGGAGCGGCGACGTCTGGATAATGGCCGGACTGGGCGGAGTGCTCTACGACATCGCCCGCAGCGAGCGCTTCCCCAAGGAGGAGCGCTTCCCGCGGCTGTTCTTCCAGCTCAACCCGACGGTCTACCTCTCGGTCGGCAAGTCGCGGAAGCGTTTTTCGTTCAACCTGGCCTCCTTCCCGCAGATGATCCCGCTCGACGCGCTGCGCTCGACGCTCAACGCCACCAACCCCCTTTCGTTGCAGGCCGGAAACCCCGGCCTCAAGTTGCAGAACGACCTCTCGGGATCGGCGGGATTCCAGTTCACCGACGTCAAAAAGGCCCTCTCCTTCAGCGTGCGGCTCAACGGCAGCTACACCTTCAACTACATCGCCCAGCGACGCACGCTCTTCCTCGAAGACACCTACCTGCCCCAGTACGACTACACGGCACGGAAGGGTGCGCAGCTCACCACGCAGGCCAACGTCGGGGGCAATTACAACCTCGGGGGCAGGGTCTCCTACTCACAGCAGATCAACCCGCTGCGCTCGACCCTGAACGTCTCGGTGAACTACGGCTTCAGCCAGACGCCCTATTTCACCGGCGAAGACCTCTTCCACTCGGTCCGCCATTCGCTCGGCTTCGGCTTCGGCTTCGACTCGGGCTTTTCGAGCAAGGTCAAGCTCAACATCCGCTCCAACACCTCGATGAGTTCCTACACCACGCAGAAAGAGACCGCACAGGAGCTGCGCGAACAGCTCACGGCGCGCGTCGACCTGCGCTTCGGCAAGTATTTCGGGTCGGTCGGCACGCTCTACGAATTCTACTGCAACAGCCGCTCGCACGCGCTCACGCGCCACAACGTGATCCTCAACGCCTCGGCGGGGCGCAAGTTCGGCAAGGAGAACCGGCTGGGGCTTTCGGTGGGCGTCATCGACATCCTCAACCGCCCCGACTACGCCACCACGAGTTTCGACACGGATTACATCGTCACCTCCTCAACCTCCTACCTGGGCCGTTACGGCTACCTGCGCGTCGCCTATACGTTCTGATCGGAAGCCGCCGGAATTACGGTGTTATTTCGGTTTATTTCGTATAGTTTCGCATATTTTCGTATCTTTGGACGCAGAAACCGTTTAAAGCGTATGAAAAAACTACTGATCCCCCTGATTGCCGCCTTTGCCGCGAACACCGTATCGGCCGCCGCGCCGCAGCAGGTCATCGACATCAGCACCGACAAGGTCTCGATGGTGCTCACCGCCGCCCCCGGAGGCGAAGTTTATTTCCGCCACTTCGGCGGACGCATCGACGACCCGGCGCCGCTGGCCGACTACAAGAGCAACCGCCGCAGTGACCACGGAACCGAGGACCTGGCCTATCCCGCGACGGGAGGCCGCAACTTCCGCGAACCCGCCCTGCGCGTCACCCATGCCGACGGCGACATGAACACCGAACTGCGCTACGTGTCGCACGCCTCGAAACAGTTCTCCGACAAGAACGTGACGGAGACCGTCGTGAAGATGACCGACTGCTGTCAGGCGCTCGACGTGGAACTGGTCTTCACGGCCTACGCCCGCGAAAACGTCATCACCACGCACGCCGTGATCCGCAACCGCGAGAAGGGTCCCGTCACGCTGCACAGCTTCTACTCCTCGTCGCTCCCGCTGAAGGCCGACAAATACCTCCTGACGCACCTCTACGGGGCCTGGGCGCGTGAAGCGCAGGTCGACCACACGCTGCTGACCCACGGATCGAAAAGCATCGAGTCGACGCGCGAGGTGCGCACGACCCACACCGAAAACCCGGCGTTCCTGCTCACGCTGAACAGCGATTCGTTCAGCGAGACCTGCGGCGAAGTCATCGCCGGAGCGCTGGCCTGGAGCGGCAATTTCCGCCTCAACTTCGAGGTCGACGAATTCGACGTGCTGACCGTCCTGGCCGGCGCCAACCCCAACGCCTCGGAGTACAGGCTCCGCCCGGGCGAGACGTTCACCACGCCCGAAATGATCTACACCCACTCGTTCTGCGGCGCGGGCGGCGCCTCGCGCAACCTCCACGACTGGGCGCGCAACTACGGCGTCTACCACGGCCACGAGGCCGTCCCCACGCTGCTCAACAGCTGGGAAGGCGCCTACTTCAAGTTCGACGCCAAGGTCCTGAAACAGATGATCGACGACGCGGCCTCGATGGGATTGGAAATGTTCGTCCTCGACGACGGCTGGTTCGGCAACAAATACCCGCGCAACAACTCCAACGCCGGATTGGGCGACTGGCAGGTGAACGCCGCGAAACTCCCCGAAGGCATCGACCACATCGCCTCCTACGCCCACTCGAAGGGACTGAAGTTCGGCATCTGGATCGAACCGGAGATGGTCAACCCCAAGAGCGAGCTGGCCGAGAAGCACCCCGACTGGATCGTCCGTCCGCCGAAGCGCGAAGCGCCCACGACCCGCAACCAGTGGCTGCTCGACCTCACGAACCCCAAGGTGCAGGACTTCGTGTTCGGAGTCTTCGACAACACGATGAAACTCTCGGACAAGATCGACTACATCAAGTGGGACGCCAACCGCAACGCCAACAACGTGGGTTCGGCCTACCTCCCGGCCGACGAGCAGTCGCGCTTCTGGATCGACTACGCGCAGGGCTTCTACAAGGTGATGGAACGCATCCGCGCCAAATACCCCGACGTGCTGATCCAGGCCTGCGCCTCGGGCGGCGGCCGCGTGGAGTACGGCGCCCTGAAGTATTTCGACGAAGTGTGGACGAGCGACAACACCGAGGCGCTTTCGCGCGCCCGCATCCAGTACGGCACGAGCCTTTTCTACCCCGCCGTCGTGATGGGTTCGCACGTCTCGGCCACGCCCAACCACCAGACGGGCAACATCACGCCCATCAAGTTCCGCTTCGACATGGCCTGCGCCGGACGCCTCGGCATGGAGCTTCAGCCCAGGCAGATGACCGACGAGGAGCGGCAGTTCGCCCGCCGGGCCATCGCCAGCTACAAGGAGTACCGCGACATCGTGATGCAGGGCGACCTCTACCGCATCGGCACGCCCTATGACAAGAGCGGCTGCTACGGCCTGATGTACGTTTCGAAGGACCGGAAGCAGGCCGTGCTGTTCACGTACAGCCTCCGGTACCAGGGCCGCTCGCTGATCCCGAAATTCCGCTTGCAGGGACTCGACCCGAAGACGGGCTACACCATCCGCGAACTGAACGTCGACAAATCGCGCAACTGGTTCGACGGCAAAACCTTCAGCGGCGAGATGCTCTCGAACGCCGGCATCAACCCCTCGATGCCGAAGATTTACGACAGCGGCGTATTCCTGCTCACGGCGGAATAGAAGCTGCTCCGTCGCGAAAGCCACCCCGGGATTTGCCGCCGGGGTGGCTTTTTCCTATCTTTGCCGAAGAACATTTTTCCGAACATGATCGAACAAATCATATCCCGACGACTGCAAATTCCGCTGCACCAAGTGCAGGGGACCGTGCGTCTGCTCCGCGAAGGGGCGACGATACCCTTTATCAGCCGCTACCGCAAGGAAGCGACCGGCTCGCTCGACGAGGTGCAGGTCGCCTCCGTCAAGGAGTGGCTCGACCGGCTCACCGAACTCGAAACCCGCAAGCAGACGGTGCTCACGACCATCGAGGGGCAGGGCAGGCTGACCCCGGAACTCCGCCGGCGCATCGCGGAGTGCTGGGATGCGGTGGAGCTGGAGGACATTTACCTGCCCTACAAACCCAAACGCCGCACGCGGGCCACCGTGGCGCGCGAACGGGGCCTGGAGCCGCTGGCCGAAATCATCCTGGCGCAGCAGTCCCGCAACGTCGTGCAGCAGGCCCGGCGGTTCGTTTCGGCCGAAGTGCCGACCCCGGAGGAGGCCCTCGCCGGGGCGTGCGACATCGTCGCCGAACGTATCTCGGAAGATGAGCGCGCCCGCAACACGCTGCGCCGCACGTTCGCCCGCGAAGGCATCGTCCATTCGAAACTCGTCAAAGGCAAAGAGACGGAAGGGGCGAAATACGCCGACTATTTCGACGCCGCGACGCCCCTGCGCAGCATCTCGTCGCACCGGTTCCTGGCCATGCGTCGCGGCGAAGACGAGGGGATCCTGCGCATCTCGATCGATGCCGACACGGAGCGCATCACCGAAGCGCTCTGCCGCCGGTTCATACGTCCCGGATCGGCAACGCGCACATATATGGAGGCCGCCGTGGCCGACTCGCTCAAGCGGCTCATCCGACCGTCGATAGAGACCGAGCTGCTCGCGGCCGCCAAAGAGAAGGCCGACGACGAGGCGATCGGGGTATTCGCCGAAAACCTGCGGCAGCTGCTCCTTTCGGCGCCGCTGGGGCAGAAGCGCGTGATTGCCATCGACCCCGGATTCCGCACGGGCTGCAAAGTCGTCGTCCTGGACTCACAGGGCAACCTCGTG
>ENA-ORUI01002198-ORUI01002198.1-human-gut-metagenome-genome-assembly--contig:-NODE-2198-length-17040-cov-2.914042_pt1 | contig 17040 bp, 17 predicted proteins | sample MGYA00242078_ERZ509205 | MGnify/ENA primary metagenome ERZ509205 (study PRJEB26280, sample SAMEA2338828) | human gut metagenome | biome: human gut; feature: human-associated habitat; material: faeces... | reverse complement strand
AGAACTTGGCGACTGCCGCGATAACTTGAGAAACTCGCGGAGCGTGTTTCTCATAGTATAGGAGAAAGAACAGATATGAGAAGAATCAGATTGAGAGTGGCGTATGACGGGACAGCATACTGTGGCTGGCAGGTGCAGCCGGAAGTGCCGACGATTGAAGGTGAATTGAATCAGGCAATCTCCAGACTTACGAAGGAAGAGATTATCGTGATCGGGGCAAGCCGCACAGATGCTGGAGTCCATGCGAAGGGAAACGTTGCTGTATTTGACACAGAGTCTACAATCCCGGCAGACCGATTTGCTTATGCATTGAATCCACTGCTTCCGGAAGATATCGTGGTTGTGGCATCAGATGAGGTGGAAGCAGACTGGCATCCAAGACATTGTGATACGGAGAAAACGTATGAGTACAAGATCTTAAATAGCAAGTTCCCGGATCCGATGAGAAGAAGAGACACGTATCATGTTTCTTTTGACCTGGATCTTGAGAAGATGAGAGAAGCAGCAGGATATCTGAAAGGGGAACATGATTTTAAGAGCTTCTGTAATGTTCATACTCAGGTGGAAGATACGGTTCGCACGATTTATGATCTGGAAGTAGAGAAAGAAGGGGAGCTTATTACCATTCGTGTCCGTGGAAATGGATTCCTCTACAATATGGTCCGAATCCTTGCAGGTACGTTGATCGGAGTCGGAAGAGGAGCAATTGCCCCGGAACAGATTCCGGCCATTCTTGAGGCAAAGGATCGCCAGGCAGCAGGAATGACAGTTCCACCACAGGGACTGAGGCTTGTTAAAATTGACTACCTTGATGAAAAAAGTAAATAATTTTTTGTAAAGGTTGACAATGAACCGTTTCGCTGTTAGACTAGACAGTGTGGTGATTGTCAGTAGACAGAACCAAATTTCAGGCAGAGACGAATTTTAAGCGTATGCCTGGAATTTGCTTTTGTAAAGAATAACGAAAAAAATCGCGTATTATGTAAAAGTATAAAAAAATATAAATATTATTAACAAATTATAAAATATTTGATTGACTTTTATGTGCAGGTTTGTTATACTGAATCACGTAGAAAAGAGATAACATTGACGAACAGTTATCATTAAAGAAGGATTGTTACTGTTAGGCAGGCAAAACCAGATTTTATGAGCGTCACCGGATGAATCAGGGGGATGCCTTAAAGTTTGGCTTTTTTATTATGAGGGAGTTTTTCCCAAAGTTAGAGAAAGGCCAATCGGATGGTTATAGACAAAATAATTAATAACAATATTGTATCTGCATTTGACGAAAAAGGCTTAGAAGTTGTTATCATGGGCCGCGGAATCGGATTCCAGATGAAGCGGGGACAGGAAGTTCCTGCAGAGAAGATAGAGAAGGTTTTTCGTATCAAGAGTCAGAGCATAGCAGAACAGCTCAAGGAATTGCTGGCGAAGATGCCGCTTGAGCAGGTTCAGATCTCCAATGAGATCATTTCTTATGCGAAGAAGACAATGAAGCTGAAATTAAATCAAAGCATCTATGTTACATTGACAGATCATATCAGTTTTGCAATCAGCCGCTGTAAAAAGGGGATTCATCTTGAGAATGCGTTGCTGTGGGAGATTAAAAGATTTTATCCACAGGAATTTGAACTCGGAAGATATGCGGTAGAACTTGTGAAAAAGAGACTGGATGTAGAGATGCCTGAGGACGAAGCAGGATTTATTGCATTACATTTTGTCAACGCAGAGTATGGGACTGATATTCGGGATGCAGTACGGTTTCCGAATCAGGTGAAAGAGATTCTTGGAATCGTAGCAGATGAACTTGGGATTGAGATGGATGAAGGCTCATTGCATTATGAAAGATTTCTGACACATGTGAAGTTCCTTCTTCAGAGGATTTACCGCAAGGAGTTACTTGAAGAGGAAGAGAACGAGATTACAGAGATGATGCAGAGAAAGTATCCGAGAGAGTATTCTTGCAGCAGAAAAGTTGCAGATTACATAGAACAGACGGCAGACTGCAAGCTGTCAGGAGAGGAAGTTTTGTATCTGACACTCCATATTCGCCGTGTTGCGATGGCGGATTCGGAGGACGAATAAGGTTGCTTTGAACGGTAACAAAAGTGAAAGGCTGCATTGAGAAATGAACAGCCGCAGATGAACTTGGACTTTAGCGCAAGGCGCTTTTGTCATAGATGGTTCTCTGGTTTGTGGAAGACCCGGAGGATCAGAGGTGATTTTGACCGGAGGACTCATTTGCCGGTTAAAATAAAAAGGGATTAAAAATGAGAGATTATTAAGGAGGGAATTCTATGAAATTCGTACAGAAATTAGGAAAAGCTCTTATGCTTCCTGTTGCTTGTCTTCCGATTTGTGGTATCCTGATGGGATTAGGATACGCAATGTGTCCATCTACTATGCAGGGTGGAGATGTAACTGGTATTGTTCAGCAGATCGGATTTTTCCTTGTAAAAGCAGGCGGTGCTCTTATTGATAATATGGCACTCCTCTTTGCAATCGGTGTTGGTGTTGGTATGTCTGATGACCATGATGGTACAGCAGGTCTTGCTGCACTTGCATCCTGGCTGATGATCACAAACCTTCTTTCTACTGGAGCAGTATCTGTTCTTAGAACACTGGAAGAAGGATCAACAGCATTTATCGCATTCAGCAAAATCGCTAACCCGTTTATCGGTATCATCGCTGGTATCATCGGTGCACTTTGCTACAACAGATTCAAATCAACTAAGCTTCCTGACTGGCTGTCATTCTTCAGTGGTAAGCGTTGTGTAGCAATCGTTGCAGGTGTTGTTTCTATTATTGTATCTGCAGTTCTGCTCTTTGTATGGCCGGTACTCTTTGCAGGACTGGTTGCACTTGGAAAAGGAATCGAAGGAATGGGAGCTCTTGGAGCTGGTATCTATGCATTCTTCAACAGATTACTTATCCCGTTCGGTCTGCACCACGCACTGAACAATGTATTCTGGTTTGATACAATCGGACTTGGAGACCTGTCACACTTCTGGAATGGAGAAACATCTGCAGACGTTTCCTGGAGTCTTGGAATGTACATGTCAGGATTCTTCCCATGTATGATGTTTGGTATCCCTGGAGCAGCTCTTGCTATGATTCAGTCTGCAAAGAGCAATAAGAAGAAAGTTGCAATCGGACTTATCGCATCTGCAGCAATTTCCGCATTCGTTTGTGGTGTTACAGAGCCATTCGAGTTCGCATTCATGTTCCTCGCTCCGGCACTTTACGTTGTATACGCATTACTGTATGGTATCTTTACAGTAATCACAGTAGCTCTTGGATTCCGTGCAGGATTCTGCTTCTCAGCAGGACTTACAGACCTTATCTTCTCTGCTCCCCTTCCGGCAGCAGCTAAGACATGGCTTATCATTCCTCTTGGAATCGCAGCTTTCATCGTATTCTACGTTGTATTCCGTTTCGCAATCGTTAAATTCGATCTGAAGACACCAGGTCGTGAAGATGACGATGATGATGAAACAAAAGTTGTTCTTGCAAACGATGACTTCACAACAGTAGCTAAGATCGTTCTTGATGGTGTTGGTGGAAAAGATAACGTAGAGTCTGTCGACAACTGTATCACAAGACTTCGTCTTGTAATCAAAGATTACACAAAGGTTGATGAGAAGAAGATCAAATCTGCAGGTGTTGCAGGCGTTGTTCGTCCATCTCAGAAAGACGTTCAGGTAATCATTGGAACAAAAGTTCAGTTTGTAGCTGACGAGTTCAAGAAACTTTGCAAATAAGTTTAAATGATAATTAGGTTATCCGGGATAATGATGTGAAAGAATACGGATAACACACACATTAATAATCCCTTTTCAAAAGCGGAAGTGGAATCGGCGAAGAGCCGGGGACACTTCCGCTTTTTATATATACAAGACTACTTGACAAAAGGATTACAATAGTCTATCATCAAGACTACGAGAGTTTATTCTGACTCTTATATAGAAGTTATATATGGAAGGCTATGAAGGGAACAAGTAACAGACAGAACAGACACACAGAAAGCTGCCGGTTGATGAGAGGCGCGTAGATGACTGACTGCGAATACATCCTGGAGCTTCACACTGAAATCTGAAGATGGGAATTCATAGATCGATATGGGGAACAGATCAGACAGAGAGTAGGCTGTGACGGAGTTGTGCTCGTTATTGCACGAATGAGACTGACAGACATAAAGGTAAGAATTTTATACTTACATCCGAAAAAATGTTGTCGGTGAATTAAGGTGGTACCACGGTGATAGATCGTCCTTATTGCGTCATGCAGTAAGGACTTTTTTATATGTTAGGAAAGTTCTTTTCGGATATATAAAAAGGCCAAGCTGAATGATGCGTTATAATGCTACTGGTCACAGTTTTTGTGCCAAGAGACATGTTATGAATATTCTGTAGAAGTTACAGAAAAATAAAACGAAAAGAGAAGGAGAAGGAAAATGGGAATTTATGAAGAACTTCAGGCAAGAGGCCTGATCGCCCAGGTAACAGATGAAGAGAGAATCAAAGAACTTGTAAATAATGGAAAGGCTACATTCTATATCGGATTCGACCCGACAGCAGACAGTCTTCATGTAGGACATTTTATGGCACTGTGCCTGATGAAACGTCTGCAGGAAGCAGGAAACAAGCCAATCGCACTGATTGGTGGTGGTACAGGATATATCGGAGATCCATCCGGAAGAACTGATATGAGAAGCATGATGACACCGGAGCAGATCCAGCATAACTGCGACTGCTTCAAAAAGCAGATGAGCCGTTTCATCGATTTCGGGGAAGGCAAGGCAATGCTGGTAAACAATGCCGACTGGCTGATGGATTTAAACTACATTGATGTACTGCGTGATGTTGGTGCACATTTTTCCGTAAACCGCATGCTGACAGCAGAATGTTACAAGCAGCGTATGGAAAAAGGATTAAGCTTTCTGGAGTTTAATTACATGATTATGCAGAGTTACGATTTCTACACACTGTACCAGAAATATGGATGTAACATGGAATTCGGTGGAGATGACCAGTGGAGCAACATGCTCGGTGGTACGGAACTGATCCGCCGGAAGCTTGGAAAAGATGCGTATGCCATGACGATCAATCTGCTTTTAAACTCTGAGGGAAAGAAGATGGGAAAAACACAGTCCGGTGCCGTATGGCTTGATCCGAACAAGACTTCTCCGTTTGACTTCTTCCAGTACTGGAGAAATGTGGCAGATTCCGATGTGTTAAAGTGCATCCGCATGCTGACCTTCCTGCCATTGGAGCAGATCGATGAGATGGACAAATGGGAAGGTGCCAAGCTGAATGAAGCAAAAGAGATTCTCGCTTATGAGCTGACCAAACTGGTACACGGTGAGGAAGAGGCAAAGAAAGCCAAAGAGGCATCCCATGCACTGTTTGCAGGCGGCGGGGTTTCTGCACATATGCCGACGGTTGAAGTGACTGCAGATGATCTGTACAATGACAAGCTCGATATCATGGCAGTTCTTGTAAAGGCTTCTCTGTGTGAGAGTCGTTCCGATGCACGTCGTGCCGTACAGCAGGGTGGAGTCTCTGTGGACGGTGAGAAAGTTACAGACATCAGTACCAGTTACACGCTCGACGAGTTTGCCGGAGAAGGAAAGGTCGTAAAGCGTGGTAAGAAGAAGTTTGCAAAAGTCATCAGTAAATAAGAAGTTCGTATTGACTAACTCAAAGACCGTTTGTTATAGTTTACCTAATTCATAGACAAAAGTATGTGAGGGAGTAGTTCGCACATTGTGTGACTTGTCAACATACCGGTCATTTGGACCTGGCAAGCCTTAAAGAATGAGACTCATGTGCACCGGAAAAACGTGGTTGCAGTCGCGCTTTTCGTTGGTGTACATTGGGTCTCTTTTTGATATATAAGGACAGAAGCGCAAGGTATGAATCCCCTCACAAAAGGAGAACATAAGAATGGTAATCGAGTTATTTTTGATTGGTGTCGGACTCTCGATGGATGCATTTGCGGTATCCGTCTGCAAGGGTCTTGGCATGGAAAAAATCAACAAAAAACACGCATTTCTGATTGGATTGTATTTCGGAGGATTTCAGGCACTGATGCCGTTTCTCGGCTGGGCACTGGGAATCCGTTTTCAGAAATACATTACTTCGGTCGATCACTGGATCGCCTTTTTCCTGTTGCTGTTTATCGGTGGCAAGATGGTGATTGAAGCGGTTCGTGACAAAGACGTGCAGGAAATTGGAGCAAAAGATCTGCCGCTGGATCACAAAGAAATGCTGCTTCTTGCAGTTGCAACCAGTATCGATGCACTTGCAGTCGGTATTACATTTGCCTTTTTAAATGTATCCATCATGGAAGCCTGTCTGATTATCGGATGCACGACATTTGTATTATCGGTCATCGGAGTGGTTGTCGGTAATTTTTTCGGCACCCGCTACAAAAGAAAAGCAGAGATTGCAGGTGGGGTAATCCTCATACTTATTGGCTTGAAAATACTATTGGAGCACTTGGGCATTATTGCCTTTTAACACATTATTTTACAGAAAGAGGGAAAAGATATGACAGAATTTATTTCAACATGTTCCATGCCGCTGGCAATTGTTTTTTTGATCGCAGGATTTTTCTTACTGGTCAAAGGGGCAGATGTTTTTGTGGAGGGAAGTTCCAGTATTGCAAAACGGTTTCATGTTCCGGCTATCATTATTGGACTGACCATTGTTGCCATGGGAACTTCACTTCCGGAGACTGCGGTTTCCGTTGTTGCAGCAATCCAGCATAAGAATACGCTGGCAATCAGTAATGTGGTCGGGTCCAATATTTTTAATATGATGGTGGTCATCGGTTTTTGTGCCATAATGACTCCGGTTGCCGTACAGAAAGCTACATTGAAACGTGATTTCCCATATTCCGTGTTTGCAGCGTTGCTGCTTATGATACTCGGTGGTGTGGGAATGAAACTGGGACGTTTTGACAGTGCAGTCTTTCTGGTATTTTTTGCAATATTTATCGGAACCATGATTCGTATGGCTCTGAAAGCAGGAAAAGAAGGCGGACATCTGCAAAGCGAAGAAATTGAAGCGGCAGAGACACAGAAAGTAATGTCGATGCCAAAAAGCCTGTTGTTCCTTGTGGTTGGTGTAGCTGGTATTGTGATTGGCGGGGATGTCGTTGTAGACAGTGCCAGCAATATTGCATTAAAAATTGGAATGAGCCAGACGCTGGTAGGACTTACAATTGTTTCTATCGGAACTTCACTTCCGGAACTTGTCACTTCCGTTGTTGCAGCACGCAAAAATGAAGTCGATATGGCACTTGGAAATGCGATCGGCTCCAATATTTTTAATATTCTGTTTGTACTTGGTCTGGCGGGAGTTATCAGTCCGATGCCGTTTTTGATGGAAAACATCATAGATATTATTATTTTGATTGTTTTCAGTCTGTTGATCTGGATTTTTGCATGGACAAAAGAAAAAATCAGCAGAAAAGAAGGTATTGTGATGCTGGTTTTATATGTGGTTTATGTGATTTATATCTGTATGAGATAGAAACTTCTGTGACAGGATGAATTTTGGAAAATAGTTTTTACAGGGGACAGGATATCAGGACTTTAATTTGCAGAAGGTTTTTTGACGGGAACATCAAGCACGCGTTTTACAGCACTTTGTAGTTCCGGATGCCGGCGATACATTTCGATGACATGCCGTTCATCTGCAGTGATCGGGAAGGATTTGTCTGCAGGGATGTGCAGGAGATTTCCGGTGAATGTGTCACTCTGATACAGTTCACAGAGCAGCAGCAGTGTTTCCGTGCGGGGATAGGCCTGATCGCTTTCCCATCCGTATACGGTTTTTTCGGCGACTGCGATATTGTACAGGTCATTCAGCTGTACAACTACGTCATGGATCGTCCAGCCACGATTTTTTCGCATCGTCTTTAAGGCTGCCCCGATTTGTATATTTTTCATGTTGGTGCTCCTTCTCAATTTATCTTTGGCAGTTTTGTACTGGAAAAAACTGGATAAAAGCATATTAGTCTACGGAAAAACAGGTCAGCAAGAAATTCTTGGCATATAAGAAAATATTCTTGAATAAACAGAAAAACGGACGAATGGGGGATACTTTACAAATGGCGTGGAATTCGGTAAAATGGGGAGAGCGAATGTGAGATAAGGAGGCCAAAAACATGGCAGAAAATAAAGGGAAGTTTTATATGACAACCGCGATTGCCTATACTTCAGGTAAGCCGCATATCGGAAACACGTACGAGATTATTCTTGCGGATGCAATTGCGCGTTATAAGAGAGCCGAAGGCTATGATGTCTATTTTCAGACCGGAACTGATGAACACGGACAAAAGATTCAGGAAAAAGCAGAGGCAGCAGATATTTCACCGAAAGAATTTGTAGATCAGGTTTCCGGTGAGGTAAAGCGGATCTGGGATCTTGTGAATTCTTCTTATGATAACTTTGTCCGTACCACGGATGAGGATCATGAGAAATGTGTAAAGAAGATTTTTAAAAAGCTTTATGATCAGGGTGATATTTATAAGGGATCTTATGAGGGAATGTATTGTACACCTTGTGAGTCTTTCTGGACAGAATCCCAGCTTGTAGACGGCAAATGTCCGGACTGTGGACGGGAAGTGCAGCCTGCCAAAGAAGAAGCTTATTTCTTTAAGATGAGTAAATATGCAGACCGGCTCATTGATTATATCAATACCCATCCGGACTTCATTCAGCCGGTTTCCCGTAAGAATGAGATGATGAATAACTTCCTGCTTCCGGGACTGCAGGATCTGTGCGTATCACGTACCAGTTTCAGCTGGGGAATTCCGGTAGATTTTGATCCGAAACATGTCGTATATGTCTGGCTGGATGCACTGACAAACTATATCACAAAGATTGGATATGATCCGGATGGTTCCACAGATCAGTTTAAGAAGCTGTGGCCGGCTGATCTGCATCTGATCGGAAAAGATATTGTCCGTTTCCATACCATTTACTGGCCAATTTTTCTGATGGCACTGGATCTGCCACTGCCAAAGCAGGTATTTGGACACCCGTGGCTGCTTCAGGGCGGGGATAAGATGAGCAAGTCCAAGGGAAATGTAATCTATGCGGATGACATGGTAGATCTGTTTGGCGTAGATGCTACCCGTTATTTTGTATTGCATGAGATGCCGTTTGAGAATGATGGCGTGATTACCTGGGATCTGGTCATTGAGCGTTTCAACTCTGATCTGGCAAATATTCTTGGAAATCTGGTAAACCGTACCGTTTCCATGAGCAATAAATATTTTGGTGGTGTGGTCACATCCACAGGAGTCACCGGTGAAGTGGATGCAGATCTGAAAGCTGTTGTGACAGCAACCCGTGACCGTATTGTAGAGAAGATGGCAAAACTTCGTGTGGCAGATGCAATTTCCGAAGTATTTGCACTGTTCCGCCGTTGCAATAAATATATTGATGAGACAACCCCGTGGGTACTGGCAAAAGACGAGGCACAGAAAGACCGTCTGGCAGAGGTTCTTTACAATCTGACCGAGTCCATCACGATCGGCGCAAGTCTTCTGCACCCGTTCCTTCCGGAAACTGCAGAAAAAATTGTGGCACAGTTATCGACATCATTGCGTGATTTTGATGAGCTCAATCAGTTTGGTCTGTATCCGGATGGAACAAAAGTAACCGATGCTCCGGAGATCCTTTTTGCAAGAATTGACGCAAAAGAGATCCAGCCAAAAGTGGATGCCATTCAGGCAAAGCAGAAGGAAGAGTACGAAAAAGAGCAGAAAGCATTAAATGGCGGAGAGACAGCAGATGAAGCAGTGATTGATATGGATCCGAAGGAAGAGATCACATTTGATGATTTTACGAAGATGCAGTTCCAGGTGGGAGAGATTCTCTCCTGTGAGGCAGTTGCAAAGTCAAAGAAGCTGCTTTGCTCTCAGGTAAAAATCGGAAACACCGTAAAGCAGATTGTATCCGGTATCCGTAAAGATTACACACCGGAAGAGATGGTCGGCAAGAAGGTTATGGTTCTTGTGAACTTAAAGCCGGCAAAACTTGCCGGAGTATTGTCCGAGGGCATGTTGCTGTGTGCAGAGGACGAAAACGGCACACTTTCTCTGATGACACCGGAGAAATCAATGCCAAGCGGTGCAGAGATCTGTTAAACAAGGTCGGAGGCATAAAAATAGGAGGCATAAATTATGGAAATCCTTGATGTTGTAGATGAAACCGGAGCACCAACCGGTGAAACCGTAGAACGCGCGGAGGCCCACCGGGAAGGGGTACGGCACCGCACATCCCATGTCTGGATTGCCCGCAACAGGAACGGACGGATTCAGCTTTTGCTGCAGAAGAGATGTATGCAGAAAGATTCATTTCCGGGATGCTATGATATTTCCAGTGCCGGACATATACCGGCAGGGGATGATTACATTCCTTCAGCAATTCGGGAGTTGAAAGAAGAATTAAATGTGACAGTGCAGGAGTCGGATCTGATTTATTGCGGACAGGTGCATAAGGATGTTGACAGCGAATTTCACAGACAGCCATTTCATGATCACCAGATTTCAAATGTCTATCTGCTCTGGCTGGATCGGGAAGCAGAGGAATTTGAACTGCAGACCGAAGAAATAGAGAGTGTGCGCTGGATGGATTATGCCCAGGTGCGGGGCATGGTGGCTTCGGATACACTTCCAAACTGTATCATCATGGAGGAACTTGATCTGATAGAAAGGCACTTCTTATGATTTTTGAGACACATGCACATTACGATGATGCAAAATTTGATACGGACCGGGAGATGCTGCTTGCGGAATTACCGCAGCGCGGCATTTCGCCGGTGATTAATGTAGGGTCTTCCATTGCGACGACAAAGACAACACTTTCGCTGGCGCAGGAATACCCTTTTCTTTATGCTGCGGTGGGCGTACATCCCAGTGACGTGGATGATTTAAATGAGGACACGTATGCATGGCTCAGACAGCAGACAACGCTGCAAAAGACAGTTGCGGTGGGAGAGATCGGACTGGATTATTACTGGGATAAGGAACCGGAGATACAGGCGAAGCAGAGGTATTGGTTTGTACGGCAGCTTGCACTGGCACAACAGGCAGATCTTCCGGTGATCATTCATTCCAGGGATGCAGCAGAAGATACCATGCAGATCATGGAAAAGGCATATGAGGATGGCATAAAGGGCGTGATCCACTGTTATTCCTATTCGCCGGAGATGGCACAGGAATATGTAAAGATGGGATATTTCATCGGTGTAGGCGGTGTTGTGACTTTTAAAAATGCCAAAAAGCTGGTAAAGACCGTGGAAACGATTCCTCTTTCGAGCATAGTGCTCGAAACCGACTGCCCGTATATGGCGCCGGAACCACACCGGGGAACGCGCAATGATTCACGGAATATTCCGTATGTGATTGCAAAAATTGCGGAGATCAAAGGCGTTTCTGTGGAGGAAGTCGAGCAGACCACACGGGAAAATGCATTTGCACTGTTTACGAAAGTACCACGATAAAGGAGAGATATTATGGAAGAGTATGAAGTAATCCGTATTCCGGTTTCGGATGGGACGGAAAAAGAGTTTGCCATCATGGATACTTTTACCGTTGAAGAGAAGCACTATATGGCAGTGTCTCTCATAGAGGAGGATGAGATTCAGGAAGGTGTGTATCTGTATCGATACCGTGATGCGGAAGACGGAGATATCGTTGTGGAACAGATTACGGAACCGGCAGAGTATAAGCGTGTATCCAGGGCATATGAAGCGCGGTAAGGCTGCAAAAGAAGGATGAGAAAGATGAAAAAGTGGAAGAAAAAGCGTGTGGTGGCGGTGCTTTTGACGCTGCTTGTGCTGTTACAGTTTCCGGCAGACTTTGGAAGTGTGGCACATGCTGCGCAGAAAAAGGAAATCAAGGGAACGATTTCGGTAGCATCCAATATCTCCCAGCAGGATATGCAGCAGTACCTGGATGGGTTTAACAAGAAATATCCTGGTATTGAGGTGAAGTACCAGTCGTATTCGGATTATGACAATGAGGTGTCAAAACAGATTCAGTCTGGGTGCTGTGTATATGACGGAGAAAGTTCCTTATGAAAAACTGTTTAAGGAAGCAGACAGTGTATTATATGAGGTAAAAACCCGTGGAAAAAACAGTTTTGAGATTCGGAAAATTTGAAAAATGATATAAAATGAAATCCCGGAGCATGGGAAATGGCTCCGGGATTTTTTCGAAAATGATTAATTTTTATTTGGAATAAACGGGCTGATCGCTCCGGCGAGCTGTGCAACCGGCATGCTCTGCAGCCATACACGTCCCGGTCCGGTGATAACGGTATTAAAGATCCCTTCCCCGCCAAAGAGCATATTTTTTACACCCGGTACAGTCTGGATATTGATGGAACATCCGGCTGTCATTGCTGCGAGGTATCCGGTATCGACGACAATCTGTTGTCCCGGTGCAAGTTCATATTCTTTGATGTGTCCGTCAAATTCGAGAAAGACGGTGCCGTTTCCGGACAGACGCTGCATGATAAATCCTTCTCCACCGAAGAGACCGCCGGCAATGCGTTTTTGGAAAAAAACAGACATTTCCACACCAGCGGTCGATGCGAGAAATGCACTTTTCTGGGCGACAATCTCCTGCCCTGGTGCAATTTCAAATGCACGGATATCTCCGGGAAAGCTGGATGCAAATGCGATCAGTCCGGTGCCGCCCTGTGCGGTGTAACGGTTGATAAACATGCTTTCACCGGAAAAAGCACGACCGAACATTTTTCCGATTCCACCGCCTGTTGTGGTTTCCATTTTCATATTTGGGGACATCCACGACATTGCGCCCTTCTCCGTAAGCATGGTTTCGCCGCCCTCTAAGTTACAGATGACGACAGGCATTGGTGCTCCTTCAATTGTATAGTTCATAACTACCTCCCTGATATATTGTTTTTCGTTACAATATCATCTTAACGGAACATGGGGATCTTTTCAAGAAAATGTTTTTGGAATGGAGAGTAAATCATGACAGTGTATTTCGGTGACCGTTTAATGAAAGGAAATTGTAATTACCTTGTCAATCAGTTATACTATATGTAAATATGGCAAAATGATCTGTTTGTTGGAGGTTCATATGGTAAATACTTTGAAATTACCGGTAGGAATTGACAGTTTTGAAAAAATACGCAGGAACGGATTTTATTATATTGACAAGACAAATCTTATAGAACAGATTCTGATGAATTGGGGGGAAGTAACACTGTTCACCCGTCCGCGACGTTTTGGCAAGACATTGAATATGAGCATGCTGAAAAGTTTTTTTGAAATCGGTGCAGATGTTTCACTGTTTGAAGGCTTATATATTGCAAAGAATAAAGAACTATGCGATGCGTACATGGGAAAGTATCCAGTGATATTTCTCACGCTCAAAGGGGTGGAGGGGCTGACATTTGCGGATGCGAAGAGGATGCTCGGCACGATTCTTGCCAATGAAATGGACCGGCATTATTATCTCAAAACAAGTGATGCACTTACGGACGAGGATAAGGCATATTTCGCTAAAATGCTTACAGGTACGGATGAGAATATAGAAGACAGCATCCGTAAACTGTCACAGCTTTTATATAAGCATCACGGGAAAAAGGTAGTAATTATCATAGATGAGTATGATGTTCCTCTGGATAAAGCATATCAGAATGGATATTATCGTGAAATGGTTTCTCTGATCAGAGGTCTTTTTGGTCAGGCATTAAAGACGAATGATTATTTACAGTTTGCATTTCTGACGGGATGTCTGCGAGTATCGAAGGAAAGTATATTTACAGGATTGAATAATTTTAAGGTACTTTCTATTATGGATTCCAGATTTGATGAACAGTTTGGATTCACAGATGATGAGGTAAAAAACCTCCTTGCGTCGTATGGTCTGGCTTCACATTTTCCGGAAACAAAGGAATGGTATGATGGCTATCACTTTGGAAATGCGGATGTGTACTGTCCATGGGATGTCATAAATTATGTGGATGAACTTAACTATGATCAAACGGTTGAACCACAGGATTACTGGTCTAATTCGAGTGGAAATGCGATCGTCCGCAGATTGATCGATAAGGCGGATGTGCAGACCAAGGATGAAATTGAGCGTCTGATCGCGGGAGAGTGTATTGAAAAGGAACTTTCACAGGAACTTACGTATGATGAGCTTGATAAAAACATTGGAAATCTGTGGAGCGTACTTTTTACGACCGGATATCTGACAAAACAGGGGCGTACAGCGGATGGAAAGATACGTTTGGCAATTCCCAATAAAGAGATAAAAAATCTTTTTATCAAGAAAATCAGGGAATGGTTCCGGGATACGTCCGCGAATGACGGTAAGAGACTGGAAGAATTCTGCAATGCGTTTTTAGAAAAAAATACAGAAAAAATAGAGCAGCTCTTTGGAGAATATCTTTGGAATACCATAAGCATACGTGATACAGCAGTTGCAAAGGAAAAGAAAGAAAATTTTTACCATGGCATTTTACTTGGGCTTTTGGGATATAAAGCAAACTGGCTTATAAAGTCAAATGCAGAGTCAGGAACCGGCTACAGCGATATTCTTGTTGAGGTGCCGAACAACAGAACAGGAATTGTGATAGAACTGAAATATGCCGGGAATGGGGATCTGGATGCTGCATGTGCCGAAGCTTTGAAACAGATGGAAGAAAAATCATATGTCGATAAGCTGAAGCAGGACGGAATGCGTAATTTTATCAAATATGGAATTGCATGTTTCAAGAAGGATTGCAGGGTTGTGATTGCTGGTTAGCAGGAAGGAAACAAACATGGCAAAAGTAATCATGGTGCAGGGCACGATGTCAAATGCCGGAAAAAGCCTGATCGTTGCAGGACTTTGCCGTATTTTTGCGCAGGATGGATATCGCGTGGCACCGTTTAAATCACAGAATATGGCGCTCAACTCCTACATCACCGAAGAGGGTCTGGAGATGGGGCGCGCGCAGGTCATGCAGGCGGAAGCGGCGGGCGTGAAGCCTTCCGTGCTTATGAATCCCATCCTGTTGAAACCGACCAATGATGTCGGATCACAGGTGATCGTAAAGGGTGAGGTGCTCGGAAATATGCGGGCGCGGGATTATTTTGCGTATAAGAAAAAGCTGGTTCCGACGATCTGCGAGGCTTTTTCGGAGTTGGAAAAGCAGGCAGACATTATTGTGATGGAAGGGGCGGGAAGCCCGGCAGAGATCAATCTGAAATCGGATGATATTGTCAATATGGGACTGGCAAAACTGGTCGATGCACCGGTGCTTCTGGTGGGGGATATCGACCGTGGCGGCGTGTTTGCGCAGCTTTTGGGAACTTTGATACTTTTAGAAGAGGATGAAAAAGCCCGTGTGAAGGGTCTGATTATTAATAAATTCCGCGGGGACAAGACGATCCTTGATCCGGGAGTGGAGATGCTGGAGGAACGCGGCGGTGTGAAGGTTGCCGGAGTAGTGCCATATATGCATCTGTCCATTGAGGATGAGGACAGTCTGAGCGGCCAGTTGGACAACCACGATGTAGGCGTGATAGATCTGGCAGTGATCCGTTTTCCACGGATCTCCAATTTTACGGATTTTAACGTGTTTGAACGGCTGGAGGGTGTGTCCGTGCGCTATGTTTCTTCGGTGCAGGAACTGGGACAGCCGGATATGATTTTTCTGCCGGGCAGCAAAAATACGATGGGTGATCTGCGCTGGATGCGGCAGAACGGTCTGGAAGCCGCAGTCAAAAAGCTGGCAGTGCATATCCCGGTCTGGGGGATCTGCGGCGGCTATCAGATGCTGGGGCGTACCATTTCGGACCCACATGGGGTAGAGAATGAGAATTCGCTATGCGAACCGCTCTATCCGGCTCATTGCGAAGCAATTTCTCATGAGCCGGATACAATTGCCGTGGAGCGCATAAAGCGCGACGGGGCACTACCCCTGCGTGGTATGGAACTGATCGACACCGACACGACCCTGATGCCGGAAAAAATGCGTACGCAGACACGTGGAAAATTTGAGAATGTGACCGGTATTTTTTCCACACTTTCCGGATTGGAATTTTCCGGCTATGAGATTCATATGGGAAAGACAACGGTTTCCACCGGGGAACATCAGACGCCACTGGTACAGCTGGCAGATGGCAGAACCGACGGGGTGCAGCGCATGGAAAAAGGCAGCGAAGCACCCGGCGTATACGGCAGTTATGTGCACGGCATTTTTGACGATGGAGACATTGCCGTGCGCATAGTACAGGCATTGGCCGACAAAAAAAGGGTGTCATGGAAACCGGAGGCTGGCGGCGATTATCATGCATTTAAGGAACAGCAGTATGACAAGCTCGCACAGGGATTGCGGGAGCATCTGGATATGGAGTATGTATACTCTATTTTGCAGGAGAGCCGGATTTCCTCTTGATTTTTACAATGTTATAGATCCCGACACAAATCAGGACAATGGATAATACCAGAAGAATGGACAGTGGGTATTCGAAAATATAGTGATAGGAATCGGCATATGCACGACCATAGAGATCCATATATTTGAATTGTTCCCATTGACCCAGAAATGGAAGCACACACAACAGGAAAATTCCGGTTATGGTCATAAAAATAAAGGGAGTTCTTTTAGCAGGATTTTGGATTTTATTTTGGTTTTCTGCTGAAGCATCTGGTTTTTTGAGCATTGTGTCAATTGGAACATGGAATTGCTCACTGATTAAGAGCAGGGTATGGATGTTTGGAACAGAGATTCCCATTTCCCATCGCGATACGGCCTGACGAGTAACGCCTAATGTTTGAGCAAGCTGTTCCTGGGAAAGATGATGTTTTTGTCTTAAATCAAGAAGAATGTGAGCGATAGTTTGATTATCAATTTTGGTTTTATTCATATCAGCACCTCCTTTTTCTTATCATACATTTCATGGCTGAAAGAAGCAAGAAACAGGGAATTGCATTTGCGCAATTTACAATTGCAACAGGAGAAAATATTTGATTACAGGAAAAGAAATGGAG
>ENA-ORUI01002197-ORUI01002197.1-human-gut-metagenome-genome-assembly--contig:-NODE-2197-length-17046-cov-3.844153_pt1 | contig 17046 bp, 27 predicted proteins | sample MGYA00242078_ERZ509205 | MGnify/ENA primary metagenome ERZ509205 (study PRJEB26280, sample SAMEA2338828) | human gut metagenome | biome: human gut; feature: human-associated habitat; material: faeces... | reverse complement strand
CGGAATCCAGTCGAGGACCATGTTCGGGGACAACCGGATGCGCGCCATCCACCTGCGCCAGGGTCTTACGTTCGTAAACGGTTTTCCCTACGCCGGGGATGCGTGAGAACCGGCTCGCTTCCTTTAGACTTGCAGGATTCTCGCCTGTGTCGACAGTAAAACCTATTCCCATGCTTCTGCCGATATCGTCGGACATTTTCTGAAGTGCCGTTGACACTCCAACCTGAGCCACAAGACTGGTGAAAACCATCAGCATCAACAGTCCGATGATTCCGCTGCGTACCGGTTTACGTACGATTGCCAGCGTGGCACGCTTCCACACGTTCATGCCCGTCATCGGAGCTCCGACAGGCTTCGTGGCGACTTGCGCAGCATCGGTATGCACGATATGGCGACGCATACCAGCATCACCGCCAGCAGGCCGAGCGATACATACAGTACGGCGGTTGTGTCGATCGATACCGTGAGCGAATCCAAGGTACGAACCGACATATTGGACTCAAGATCGCCGCCGACCTGTCCCATGCTGCTCAGTTCCTTCGCCGCGGAGGCGTTCACGGAACGGAGGGCCGAGGTGCCAAGCCATTGGGCCGCTCCCCGTGCGCACAGCCATCCGAGGACCAGGGACGGCAGGCCGATCAGAATCATCTCGGTTAGATATTGGGCGATCAGGGATGGCTTGCCGATGCCAAGGGACACCAGTACGCCCATCTCCTGACGTCGGTCGTTCATCCACAGCAAGAGCATGAGGCTGAGGACTATCACTGCCGAGATGGTCACGCCGATCAAAGCGCCGCGCATCATGGAGCGCACACTTCGGGCGGCATTCAGCATGCTCGACGTATATTGGTCATTGCGTGTGATCTGGTAGTTGTTCCAATCCACTGGAAGCTTCTTCGCCGCTTCCATGGTTTTCTCCACGTCGACACCCCTGTCCAGAACGAAAGTGGCATCCTGGTATATTTCCTTGCCGGCCTTGTACTGGTACAGAGTACTTGTAGTGTCCAAATCGGTGTACACAGTGTTGGAGGTGAGTTCCGCGCGGCTGGATACCTTTCTGTCGCTGTCTCCTTTGAATATTCCAACGATGGTGGTTTTGACGGTTGCCGTCGAATGCGACTCATTGTCGGCATCATATGGATTGGCCTTGAGCGTGAGGGTATCGCCGACTTTAAGCCCATTGGTTTTGGCGAGATCCTCATGGACCATCGACATATGCTTATCGGACGCCTTTAGATGACGTCCTTCGACCATGCCGAGCGTGTGGGACGTGAACACATTGAGTTTTGACGAATCGTTTGTGCCTATGACGTTGGCCGTATTGCCGAACTGCTGTTCTTTCTCCGCATCGTAATCATCGCCGCCGGGGACCTTCACCACGCTGGCTCCCACGAGATCGGCGGTGGCGTTCTGCCTGACCATGCACGAGCCAACCCCGGACAGCTTCGAGATTCGTTGCACATCAGCGGGACGAACCATTCCGCCTCCGCGAGGCGTCAGCATGCTGCCTTGCAGGTTACTGGCCAGCACGAATCCGCCGACCGCCTGTTTTTCAATCTGTCCGGCCTCATGTTGAGCTGCCTGAGAAACCGCGGTTGCGGACAGCATACTCGCCGTTATGATGGTCAGCACAATGAACAGCACCGCGGTGCGCACTCGTTTTCTGAGCACATAGCGCGCCGCCCGTGAGATAAAGGTCATTAATACCCCCTGTAAAGCTGGGACCTTCTCGGTAGTGCCCGAAAAGATGTGCACTTTGGACCATGGCCGTCCATGGCACGATGATCAGTTCGCTTCCGCGAGTTTGTCATCGAGCCGGGACCTGTCGAGATAGCGGCGGGTCGACGCTTTCCTCGCGCCGTCTGTGGCGCTCGATGACCGCGGATTCGAAGACCTCGCCCTTGAGCTTGGGCACCTGCAGGCCGAGCCTGCCGGCCTTGGCGGTCAGGCTCCGGTCGTAGTGGCCGGCGCGGTACGCCTTCCGCTCCCCGGCGCGCTCGTATCTGGCGGCGTTGGCGATCTCGTCGGCCTGAAGCGCCGGGCATCGCGTTCAATGGTTCGGTGACCTTCTCGGCGACCAGGCGGTCGAGCTTGGTCTCGAGCAGGTTCCGGTCGATCTGTATGATGCTCGAGGGTCTTGCCGACTTTGTCGCGTCCGCGCCGAGCGGATTCCTACACTCTTTGGCGGCCCTGTCCAGATCGGCGGCCGCCGCCACGCACGTTCCGCGCGCCATGGCCGTCCTGTGGTCCTCATATGCCCCCGATAGCCCAGGCGGCCGCCCACGACCACTGCGGCAGACGCGGCCGCCGCCACGCCGCTGAAGCGGCCGGAATGACGGACTGGAACCCGCCATCGTCGGCATACGTCGGTGTATGCGGTCGGCGCGTTGGGCAAACCCATGCCGCACCGGCCGGAGGCTGAGGGGGCCGTTCGACCGGAAAACTCAATGGCCGTAGGATTCCCGGATGCGGACGTCGGGCCCGGTGGCAATCCGGACTGGAACCCTCATACGAAAAACGGGCCGCGGTCCGTTGGGAACCGCGGCAGCCCGCCATGTGATTCGTTGGAATCGGGAAAGCCTTACTTGTTGAGGACCTTCTTCATCAGGTCGGAGGAGGCCTTGGCGAGTGCGAACTGGCCGAAGCCCGGGTCGATGGAGGCGAGGTTGGCGTTGATGATCTGGTTGAAGGTGTCGTTCTTCATGGTGTTTCCTTTCGGACGCCCGCTTGGTTTCTTCTTTTTGTCTTCTTCTGCGTCGCGCGGCTCGTCGCTTCGTTGTTTTCTTGTCTCTGTATCTTCTGTTGTTTTTCTGTTGTGCCTTCACTATAGGCAGGAAAGTATGCGTACGTCATGCCGCAATCGCCATTTCTATTGTAGACTCATCGGTTCATCTTAAAGAAAGAATAAAAAACGGTCATATATTCTGTTGCGCAGCCTGCCGCAGCGTAGTTTTGGGTAGATGAAGTGCGATTGTTCTGCCCATTCCGACGGAAAAGTTCATGTTTGCGTCGGAATGGGCGGATGAATTGCGATTGTTCTGCTGGTTTCGATGCAAATGGTAGCTTTATCGTCGTTTCGAGCAGAAAAGTCAACGGTTTTCTGTTGATTTCAACGCTGGCAGCCCGGTTTGCGTCGTTTCAAGCAGAAGAAGTGCGGCTCGTCTGCCGGTCTCAACGCGAACGGCAGACTTTGCGTCGTTTTGAATGGAAAGACCAATGGATTTCTGTCGGTCTCGATGTGGACGGACTCGGCCTTTTTCTGCACCAGTGGGGATTGACCTTCCGTCGGCATCCGGAGCGAAGGCCTATCGCTTCGAACGCTTGCCTACAAGAACCATGGAACAGCCTGCCGACACGCACAGGTTCACTCCGCAGGTCACCGCCGGCAATAGCCGTATGACCGGCTGGTCATAGAAATCGAGGACATCGGGATCCATGAATCCTGAGTACGCCTCGAAAAGCGGATATGGCACGAGTACCAGTGTCGAACTCGCAAAGAACAATATCCAGATAACGGAGAGGCACAGGATGAAGGCTCTTCGACCTTCTGGACGGATGGTTTTCGAGAATGCGAAAAGAGTCCATGAAAGCACGGTGATTAAAGCTCCGGCGACATACAGCAGACTCGGAATCTCGTCATACATGATTTCGCCTCCTCTCGATTCGGTTGCAGACGATTCGATCTATCGGCAGTATGGGCTGATTATAAGGCGGCGTTGTTTTTTGCGTCAAGAGGTTTTGGCCGCTCATGGCCGATTTGACGTTTCGCCGGAATCGCAAGGCAATGATGCTGTACGGATCTGGCGAGTCTTCGATACCTGCGCATGCCAAGCGAGGGACGATCCATGGGGTGGCAGGGTCGAGGGATCTTCGCAATGCCGTTCTCGCCGCTCGCGAAAACGGTTCGTCATGATTCCGTTCGGCTACAACGCGGACCGAGCGAGCCTGCATTGGAACAACTGGAGCTACTGAAACGGCAAGACCTCCGAAACCGCGATTGCCGACGGCGACGAGGATTCGCCGAAGAAGGAGAAGTATCGGTCAAGGTGGCCGCGGTGAACCTGAAAGCAGTCTAGATTATCCCGATCCACATATTGTCCATTGTGTCCATTTGCCGCATGATGAAAACAGATGGAGGTGGTTGCGATGACCATGATGATGGGTGGCAAAGTCCATAGGACGAGGTCTAAGGCACGGCGCTCTGCTGGCGGAGTTCCCGGAGCGTTCCTGCAAGGGGTGGACGGCACGCGTATCCCGTTGACGCCGGACGACTACAGGCGCGTTAGGGAGTTTCTGCTTGCGGAGCCGGAACGGGCGGTGGCGGATGACGAGCGTATCACGACTGGCGAGGCGGCGCGTATTCTTGGGGTCTCCCAACGCACGCTCACACGCATGCTGGATGCGGGCATGATTCCGTACACCCGCATGGGGGAGCGCAGTTACCGTTTCTTGCGGCTTTCGGATGTGACCGACTACAAGCGCAGACGCGACGAGGCCACATCCAAGGCGTTGGATGAGATGCGTTCCATCGCCGATGAGGACGGCGCGTACGACATCGACTATTCGGATTACCTGTCCCGGTTCGATAAGTAGAGTGCCCTTATGATTGCGCTGCTTGACGCCAACCTGTTCGTACCTACGTGGATCATCGACCCACTGCTTAGCTTGGCCGAGGCTGGTCTGTGCGAGCCAGCATGGTAGGGTCATGGACGAGGCACGCTTGGCCATCATGGAAGTGCGGCATGTGCCCGACGTCCGGGCCCGCGGTTTTCTTGACGCGATCTGCAGGGCCTTTCCGATGGCCATGGCGGAGGATTGGGAGCGGTTTGAACCGGACGTGAATTTGTCGGACCCCAACGACGGGCATGTGGTCGCGGCCGCCCGTCGGGCCGGTGCGGAAACCATCGTTACATTCAACTTCAAGGATTTCCCCGCAGACGAACTTTCCAGGTACGGACTGCACGCTCAATCGCCGAATGTTTTCCTTACCTCCGTGTTCGATGCACATCCAGAAGAAGCGATGGACGCCATGCGCAGACTGGTCAGCTCCAAACGCCGTCCGCCGCGTACCATGAGCGAAGAAATCGAGCATTTGCGCGTCTTGCGCCTTCCGCTGTTCGCACGGAGATTGTCCGAAACGGTAGGCTAATCCCCGTCATCTGCAACACTGCGAATCATACGGTAGGCGCAATCAATGCACAATCTGTGAATAATCGCTAATCCATTGGCTCAACACAACCTATTGCCGCCTTGCACCGTGGAATCAAGCAAATCACGAAGAAAAGGCCGTCCGCACGGCAAGATTTCGGTCGTAGGCGATGGATTCGGACGAGCCGTATCCGAGAGGGTGCCAGTACGAATAGGTGGACTCGGACCGGTCATGTCTAGGGGGTCGGAATAGCCCCCTAGACATAGTCCTTTTTGCTCCCCCACCTGGACTCGAAAGATCTCATGCTACTTATGTTGCTTCTTTGGTGGATGTCACTGGCTCCCAAGAAGAATGAAGTACCAGGAAAGACCATATAACAGAACGCCTCTGCACTCTAGAGAGGCCGGAAGAGAACAGACGAAGACGCCACAACATATTCCCTTCCGGCTTTTTTATTCCCAGGTGCCGTTTCAGATGCATTTTAAGGTTCCAAAAAAACGCCATACATATAGGTCTGACCGGTTTTGCCGAATCAACTGTCATGCGCTATCTTTTTTGCATCGAGGGGGCTTCGTCTCCCGGAGATGCATATGCTCTTTCAATGGCGACGACGCTCGTGCTCCTTGGCCTTGCAATCCTCCCCGAATCGGGCGTCCCTGCCGACGCTAACGCGTGGAAGGACCTGATATGACGGACCCAGATCTGGAAGTCACAAGGATAAGAAAATTCGGAACGATCGTTGCGCGGAAACGATCCGACGGGTCGATTAGCGCATGGCTTGCACGCTATTCGTCACCCGTGGATGGACGTCGGGTGCAACGATCATTTGAAAGTGTGCGGGATGCTGAGTCATGGCTTGCCGGCGAACATGAGCTGGTCGAAATGCACCGTCGTGGTTTAAAACAGTGGGTTCATCCGACCGACAGGGATCGTCGGAAAAAAGCGGGATCGATGACATTCGATGAACTTGCCGACTGGTATGTGGATACGCATCGAAAACCGGATGGCACCGCGCTACGTGGCGCGGCAAGACGTAATCTGCGGACGGACGTGGGCCATTTAAAAGACGTGTTCGGCGGCATGACGGTCAAGCAAATCACTCCGGACGTGATTTCCAAATGGTACTTCGGCGAGCATGCGGAAGGCGAGTGGGTGTTCCCCCGCATGTGCCAGAGACTGAAAGCCATCATGAATCTCGCATGCTCGGACAAGTTCGGTACAGGAATGCCATTGCTGGCGTCGAACCCGTTCACCCTACCGATTCCACCTGATCCGGAACCCAAATCGTGGGAGGTGCCGCCATTGACGGGCACGCAACTGGCCGCCCTATACGAGTCGATGCCGGAATACGATCGGTTAAGTGTCCTCTTGGCCGCATGGGCCGGTGGCATGAGAATCGGCGAGGCATGCGCGTTGAGAGTATCCGATTTCGATCTTGCCGCGCGAACCATGATGGTGAATCATTCGGTCTGCCGTGGGGAACACGATCTGGGAGAATTAAGATTAGGGCCGACCAAGTCGAAGCATTCCAAACGCGTGTGCCCGTTGCCTGACCTGCTGGTGCCATTGGTCCGCGAGCATATCGCCAATCGAAAAGACGAATCCAGCCCGTATTTATTCCAGTCCCGTCGGGGAAAGGGACCACTCGCCCCGACGACCCTGGGCAATCATTTCCGTCAAGCGCGCGAACAGGCGGGATGCACGACAGCGACGTTCCGTACGTTGCGTGTCACTCATGCGACCCTGCTCATGCAGAACGGCGGCACGATCCGTGAAACGATGGACAACATCGGAGACTCCACCCAAGAGGTCGTGATGCGTCATTACACAAGGACAGTGCAGGAACATCAACGTCAGGTAGTGAATCGCATGGCAGTGGGTATGACATCGGAAAGCAAGACCCTGCAGCATATCCTCGGCGTGCAATACGCCGTTCCGACTCCGGTTCCGGAGGTCCGACTGTTGGATCTGGACGCGAAACTCTCCCTGATCATCAAAGCCCTACAACAGATAAGTGTGAACGACTAATAACAAACAATTTCAGCGTGACCAACATGAAACCGTAATCCACGCAACAGGAGGATAGGCAAATGACGGACACGATCATGCTCGAAGCGCCCGCAAGAGGAGGGAGGATATCGGACCTGGCGGACGGTCAAGGAAGAATCCTACGACTGCACGACCTCACGGCATCATCCCTCGGCCACACCTCCCATGCCAACCAAACCGAAAGCCCAACGCGTACAGGCGGGAGAGTCACGATCGAACGGAAGCCCGATGAAGGTGACGGACCGGCCGTGATCCACCGCCTCAACGACGAGCGTGACCAACGGTGGCAAAACCTGATAGCCGGCTTTCTGATTCATGCGAGCCGCGGCATCGTTCGTCACGATGGGCAACACGAGTACACAGCCGTGCCGGATGGCCCCTGGCGGACATCGGCGCCGTACGCATCATCACTGAGTGGCGCGGCCGATAACAGGTGGGGCGGGCGTGACAAGAGAAAGGACATCCACAGGAAAAAGGAGCGATCATGGGAAAGGAACCAGACCCACACGCATGCCGTCCGAACAGCATGGACCTCAACGACGCGGCCGACATGAGGGATGAAGCGGAACAGGCATTCAACGACGCGCGCAAGACCAGAGGAAAACGCGACCTGCTGTACGTCGCGGTCATGGCCTGCGTCATCGTCATGCTCACCGGCGCCGTATGCGGAAGAAAGGACATCATCATCGCTTCCGCCGTCATCGCCGTCACGCTCTCATGCGCCGGAAGCCTGGCATGCTACCGCATGAAAAAATCACTCCACACCTACCACGAGAACAATGCCGTCCTCGAAAACGAACTCGACGCCGCCGACTACCAGAACATCATGGGATGCCCTCATCCCTGGAAAACATTCTGACCACGATTTTTACCCCCGATATCGTAAGTGGGACACGTGGAAACAATGAAGGAAACCGACGGGGGAAACATTAACAACAGCAGACTCTAACAATTCCCCCGACGGCGTTCCTTCAAAATCAAAACCTTTTCAGGAAATCGACTCCCAAAAGGATGAAAGCCGATGAGGAACGGTCGAGGTCCACGGACGATACTCAGGTTCATCGCGATAATCGCGATGAACCTGTTCACCATCAATTGCGCCTGCTACATCGCAGTCACCGTATCCGCACACGCCGACCCACGTTTACTGCATCTCAGTCGAACGGTAGGAACGTTGTGCGGCATGATGGCAATCGCAATCACTCCGATCCTCCTCATCACGGTCCTTGTCAATGGCATGGAGGAAGGAAAGAAACGACATGAGGAAAACAACGATGGCGCAGGTCGTGGAATTTGCCGGCCAACTCAACGTCACCCTGCAGAACATAAGCGAGGACGAGAACACGCACGGACTGGCCGAAGCGTACAACCGGCTCGCACAGGTCATGGACGAGCTCTGCATTCCAATGCGCGAGGAAGAGGTTCTGGAACCCATCAGCCATGAAGAAGCATGCGAAACAGCCGAAAGACTCTACCGTCAACTCATCGAGCAAGCCAAGGACCATACGACCATACGGCTCGCCCAGGCAATGAACCGCGCATGGGCGGAACTCACCGTCGTCGAAGGCCTTGACAGACTCGCACGGCCCCAAAGCAAGGACGAGTAATGGGAAACGGAACTCCATCGGATGAATACGAGTCCGTTGAAATGTGGTTCATGAGAAGGACGACCGACAGGCTGGTCAGGGAAAACTTCGAAATGACCGACCGGCTGGTCAAAGAGGACTTCACCATGAGAACCATAATCAACACCTCAGTACGGGAACTCAATGACATCCACCGGCAAATCAGCGGATTGAAAGAAGTCATATGAACACGGACGGAACACTATTCTCCATGAAGAAAAACAGCAGGGAAGCCGAGGCGATGTCGATGACGAGCTTCATGATCCCCATCGGACTGAAGCAGAAACTCAAAGACCACGCCGCCAAGTTGGGTATCACGTCAACCAGTCTCATCATCGAAGGCATCAGACTCATCCTCGACCGGAAGGACGGTGCGACACCGCAACTGGAAGAGATCGACACCACGGGCGCCGACGAATACGTCAAACGAAAAGCCATCAAAACACTATTGGAAGCCCATCTCACCACCGAATCGCCCGCGCAGGCATGGGCCCTCGCATACCGCGCCGCGTGGAAAGATGCATTGGACTTCTGCATCCAAGCAGAACAGGCTCTCGACAAGAAGGAAGACAAATGAGCGAAGAAGAACGCATCTGGGCCAACGCGTTGAGCGACGCGATCGAACCAGCGAACGAATACGCACGGAAAATAAAGGACCGTTACCTGGTAACAGCCAAAAACGACATATACGGAATCGACCAGACGATGAACATCATCAGCCAGGCATATCTCGCCGGAGTGGAACACCAAGCCGAGGTCTGCATGGGAAAGGCATGACTCCGCCATGAACGCCCAAAGGACGTCGGCAGAAGAAACCGAAAGGACCCTACGCGCGGAAAGCGTTCTTTCGGACGATCGCCTTCCCGTCAAATGGGATGGCGAATACATCTATTGGGCGGACACGTGGACCGACACCATGCCGTTCCTGTGCGGGAACAACAACCCGTTAAAGAATCAGGCATGCCCCGGCACGGACGGACGCAGACGATGGAAACAATACAGGCCCCACCTGTGGAGGCCGAGGACCATCAACGGCCGCACCACCCAAAGCAAACTAAGACTGATGCGGTGCGGAGTCTGCGGACTGACCCTTGTGGAGGAACATCCACTCAACGGAGGAAAGGAAACGGTCTGGCAGTTGGACGAATCCGACTATGGGCCGGAAGGCAGCCACCCCGTCATCCAAGGAGAACTCGACATCTAAAAAACAAAGCCGGCTCATTCCGGCGGAAAGGACAGAAATGATAGGAATGACCAGACCGAAAGCAAAAGACCGTCCACGTGGTAAGCCGTTCGACGAGCCGGAACGCAAATACCTATGCAGTCTCGACATCATCGACGCATGCACCGAGAAAAGAATCACCTGGAACAAAACCTTCATCGAATACGCCGAAAAGGAACTCGAAGCAGGCTCCCGACCGGTTGACATTTTCCGTGGAGCGGGAGTCGGACCGGAACTCATCGGACGGAAACGCATAGAACGATGCGTGGCGCGATGGCGGGCCAAGATCAAGAAAGAGGAACAGCAATGAGCGTCCGGAACGACGACAACATAATCAAATCCCTGGTCATCCTCGCCGTCTGCATAGTCGCGATGCTGATGGTCTGCACGGAATGCGCGCTACTGCCACAATACGGTTGGCTATGGCTCATCCTCCTGCTCATCCTCGCCATCGCCGCGGTGTTCAGCGTGGTGATGGTCATCAAAACATGGCTGGACGAACACGGAAGGAAATAGGATCGATCATGGAAGATTCGGCACGTCTCACCCTCGCAGGAACACGGATCACCGCGCTGGACAAGACCAACACGGTCATGGAATGCTTCATGGACCCTTCCGTCGCCAAGAATCCCGACCCCGTATGGGCGGCATGCCATGCGATGGACATGACATTGACCGGGCCGCGAATACCCGAAGACGTCGTACCCAGCCTGCCGCAGGCCATATGGGTGGAATTCATGGGAATCGACGAGAAACCCGACAGCGACGATTACGAGATCGCCGTCGACCTGGTCGCCGGCGACTTCTACTACAGTCCGAACCTCAAGGACGACGGCAACCGCAAAGGATTCGCATTCTGCGTCCAACACCTCACCGACTACATCGCCAGCCAGATGGACGAGAAGAAATCCCATGATTGAACCGGCAAGCACGCTCGACATGGACGACGATACCCGCGGCCGCATGATCACGAGATGCGTGGCATATATGACGCAACGGAAGATCCCGATACGGGACACACGGGCGGTGACCCGCCTGCTGGCCTCCAACGCCGGCCGGATCGACGGGGCCACGAACGTGAAGGTACGCAGCTACCTTACGGACACGCCGGCCGAAACGTTCCAATCATTGGAGACGATGAAACAATGGATGGGCGTGCGCAAGGCCCTGGAATACGCCGCGATCGGAAGAATCGAACCCGACAAGTCGTCCGGACTGGCCGGAACGCCGGACGAGACCGGCACCCTCATCCGATACTTCATACTGACCTTCATCGACCGGAACTAACCGACGTGACGCAAGGCCCATGCGCCGAACCTAAAAAGCATGGCGCATGGGCCGTTAGTCCTTCGGATATCCGATCAGCTCATGGTCCGTCCAATCGACAAGCCGACCATCGATACGGTCCACGTCCAACAGCCACACCTCGTCGCGCCGCGGATTGAAGAAACCCAACCGCCGGACCATCCGATACTCGTCATGCACGGAATGCAATCCCATACGCCAGTAGACCAGCAACTGCAACGTGTACATGGGATTCGGCCTATAGGAGCTCACCTTGAAATCCCACAACGTGTCAGCGGTGAGGAAATCGCCACTACCCGACGTGATCCGGTCCGTATACCCGCCCTCGAAGTCGAAACCGTCCCACACGACCGGACCATACTCGTCGAAAAAGGCACGCGACCGGGCCACCATACGCGTGAGATTGAAATACGTCGCATCATCCGGAACCATGCGCCGCGGACGCCAATACTGCGGTCCACGACGCGACGCCGCATCGAAATCAAGCAGCAGGCACGCTGCACGCGCCGACGCGGGAGAGAAATCCGTCACACGGGACAGCAGGGACTCCGCGTATTCGCCCTGTCCGACCAGCCGCGCACCCAACAAGGGAACATGGAACGCGACCCGCACGGGAGTGCCCATCGCCACACGGGTCATGTAATCCACATACAATCCCGCAAGATCGGGCGGAACGGTCTCCATACTCCGCGGATACAGGCTTTTCCGGTCGGCGAGTCTGACCCTGTCGAACAGGGACAAGGGCAGCAGGCCCTCCGGCGGCTGGGAGACCAGACGGATACGCGTGGTCACGGGCATGGGATGACGGCGGCGTTCCCTCTCGCGCCGCGCGGCATCCTCCGCCTCCAACTGGCCGACCGGACGCAGATCCATCCCAGTGGAACCATCGAACCCGTAGAAACGCGGCATGCGAACCTCCCTATGGAATCGTCACGCGCCCGCAGGCCCATCGACTGCGGATAACGGGAAAACGTTCCACGGGAGCATCGGATAAGCGTTGCATGTCCGGAAGATGCAACACTTAAAACAATCCAAAACAAATATCACAGTATTGTGATATACTGGTCTGTGTCGGGAGGGCACAGGCCGAGCCCGAAACGGAAGAAGGAAACCCGCACATGATGAAAGTCAACATCCTCGAAACCGACACCGGACGCATCCGCGAAGACGAACTGCGCGACTGGTCCCAGGCCGCGCTCAACCAACTCGACAAGGCCTACGGCTACAAGTCCTTCCGCCCGGGCCAGCTCGAAGCCGTCAACACCATCCTCAACGACCGCGACCTGGTCGCCGTCATGCCGACCGGCAGTGGAAAAAGCGTCTGCTACCAGCTTCCCGCGATGCGCGAAGGCCATCTCGCGCTCGTCGTGTCCCCATTGCGCGCCCTCATGCGAGACCAGGTGCAGGCGTTGCAGGCCAGGGGAGTGGCCGCGGCCCTCATCGACAGCGGTGTGACCCCGAAGCAACGCCAAAGCATCTACGCCATGGCCCACGGCGGAGGACTCCGCATCCTCTACGTCGCACCCGAACGCCTGTTCGCAGACGATTTCCTGTTCTTCAGCCAATCCACACGCATCGACCTGATCGCCGTGGACGAGGCCCACTGCGTACTCCAATGGGGCCACGACTTCCGCCCGAACTACCTCAAGATCGGCGAATTCATCGCCGGACTGCCCACGCGCCCGGTAGTGGCCGCGTTCACCGCGACCGCGACCCGCCGGCAGGTGCCGGAAATCGCCCACGCACTGGGACTCGACAATCCCATCATGCTCGGCACGGGCTTCGACCGTCCCAACATCCGATTCGACACGATCGAACTCAAGCCGGCCGCGCGGAAGAAATTCATCACCAACTGGGCGAAAGCCAAGCAGGGAAGCGGCATCGTCTACTGCACCACCATCCGCCGCTGCGACGAGCTCGCCGAAACCCTGCGGGAGGCCGGCATCGACGCGGAAGCGTTCTACGCGCCCCTCACCGACAAGGAGAAGGCACGCATCCAAGACGGATTCCTAACCGGCTCGCCACGCGTGATCTGCGCGACCACCGCGTTCGGCATGGGCGTCGACAAGCCCGACGTACGCTGGGTCGTCAACGACGGCCCCTGCGAAAGCCTGGAAGCGTTCTACCAGGAAGCGGGACGCGCGGGAAGAGACGGCAAACCAGCACGAAGCGTCATGCTGTGGACCGGCGGCGACTTCGCCGACTGGAGGCGCCGCCTCGCCGACAACGCGGGAAACGCGCTCGAAGACCCGAAGGACCGCGCCAAGGCCCAACAGGCCGCGTTCGACCGTCTCCACGCCATGAGCCGCTACTGCGAAACCGACCAATGCCTTCGCGGCGTCATCCTCGACTATTTCGGCGACACCGACCACGAGGAATACTGCGACAACTGCGGAAACTGCACGTACGTGCAGGACTGCGACCCGACCATCCAGGCAAGCCATTCCACGAAAAAGAAGAACGGGAAGGGAAACGTCCAGGACACCGAGGTGATCGACACGACGATAGTCAGGTTCGTCTACGCGCGCGAACGCCTGCTCGGCTTCGGATACGGCATCCGCAAGACCATCCGCAGTCTCGTCGGCGATACCGGCGAAGGCGTGGACGACAGGGGAATCAGCGAACTGGAAGGATACGGCGCCCTCGAAAACGTGGACGAGGGCGTCATCGAAGCACGCATCCACACACTCATCGACGACGGAACCATCTACGTAGGCCAATACCACACGCTACTGGAGCCATGAAATGGGAAAAAGAACATCGAAACTCGCCGAACTCCGCAAACAGGCCGGCCTCAGCCAGGTCGAACTCGCAGAATTGAGCCACATCAGACAATCCAGGATCAGCGAATTCGAGACCGGACGCTACTCCACGGCCAACATGAGCCTGAAAACCGCGGCCAACCTCGCCCGCGCGCTGGGAGCACACGCCGAGGACCTGCTGGAAGACGGCGAATGACGCCTAAATGACGATACGGACATATCTCCACCTGTTTTTGCGGCCCTATTCGGTTTCGAGTCCAACACCGGCTTCCCCGGCGGCAATCTGGATCACGCCGCGGGCCTTGGATATGTCGTCGAGGGAGGCCTGAAGGAGCGTAGAATCGCCGGTCTCGGCCATCGCGTTGAGGTACGCGATGGCGTCCTCATCGCTCTCGATGTATTCGCCGGCATCGAATTCGCTAATGTTCGTCACAAGCATTTCCTACGCCTCTTTTAAATCCATGTGGTTTTCTTGAGATTCGATCCGTCAACGAAGCAGGTCGAACTGGTAGTCGCGGCCATCATCCAACGAGTCCGCAGCACGGACCACCGCGTCATTCCAAATGCTCGCAGGCCATCCCGCCATCTTCGGGAACGCATGGGCGAACGCGCGGTCGGACCTGTACATCGGCACATGCACCACGCCTTCCACATCCGGTTCCAATCCACGCAGGAAAGGCACCGCCCACCGGCATAACGCGTCACGTACCTGGCCGATACGATCCAGGATTTCGGGCAGGGAGTCCTGCACCCAATACGGCGGAGTGTCATGACCATTCACGCCTTCCTCCCAACGGGAGATCGTATGCTGGCCCACCGGCCGCGGATCAGCCGGATCCTTCGGCGAAAGCAAACCGATGCACACGCCCAGATCGGTCTGGCTCAATCCGAGCTGCCGACGGCGGGTCTCCAATTCGATGCAAGTGAACGCCATGGCTCTTCTCCACTCCCTGTTTCCGAAAAAAGGCGGGACCGGGCACGGCAGAAGCCATCCCGGAAAACAAATCCCATCGGGGATTCTAACACGTGGGAAAAAGACGGCCCCTCCGGAAATTTTTGAACGTGAACATCCGTGAAAAACGGATTAATCCCAAATTGAGAAATTATAGGATGAGTGCTCCGGAGGGAAACCGTCTCGACGATACCACGTGTACGGCCACCGATATCAGCCGGCCACATGGCCGGGAACAACGGACCCTCCGCTGACGCTTCGAGGCAAGCCCGACAACGGAACATGCCCCGCCATGCCTGGTGCGCGGCGGGGCCGGGAAACGGAGCGGCGCACCGATGCGCCGCCCTCTTTCATTTTCTTTTGAACCGCTTGCCTGCGGCAAGGATCGTAACCGCCTGAACGCCCGCGCCACGCGATGCCGGACTAAAGTCCGGCGTGCTCGCGGACGCTCCGGCGGCTAACGCTAACGCTCGACCAAACGGTCCAAAAGAAAAAAATCAGGAACCGGTAGAGCCCAAGGAGACGAACATGACGAACCCGCTGTATGCGTTGACCGACCACGACCACACCGAAAACGAAAGGAACAAGACAATGAGAAAGCATTCGAAGACCATGTCCATGGGACTGATGCCCACCCCGTACCTCGTGCAATTGGAAACGTTCATCAGCCCGGGACTGCCGTACCTGTCGCTCATCGGGTTCCCCGACGAGGACCATCGTCGCATCCGCGACCGCATCCGGTCCGCGTGCGAGGCCGTGGGATGCGGGCTGCCGGACTGCAGGACGACCGTGAACCTCATGCCCGCGGGCACGCCCAAACTGCCGGGATTATGCGTCCTCGCATGCGCCGTCAGCATACTCGCCGCCGACGGCCGAATCCCATCCGCGGACCAGTTGGAGGACACCATCATCCTCGGCGACGTGAACGAGGACGGCACCATCCCACCCATCGACGCCGACCTGGCCGAACTCATCGCATACGCCGTGCGCAGGCTGGAAATCCGCCGCATCATCATCCCATCGGCGAACCTTGCCGGAACGACCATCCCCACCGGCGTCGAGGTCATCGGACTGGGCCGCATCGATGAGCTGCTGAACCAGTGACGGCCGATGCGGAAAACGCCGTGGCGGACCACCGGAAGTTCGGGCGGTCCGACACCTCTCCCAATCGGCCTGATTCACGGCAGACGCGCATGGATTGAGTCCACACATGCTAAAATGGTATTAAATATGGTACAGATACCAGATAAGGAGATTGTCATGTTCAATTCGTTGGATGTGCTTGACGACCTCGTGCCAGTCAGCGAGCTCAGCAACGGGCGGACCTCAGCCGTGCTGAGCAAGGCCGACCGCGCGCCCGTCATCATCATCAAGCGCAACAAGCCGTCCTATGTGCTGATGGGCATCAACGACTATCAGGACCTTCTCGATCGTCTTGAGGATACGGAGGACGTCCGCCTCGCGGAAAAACGCATCGAGGATAACGATGGCCGGGCGACCATCCCCAACGCCGACCTGATGGCCGAGCTCGGCCTGACCGAAGAGGACATCGCGGACACGCCGACCCCGGAGATGGCGTGAGCTGGCAGGTCGAATGGCTCGAAGAAGCCGCGAAGGACATGCGCAAACTGGGCAAGACAGAACAGAAACAGGTGCTCAAAGGCATCGCCAAGGTCAGCGAGAATCCGCTGCCATCCAGTCAGGGCGGATACGGCAAGCCGTTGCGCAACGCGAATCGCGCCCATCTGGCCGGACTGTGCAAAATCAAGTTCAGGGACCTTGGAATCAGAGTGGTATACAAGCCGGTTCTCAAGGAAGGAATCATGGTCATCATCGTCGTAGGCGTCAGAACGGATGGCGAAGCCTACCTGAAGGCCGATGAAAGGCGCGGACGGCACGCACTCTGATAGGTGAGCGTATCGAATGGGGGGCGGACATTCCCGTCAATGGAATGTCCGGCCCCCATCATTTTCCGGCCCCTG
>ENA-ORUI01002195-ORUI01002195.1-human-gut-metagenome-genome-assembly--contig:-NODE-2195-length-17062-cov-2.671723_pt1 | contig 17062 bp, 9 predicted proteins | sample MGYA00242078_ERZ509205 | MGnify/ENA primary metagenome ERZ509205 (study PRJEB26280, sample SAMEA2338828) | human gut metagenome | biome: human gut; feature: human-associated habitat; material: faeces... | reverse complement strand
TGCGATCGAGTGTGTGGAAAAGTTTTCAGAGAAAGAGATGCGGTTTATCGATATCTGTGTCGCAGAAAAGCAGCATTTTTTATATATCCGTTTTTCGAATCCAATCGAGCGGGCACCGGAGTATGAGAATGATCTGCCAAAGACCACGAAGAAAAACAAGCAGTATCACGGGATCGGGTTAAAGAGTATCCGGCACATTGCAGAGAAATACGGGGGGGATATCTCAGTATCCACAGAGATGAACTGTTTCAATCTGGAAGTGCTGCTCCCGGTGAAGTAAAAGAACAACCGTCTGTCTGAATTATACATATAGTTTGGATAGACGGTTTCGTATTTACAAAGGAACACCACTTACGTCACAAAAAGCACCGACTAAGTCAGGTTCGTTGAAAAATTAACGAATTTTATTTATTATTTATGTATTGAAATTGGAACAATATATAAAAATAGCCTGAAACGATACAAAGTGACAGGCACCATAAATAATAAAAAGGATGTGTTATATGCGACGAATTCAAAATCTGATGGAGCAGTGGCTTTTCATTGGACCTGACAACAGACAAGAGCAGGTGAACTTGCCACATACATGGAATGCAAAAGACGGACAGGACGGAGGAAATGATTACTACAGAGGAACCTGCCACTATGAGAAAACATTTGAAAAACCGGAATTTGATCCGGAGGCAGAGGAAGTATATCTGGAGTTTCTTGGTGTAAATGCAAGCAGTGATGTGACTGTGAACGGAAAAGAACTTGCACATCATGATGGCGGATATTCCACATTCCGCATCAATATCACAGAGGTTTTAGAAGACCGGAATAAACTGGAAGTGACCGTGGACAACTCCGTCAATGGAAAAGTATATCCGCAGAAAGCCGATTTTACGTTCTATGGCGGAATTTACCGCGATGTCCGTTTCCTGATCGTGTCAAAAGAGCATTTTGACTTAGATTACCTCGGAAGTAACGGAATTAAGATCACACCGGAAGTAAAAGAGAACGAAGCGAATGTTCATATCGAAACATTTACCAATACAGAGGAAGCACAGGTAAACGTTCAGATCAAAGATCAGGACGGAAAAGTAGTTGCAGAAGGGAACGGATGTGACGTAAATCTTAATATCCAGAATCCAATCCGCTGGCATGGAAGAAAAAATCCATACCTTTATACGGCAGTTGCAACGCTGACCGTAAATGGGGAAGTGAAGGATGAGATCACGAACCGTTTTGGTATCCGTACTTTTTCGGTAGATCCAAAGAAGGGATTTTTCTTAAACGGAGAGCATTATCCACTTCACGGAGTTTCCAGACATCAGGATTTTAAAGCATTAGGAAATGCGATTTCAACAAAAAACCATGATGAAGATATGGATATGATCTGCGAACTTGGGGCAAATACGATTCGTCTCGCACACTATCAGCATGACCAGTATTTTTATGATCTCTGTGATGAGAGAGGTATGGTCGTATGGGCAGAGATTCCATACATTTCGGAACATATGCCGGGCGGAAGAGAGAACACCATCAGCCAGATGAGAGAGCTGATCGTTCAGAATTACAATCATCCGTCAATTGTAGTATGGGGCGTATCCAATGAGATTACCATCAGTACAAAGGACAAAAAAGATATGTTGGACAATCATCATGTGTTAAATGATCTTTGCCACAAGATGGACCCGACAAGACTGACAACGTTAGCATGTTATGCAATGTGCGGACCATTTAACCGTTCTGCACACATCACAGATCTGGTTGGATGGAATTTATATCTGGGATGGTATGTACCGGGATTTTTCTTAAATGATCTGTTCTTAAGATTTTTCCACCTTGTATTCCCGAACCGCCCGATCGGTTATTCCGAGTATGGCGCGGAAGGTATGCCAAACCTTCACAGCAGAAGACCGAGACGTGGAGACCATACTGAGGAATATCAGGCAAAATATCATGAGTATATGATCAAATGTTTCGAGCGTCATCCATTTATGTGGAGCACTTATGTGTGGAATATGTTTGATTTTGCGGCAGATGCTAGAAATCAGGGCGGCGAGCCGGGCATGAACCATAAGGGCCTCGTCACCTTCGACCGGAAGACCCGGAAGGACAGCTTCTACCTCTACAAGGCATGGTGGAGCGACGAGAACTTTGTCCACATCTGCTCCAAGCGGTTCACCGACCGCACGGAGAGCGAGATGGAAGTGAAGGTCTACTCCAACCAGAAGTCCGTCGCCCTCTACGTCAACGGCGAGAAGGTCAGCGAGCAGACCGGCGAGCACGTCTTCAGCTTCCGTGTGCCGCTGACCGGCGAAATCGAAGTCAAGGCTGTGGCCGGTGACTGCACCGACACCGCTTCCTTCCGTCATGTGGACACCCCGAATCCCAGCTACAAGCTGGTCAAGACCAAGTCCAAGAGTGCAAACTGGGTCTGATTTGTGAAACATTCCGCCGACCGGCGGTTGTTATAGAAAAAAGGAGGAGAATCCGTGAAAAACACCAAACCGAAAGTACGGCTGTGGTCTGTTCTCACCGGTCTGACGGCTATCCTGACCGTCGCTGCCATCGTGGGCAACATCATCGCAAACCAGTACGCTACCACCATCAACGTCGCTCTGAATGCATCTACCTATAAGATCATCCACGGCGAGAATACCGGCGATACCGAATACTTCAAGAAGGGCTTTGCTTCCGATGAGGAGCGCGAGGCTTACGAGGCCGAACTGTGCGCGACGGTCGAGGCCGAGGGCGCAGCTCTGCTGAAGAACGAGAACAATGCCCTGCCTCTGGCCAGCGGCGCTAAGGTCAGCCTGTTCGGCCACGGCTCTGTGGACCTGATGTACGGCGGCACCGGCTCCGGCTCTGTCGATACCAGCAAGGCTCCCAACCTCAAGCAGGCTCTGGAAGCTCAGGGCATCACCATCAACCAGACCCTGTGGGACCTGTACAGCTCTGACTCCATGATGAGCAAGTACAGCCGCCTGACCCCCGCTTCCATCTCCGATACTCTGGAGGCGAACACCCAGTACGCTGTCAACGAGGCTCCCTGGAGCGCTCTGTCCAGCGCTGAGTCCAGCTTTGCTGAGTACGGCGACGCTGCGATCGTGGTCCTCTCCCGCTCCGGCGGTGAGGGCGCAGACCTTCCCAGCGGCGAGAATGGCACCAGCGACAGCTGGATCTCCGGCCAGGAGGGCGACGGCAACTACCTCGCTCTGTCTGCTGAAGAGATCGAGCTGCTGAAGAACCTGAAGGCTCTGAAGGACAACGGTACCTTCAAGAACATCGTCGTCCTCATCAACAGCTCCAACGCCATCGAGCTGGACTTCCTCAACCCCGAGATCTGCGGTGAGGACTACGGCATCGACGCTGCTATGTGGATCGGCGACGTGGGCCAGACCGGCATCAACGGTGTGGGCCAGCTGCTGTCCGGCGCTGTCACCCCCTCCGGCTCTCTGGTCGATACCTATCTGTACGACAACATGGCAAACCCCGCTATGTACAATTTCTACACCCAGGCTTACCCCAACGCAGCAGAGTACAACCTGCTGACCGAGGGTGCTGACGTGCAGGGTATGTACAGTGTCTATCAGGAAGGCATCTACCTGGGCTACCGTTACTTCGAGACCCGTTACGAGGATGTCGTCATGGGTACCGCCAAGGCTGGCGATTACAACTGGGCAACCACCGTTGCTTACCCCTTCGGTTACGGCGACAGCTACACCACCTTCGCATACTCCAACTTCAACGTGACCGAGTCTGACGATGCCTTCACCGTCACCCTGAAGGTCACCAACACCGGCAAGACCTTCTCCGGCAAGGAGACCGTCCAGATCTATTTCCAGTCTCCCTACACCGCTTACGACAAGGCAAACGGCATCGAGAAGGCTGCTGCTGAGCTGTGCGGCTTCGCAAAGACCGACGTGCTGGCTCCCGGCGCTTCTGAGGACGTGACCATCACTGTCCCGAAGAGCGAGCTGCGCACCTACGACGCGAACAACGCCAAGACCTACATCGTGGACGCTGGTGACTACTACTTCACCGCTGCCACCGATTCCCACAACGCAGTCAACAACATCCTGGCTGCCAAGGGCTACACCGTCGAGAACACCAATGGCCGCATGACCGAGAACGGCAACACCGACCTCGTCTGGAAGTGGACCAACGACACCCTCGACACCACCCCCTTCTCCACCGGCGCCATCCACGGCATGCTGAAGGACATGGTGAATTGTATCAAGGAGCTGCTGATGGACGGCAAGAACGTGAAGATAGACGACCTCGGCATCTTCAGCGTGGGTATCCGCTCGAAGGGGGCCGTCACGCCGGAGGATTTCTCCACGCAAGGCAATATCATCGGCGTACGCCTCCGTGCCCGTGCCACGGGCAATCTCTCCAGCGCCTCGCTTAAGCTGACGGCCAAGCTCCGTGAGTACACCGAGTACTCGAACGGAGAGGTGACCCCGGGAGGTGGCGGGGGCGATTCCGAGAGCCCGGACGAGATTTAGGGAATTGAAAATTGAGAATTGAAAATTGAAAATTAAGTGGTATGGAGATTTCTGTTTTTATACGTGAATACGCTCCGCTGGCTGGGGAGGCCGGGCGGGCGTTCCGGATCGATCCGGTGGTGATCTTGGCGCAGGCAGCCATCGAGACGGGTTGGGGCGAGAGTACGCTCTGCCGGGAGTATCATAACTTTTTCGGCATCACGGCCTACGGGCTGCCCAACGTATGGTGGACCGGCCGGTGGACGGAGCTGTCGCCCCGCTCGCTACGTTTCCGGATCTACCCGGACGATAAGTGCTCGTTCATGGATTACTGCCGCCTGCTTCGCTCGGCCTATCCCCGGGCGGCCGACATGAGCGCCAACCCTACGGCCTTCGCCAAGGAGATCGCTTACAGCCCCTACATCAGCGAGGTGAACGGCGACAACCGGGAAGCCTATCGTAAGCTGATCGTCCAGCTTTGCCGAAAAATCAGCTCGCAACTATCAATCGTTAATCCAAAGGGCGGGCAGATGCCGCCCCTATCATCAACTGTCAACTAAAATGAAATACCTTGAACTCATCCTCCGTTGCCTCACGGCGCTCCTCCGGGTCATCTTCCCGCAGCATCCCCCTGTTCCCGAAACGACAGACGCTACCGGCGCTGCTCCTTCTCCTGCTAGCCCTCCTCTCCCTCCTCATGCGGGAGACGGAGGTGACGCTAGCGGCGATCGGCGCCTCGCTGACGCTCTTCCGCCACGACGGCACCCCTCCTCCCCACCGCCCCCCGGGGCGGACTGGCTGGGTATCTCCGGCTACACCCTCCTTATAGCGGGGTGCGCGGGGTGCCTCTTGAAGTACTGGGGATATTAGGGGAAACACCGGACGCAGACCACCCTTAGTTTGCGTCCGGTAAATTTTGATCGAATATATATATCTTTTATACCTAATCCCAAGCACATATCCACCTCAATAATCAATAATGATCCGTAGGCCACCAAGAAGGCCTATCCTTTGTACCTCTGCCACTATTCGTGCAATCCACACACCTATACTCAGAGTATGCCACATTTAAACTTAAAATATTAAATCCGCTCGCATAAGCCTCTGAAAAATTCTTGAACGTAGAAGCCGGAATAACAGAACAACTGGATGCTTGCTGCTCATATAGCTCATCGCTAGTTGGTAGATATATTGACTTATGAGTGATCGTGGCGACATCCACATAGCCGATAACCGGCTGTTCCGGACTGGTCGCGCATTTCACATTCCCTTTATATTCCGCCGGTAATGGGGCGAACAAACTCCCGGTTTGACTGATGTTCTTCTGTAGATTAGAGAGATACTTATAAGCGTCTTTACTTACCAAGGCTTGATAGACATCTATATGATAAAGGTAGGAGAGCTTATCATGATCGGGTTCGATCTCGATCAACTTATGTTGATAGATAAGATTCTCTGTCAACTTTTCCGTACTTCCTAATATAATATGATTTTAGAACTATCGCTTCCCCAACAATAATATAGGTTATTGGAAGTCTTAAAGTCGAACATTACAATGCCTTTCCCCGGAATGTACGCAGCGTTCGCCTTATACCGGGCGTGGAATTCCCAATCTTCTTTATAGGTCCACCGGTAATAAGGAGATTGATCCAAAGGATCATGTGAGGTTACGCAAATATATAAAGGTTCCCCTTCCCCTTTCTTCTGCCAAGAGATACTATCTATCTCCGGGATGATCAGCGGAGATAAATATTCGGATTGATAAATATCATCCGCAATCATAATATTCAAACGATACTTAGAGGAAACATCCAATTCTCCTACATTTATTACATATTCACCACTATCCCTTAATTGGCTATTAGAAATGACAATTCCTTTATCATTCTCCACGGATAGCTTAGCGTTATTCACGTATTCCTTACCCGAAAACTTTTCAGACATAGCAATACTGCGACTTAACTTTATGATCGTTTCCCCGCTGGTAATCGTCCCATCCACGACAAGCAGACCCTCAAGCTGATTCTCGTAATTAGGCTCATATTCGGAGACACAAGCTCCCATCAAAATACATATGCTTATAAATAAACCTAGCTGTTTCATAAGTCTTCTTTTTTCCAGAATTAACACCTATAAATGATCCGTAGGCCACCAAGAAGGTTTATTCTTCGTACCTCGGCCATCATAAGTACAATCTACACAGCGAAAGGGCGCATAGCGATTAGGAACAGTTGGCGCCCCACTATAAATATAATAAGTATAACCATCCGGCGCCATTCCTGTCAAGATATTCTTCGCACAGTCATAAGAAGTCTCATAGAAATCTCTTAGCTCCGGCATAAAGCGTTTCATAATCGTTGTACTGGTTACATCCACATAACCTAATACCCATTCCTTCGGATCGGATACGCAAACAATGTTACCCCTCACCTCGGTAGGTATAGGAGAAAAGATGCTTCCTGTTTGCTCTATATTTCTTTGTATATTCTTAAAATACTCATAAGCCTCTTTCCGTATGCGATTCTGCTGAACTTCTATATAATAAAGGATTTTCAACTTATCATGGTCTCGGGGGATCTCAATTAGTTCTTTCTCATATATAAGATTTTCCGTCAACTTATCCGTTGTCGCCAATAACATAACTTTTGAGCTATCCCTTCCCCAGCAATAATAGGTATTTTGTGACGTATGTCTTTCAAACATATAGAATTTATCATTCAAATATCCGGCGTTCGCAAACAGATCTGCGTTAAATTCCCATATTTCCCGATAACTCCATTTATAATAAGTAGGTTCAAGCTCATTATCATGTGTCGTGACACAAATATAGACAGGTTTTTCCGATGCTGGACTTTCAACAGATATACTATCAATGGCCGGAGTATCTAGAGGGGATAAATATTCAGATTTATATTCTTTATCATTCCAATTTATTGATAATCTATATTTATACGCAGGCTCTAACTTATCAACCTTTAAAATATAAACACCTTCTTCGCTTACGCTAACAGGCTCAAAAGTAAATCCTTGGTCACATTCGATAAAGACGTTCGCATCGGTTATCGATTCTTCTTCACCAAAATCATCCAATATTTTTACGCTACGGCTTAATCGTATCTCTATAGAACTTGGCTCGTATTCAGATACACAAGCAAATATAAAAAAGCATATACTTATAAATAAACCGAGCCATTTCATAATTTTGTGTATTTATTGTTTACTATTACAGTCCCTTCATTATAACCGATAAAGAATAAAAGGGATGAAAAGCAAAACGATTCTTTCCACCCCCTTTATAAAAAGGTTCTTGATCAATAAATAAAAGACTAAAGAGAATCTACCAAGTCTTTTTTTATTGGATACTTATGCTATACTTTTATCTTTAACATCGTATGTGTCACAAACTATTACTACACAAATTAGGCAAATACTGTCCTAGCACATCCGGTTCCTTTAAACAAAGTTCACCAAAAGGAGATGTTGTAACGATAGTCGCAGATCCATTCAAAGTATGAACATACAATACAGCATCACACGTCCGATCTCCGCGATATTGAACTATGCAATGAACTCTAATCCTCTTAATACTAGAAATAGTATTATCCCATTTCACATCAACGGTCTGCCCCCACCCAATAAGAGAACCTCCATCAATTTGCCAATTGTATAGATAATTAGGATCTATTATTGATGTTCTTGCAGTATAACTATGTGTAGATCCAGCAACAACGTAATCTTCACCAATGATATCTACAGTCTGCGAAAAAGCACCGATACAGAATAATTGTAGTATAAAAACAAATAATAACTTTTTCATGAGTTCATTAATTAGATCTAAAAACAAATAATACTATTATTTAGACATTTAAGTATAGGATATTCATCAGTAAATACCCTATACTTTAGTAAAACAGAGATTTATTTCCTGCTATTAGGAAATATAGTTCGATACAAAGCTTTTTAATTAATTTTATTTCCAAGCATCCGGCTGAACCAAATAAGGTTTGCCGCTCTCGTCATTACCCATGGTCAAGATCTGCTCATCCGGAACGGGGAACATGGTCTTAGTTGCAGGCAAATAAGAGGCACCCGCAAATTTCGGAATGTATTTCTTCTCATAATCGATATAAGCCTTCAACTCCGCAGCCATCACATCGCCACCCCAACGTTGCAAGTCAAACCAACGTTGTCCTTCCATCGCTAACTCAAGCTTACGTTCCATACGAACAGCCTTGATACAGGTATTCTTATCAGAGAAAGCAGCGTGAGACGAGGGATACTCAGCGATTTTATAATTAGCGGCAGGTTTACCGTCCGCTTTCACGATATTGACATCCAATGAAGCACGTTTACGAATCTTGTTCACTAGCTCCATAGCACCTCTTAAATCACCATCATTAGCCAAACATTCCGCATAAAGCAACATAGCGTCACGTACACTCAAATATTGGATATTCATGGCAGAACCCGGTGCCCAACCACCGGAGAAGCTTTTTCCTCCCAACCCTGCGTCAGACTCAGCCTTGCTATATACGTGTTTCTTCGGCATGAACACACCACCGTTAACAGGGTTACGTACCCAGTCCGTAGCAGGCAGACCCCAATCTTTATACGGAATACCCAAACGTCCTACAGCGAAATCCAAACGTGGGTCTACAGCGATAGAGTTATCATTAACACTCACCTTATCCTCGTCTTTATTCGTCACGGAAGGTTTCGCACGGTATTCACCATTCAAATAAGGCAAACCATTAGCGTCAACCTGATAAGAGTTAACCAACTCATATGAAGGCTGATAAAATCCACAACATCCACCTGGGCCTGAATTATGCGGATAACACAAGGACATACCCGAGTTGCCATTATCATTAGCATCCACAGAGAATTGGAGCTCAAAAATAGATTCAGCGGATTTATTATCGAAATTGGTATCCCAGTTAGTAGACATATTATCTTGCAATCCGAATCTTATACCCGCATTTGTCTTACCATTGTCCAAGAGATCCTTCAAGATAGGCTTGGCGGCGGCCATATCGCCCTTCTGCATAAGCATCTTTGCCTTCAATCCCTTTGCGGCCCATACATTGATACGTCCGACCTCTTCTTGCGTATCCGGCAGGCCTGCAATTGCCTTATCAACATCAGCGAGTACGTTCTCGTAAATGTCTTTATCATTATGTATCATCGGATTATTATCCGTTGCTGTCTCATCATAATACGGGATAAACGGACCAAATACCTTTATGCTCTCGAAATAAAACATGGCACGCAAGAACATCAGTTCTGCCGTACGTAAACTTTTCCTTTCCGGAGATAATGCCTCAACATTATCCATTACGTTCAAAGCCTTATTCACACGCTTCACCCCTTTATAAGTCCACTTCCACTTTTCGTTCAAGTAACTATTTGTAGATACCGTGTTATATAGCTCCATCTCGTTCAAAACGGACTGATCGCCGGGGTCTGATCCCTTATTGGCATCACCACCATACATGCCACCCATAGCCCAGTTAAACGGACTGGCTCCCCAATCGTTTTCCGTAAGGTTCGCATAAGCATTTATAACCAGCAACTCTACTCCATCAGGCGTAGTCAACTGCGCCTCGTCAATACTACCCTGCGGAGATTTATACAAAAAATCCTCACCACAAGAACCCAAGGTCAATAGAGAAGCAAACCCTAGGGTTATTATATATCTATATTTCATAATATAATCTTTTTCGATTTAACAATAACAAAGCTCATCATCAGAATGCGAAGTTTACGCCAAACAAGAAACGCATCGTAGTAGGCCATCCTCCCATATCCATACCTCTTCGTAAATCGGAGCCGTTACCCTCGGATACGTTAGCATTCGTAAACTCCGGATCCAGACCCGAATAACCGGTGATCGTCAATATATTCTCGGCCTGCACATAGACACGCAGGTTCGAGATCGTGGCCTTCTGCATTAATTCCTTCGGGAATGTATATCCAAGCACCAAATTCTTCAGACGTAAGAATGATCCATTCTCAACATAATACGAACTTGAGTAATTTCCCGAATAACCATCTTGATAATCAAGAACGGGCAAGATAGCTTTACTGTTATCAGCCCCCGGTTTCCATGACAAGTCGCGCATACGCTCGGACTTATTGCCCTCAAACAACCAAAAGTCTGTAAAGTACTTCGTATTATTGAATATCTCATTTCCAATCGTAGAATACCAGAACATCGTGAAGTCCCAATTCTTCCATGTCACGCTAGCGTTCAAGCCCATGATCAAATCGGGATGCGGATTACCAATAAAAGTACGGTCTTCAGAGTTAAGTTTCTTATCACCATTCGTATCGGCGAACTTGAACTTACCTACCCAACGTTTCGCAGCCTCCAAATTCTCGATGGTCTGTCCTAAAGGAGGTAACGCCATGACTTCTTCCGGAGTCTCATAGAATCCCTCTTGCTTATAACCGTAGAACATAGAGATGGGCTGTCCCTTCGTTGTCCAACAGATCGGATCACCTAAGCGAGCGCCTGTTTTCGTAATCGCATAGTCATCAGCCAAAGATAATTTCGTGATCTCATTCTTATAATGGCTCAAGTTCATATTGATATCCCAGCTCCAGTCTCCTCTTGTATCACGATAATTGAAATTGAAGTCTACACCGGTATTCTTCATATCACCGAAATTGATATAAGGCTTGTCAGACTCACCCGCCAAAGCAGAATAAGGAGCCTCGATCAACATATCCGTGGTCTTCTTTGAGTACCATTCCAGACCGGCACTGAACTTACCATTCAAGAAGGTGGCATCCAGACCGACATTATACATCTCTGTCGCCTCCCATTTCGTATCCTCATTTCCATAACGTTGCAAACGGAAACCCGTAGCCGTAGAATTGTTAGCACCAGTGATATCATAGTTTGTTTTAGTAGGATCCGTTGAATATTCATACGCATAATTAGTCTTACGATTCATCTCGGAGTTTCCTGTTTGTCCATAACCCACACGCAATTTCAAGTCATCCAGCCAATCCCTCGTGTTATCCATGAATGACTCTTGGGATATACGCCAGCCCAAAGATACGGAAGGGAATACACCATAACGATTTGATTTTGAAAAACGAGATACACCATCACGACGCACAATGCCTGTAATCAAATATTTGTCCGCAAATGAATAGTCTACACGACCAAACATACCAAACAAGGCAAACTCTCCTTGATACTTAGACTCCGCAATACGACGAGCGTTATTCTCACCCATATTCAAGACCCATGTATCCACATTATCCTCGTAAAAGTAATTATATCGTCTACCTGTCATCTCACGGCCCAAACCGTCGCGAATAGCCTCCGTACCCAACAAAACAGTCAGTTTATGGATATCATTGAACGTGGCATTGTAAGTCAACGTATTCGTCCACATCCAGCGATAGTTGAAGCCACTCTTCTCTTCCAAGTTATTATCACCCGGAGTCTCTGAAAACTCAAGGTTCTTCTTCTCCATGCGATAAGAATAATTATTGGTATAATCTATACCAAAATTAGTACGGAATGTCAAACCTCTGTATAAATCGACCTCAGCCCACAAGTTTCCGAAAATACGATTATTAGTCCAATAGTTTCCAACCTCTCTTTTCTTGATCGCCACAGGGTTTTGGAAATTCCCAGTTCCAGCGAATTTTGAACCAGCGAAATTCCCAGCGATATCATAAACAGGAACAAAAGGAGAAGCACGATAAGTCCATGAATAAATATTACTTTCAGCAGCCTCAGCCGTACGTCCTAAATCTTTCGTGAAAGAATAAGTTAGATTCTCACCAACACGTAACCAATCACGAACATTAAATTGAGTATTCGCACGTACTTGGTATCTTTGATAATACGTATCAATCACTGTACCATCTTGTTTAAAATAGTTCGCACTCAAATTATAAGTTCCTTTCTCTGTACCACCTGCCAAGCTGATTTGGTGATTCTGCATCATAGCAGGACGGTCTATCTCATCCCACCAATCTGTATCAGAGAATGGAGCTAATGTGTTATCCGGATAGCTATACGAGTTAGGATCAATATCTTGACGACCACCAGCTCCCGCTTGGGTCATATAATTAGGGATAATTGGTTTATCGCCTGTCCCAAATTGCACGTGAGAAGGTTTCTCATCAGAACCTAGCAGAGCATAGTTATTTGCTTTTGCTGCCCATTCTAGATTCAAACGATCCATAGAGTTCAATACATCATACTTTTTCCCGGTTTTCTGAACACCAACATAACCGTCATATGTCAATTTAGGTTGTCCGGATTTAGTACCCTTCTTCGTAGTGATTAAGATAACACCATTCGCAGCCTGCGCACCATAAATAGCCGCAGAGGAGGCATCCTTCAATACCTGCATACTCTCGATGTCATTCGGGTTCAAGGAGCTCAAATCTTGATTACGGGTAGATACACCATCAATAACATACAACGGACCATTGTCATTAATCGTATTGATACCACGAATACGAACCATTGTCTGGGAACCGGGCGCACCAGAAGCACCCACATACACACCGGCTGCCTTACCTTGCAACTGCTGAGAAGCAGAAGATCCCGAAGAGGCCAGCAACTCTTTCGTATCGACTACCGCCACAGAACCAGTGATGTCCTTCTTCTGCTGCGTACCGTAACCTACTACTACAACCTCATCCAGATTCTGCGTATCTTCTTTCAAGGTAACATTTACCACACTACCCGAAGCAGGAATTTGCTGAGATACATAACCAATGTAGGAAACGACTAAAATGGAGTTGGGCTCAACTTCCAAGGAATACTTACCGTCAAGGTCGGTAATCGTACCGTTTGTAGTACCTTTTACTACAACATTTACACCCAAAAGGGGTTCACCCTTTGCGTCAGTTACCGTACCGGTAACTTTCTTAGCTTGTTGGGAGATGGACACATTCGCGTTAGACGCGTGGATTGGAGGGGTTACACCCGCACCGACCATAAGGAAACAAAGTGCCAAACCCAGCCCGCTTTTAACAAAAGCCAACTGTTTGTTCATCATAACACAAAAATAGGTTAACATTAATAATTATATCCACTCTTCGGATACGGGTACAAATATAAATTATTATTCTTAATAAACAACAATAGTATGCATATTTTTTTCACATTCCCTTGAACTTGCGGATATGTGTTCGTACAAATAGCTATTATAGACCCAATAAGGCTTATTCTTGTTAACAAAAAGACACCTTCACAAGAATCAACAATATGTTAAAAACCGCATAAAAAAATACAATCTATTCCTAATTTTTCCGAAGACTTTTAAACCTTATTATCAATCTACAGCACGGTAAACGAGTCTCTTGGGCCATATAAAACAAAAGAGGACGCCGTTTTACCGACATCCTCCTAAGCTCTTATCGCATTAGATCCATGAGCCTTACCGGCTGCCGGCTATCGATTTACTCACGATATTCGTTACGGCCTCTTGCATCTTCTCGATGACGCCGCTGTTTTCCATCCCGTATTCGGAGGCGATCGTCTCCAGATTCGGGGAACCGATCCAAACCTTGCCGTCCGCATCTTCCCAAACGGAGATACGTAGCGGCAGCTCCAAAGAGATAGACGGATCTTGCTGCATCAATAAAGTCCCGACTTTCGGCGAGCCGAAGACGATCACCTTATTCGGAGGCAGCTTCATCCCTACCTCGCTAGCGTTTCGCCCATGATCGAACACGGCGAACACGGAACCTCCTTGAGACTTGATAATCTCTTCGATCCGCCGCATCGTCTCATCCACGCTAAACGGGCTTACTGTTTTTTCCATCAAACGATTCTTTTTCTCCATGGCTGTAATTTTCTTTAGTTTTGTCAAGACAGGAGTCTTGACCGTCCGTACACTCGACTTCCGGTCATTATTCAGCTGCTCATAAATAACGATTTTGTTCTCTCCTTTGTTCAGCCATACGCCCGGTATGTAAAGCGTTTGCTGAGGGCCGGCGTACCAATAGCGACCGATATTGATGCCATTGATGAAAATAATGCCCTTTCCCCAATCCTCCATATCGATAAACGTATCGCCGGTATCGGACAGGTGGAAGGTTCCCTCGTAGAGAATCGGCTTATTCCCCAACGCCGCTACCTCGGGCGAGCCATTCTTATAGACATAAGGTTCGCCGGAGGCCAAAGCCGGCATCCGGTCCATCGGGAGCTTGTACATCTTCCAGTCCGATATCTCGCTGCCGTTAATCTTGACCGGGCTGATGATCCCCTTCGTATTGCGGACGATCTCCTCGCCATAATTGATACGCCCCATGTTCTCCACCAAGATGTCCAAGGTAGCGTTGAACGGGATATCGATCTCCATCGCATATTGGTTGAAACAACGGTTTAACTCGCCGACACGCTCGCCATCCACGTAGATCGTAGCGTAATCACGCAAGCCCGGTATCTCCAAACGGCCTTTCAAGGGTTGGTTGAAATGGGTAGAGTACAAGACGTAGCCGTATCCTTGGTTCAATTGCTCGAACGTGAGAGGTGTCGGAGACGCTACCGGTTCCCCTTCTTTCGCCAAGGCCAACACATCGGCTACCTTCGTCAAGGAGATCGACGGGATCTCGATCAGCGGTATAGGGGCCGGAGCCTCGGGGACGTCATAGGTGACGTATTTCCGGATCACGTTGCGGATCGAGTCGAACTTCGGGGTTACCCAACCCGCCTCGCTGATCGGGGCGTCGTAGTCGTAGCTGGTCAAATCCGGCTGGATATCATGCTTCTTGTCGTAATTGGCGCCACTGGTGAAGCCGAAATTCGTACCGCCATGAACCATATAGAAATTGAAAGAGACATCGTTTTGGAGGTACGTCTCCGTCTGCCTCGCTATGCCGGAATCGCTTATATCGGGGAATGGTTCCGCCCAGTGCATCAGCCAACCGGGATAAAACTCGGCTACCATATACGGGCCTACTCCCCCGTGATACTCGTTCACCACCTTTTTCAAGTTCTCCACGTTGCTCTCCCCGTTCGCCGTAGGCAACGCTCCCGGGGTGGAACCGCCCTCGAACAACCAGCTTCCGTCCGAGGTGAACAGAGGCACGTTGAAACCGGCGTCCGCCAATTGCCGCTTGATCTTGGCGTTGTAGCGGCGATGCTCCTCCAAGGGGATATCCTTACGTTGCGCCACGTAAGAGCCGAACTCGTTCTCGGCCTGCACCATGATGATAGGGCCGCCTTTCGATACCTGCAAGTCGCCGACCTGCTCGTAAAGCTTATCGATATAAAGCTTCGTGCGTTTCAAGAACTCCGGGTTATCCCGGCGGATCTCCATGCCCGGTATATTCTGCAACCACCACGGATAACCGCCGAACTCCCACTCGGCGCATACGTAGGGGCCGGGACGGAGGATCACCATCAATCCCTCCTCTCCCGCTATCCGGATATACTCGGCCAGATTCTTGTCTCCCTCGAAATCCCATTTCCCCGGCTCCAACTCGTGCAGGTTCCAGAAGACATAGGTAGCGACCGTATTCAAGCCCATCGCCCGCATCATCCGAAGGCGATGCCGCCAATATTGATGAGGGATACGAGGGTAATGCATCTCACCCGAGAGGATCGGGGTTACCTTCCCGTTTACATAAAAATGACCGTCCTTGATCTCGAACGTACGTTTCTCCTTGGCGAACGAGCCGACAGGTATCAGCATCAAAAGGAGCAATAGATAGGTGATTTTCTTGTTCATGGAATCCATGTGTTATAAAGATTTATTTTTAGGTTTAAGATCTCGTGGCAAATGTATGTAAATAAAAAGAGGATGCCAAATAAATGACATCCTCCCTAGCTTATATATTATATAATGTATAAGTCTGTATTAAGCTTGCTCCAACTGCAAAGTCTTAGTCGGCTGGTCGCAAACCTCCGTCGGACCGAAGTACTGGATCGGACCCGGATATACATAGCTAGTAGTCAAAGCCCACTCGTCACGGTTAGCGGCGAACGCCTTGAAAGGAGCGCCGTCAAGCTTAACCAAAGCCTTCTGGATAACCGGCTTCATCTCGCCATGACGTTTTTCCATGTTCATCATCATAGTAACAGGGATACCACCGGCGATCCATTGATCAGCGGGAGCGGTCGTGTTACGTACGGAAGACATATAACCTGTCTTACCGGCGGCGATCAAGCAAGATGCCGTGTAACCCAAAGAGTAGCAGTAGTCCGCATCGTAGTTAGACGGAGCGGCGCAACGACCCTCGTAACCAAAGAAGTGGTGTTGTGCGGCGAACTTGCCTACGTACTTGCCCTCGGCTTTCCACTCAGCCAATTTCTTGCCAACCATCTCAGACAATAACTTCTCAGTCTCGATCAAAGAAACCTGTACGTTTCCGTGCGGGTCACGATCCAAAGACAGCTGACGAGCTACGCCCTCCGGAAGAGATGCGTACAGATCAGAGTTCTCCTTCGTCAACTTGCTGATGATATAAGCACGTTGCTCGCTCTTCTTGATCATCTTGAACTCAGCGTCGTGCTTAGCCAAGAAGTCGTTCAACTCGGCGATCAAGCGTTTCATAGCCGGAACGAACTCGATCAAGCCCTCAGGGATCAATACCGTACCGAA
>ENA-ORUI01002193-ORUI01002193.1-human-gut-metagenome-genome-assembly--contig:-NODE-2193-length-17066-cov-2.411557_pt1 | contig 17066 bp, 17 predicted proteins | sample MGYA00242078_ERZ509205 | MGnify/ENA primary metagenome ERZ509205 (study PRJEB26280, sample SAMEA2338828) | human gut metagenome | biome: human gut; feature: human-associated habitat; material: faeces... | reverse complement strand
AGAGGGATGTATAAGACTAGTCCTAAAGCTTTTGCTGAATGGAAAGAATGGTGTATGTATGTACATCTTTTGACTGATATTTTTGGTACTCTTGAAGATCCTAAAGAATTTGATGAAGAAAAACTATTTGCTGAAGACTAAAACCTACTTTTTTTATATTATTTATACTTTTATATTAATCCTTTTTTTGAGTCTGTAAAATTTTACAGACTCCTTTTTTCTAATTGTCTACGGTGATTATTGAAGAAGAAAAAAAACTTAAACATTAAATATTTTTTCTTCTACTATTTTTTTATACAAATTAGTTATTATCTTTAAAGCTTATTTTAACATTAATTTATTTTCTGCTTTGGGATTTGATGAGTGATGAAGAACAAAAAGAGTATAAAAAAGCTGTTATTCAGGATATACCTGTTGATGAATTCATAAAATCAGTTTACAGTTATCTGAATTATGGGGATTTTGAAACAGCCCTAAAAGAGCTTGAAGATTACATGGAGATTTTACCATTTAAATTTATGGAAGATTCTCAGTTTGACTATTTCTACTTTAACAATCCTTTGGAAGAGGAGTTGTTCCGGAAATATTTTAAAACACCAAAAGAAATGAAAGTAATTCCATTTGGTGATGAATATCCGAGAGTCTTTTACCTGTATGGTGTTGTGCTTATGAATTTATCTGAATTTGACAGGGCTGAAAGTGCACTTAAAAAAGCTCTATCCTATAATCCTGTTTCTGGTGAGATTTTATCTACATTATCTGCATTATATGATGGAAATTATGATTTGAATAATTTGAAGAAAACAGCAGTTGAAATTTTAAAGTTTAGCTATGATCCAAGAGAAATAGCTAAGGCGTACAGGGATTTGGGATACTGCTACTATGAAAACAAAAAGTGCACCATATCCAAGGCATTATATGAAAATAGTTTAAATTATGAAAATCATCTGAGGGCACAAATAGAACTGCAATTAATAGACAGTTATTTGGCCAGTAATGAAACATCAATTGAAGAAGTTTTAAAAAGTGAAAATATTCCTGTCGGAACCAATGAATATATTTTGGAAATATCCATGAATTTAGCTTTGGATTTTGAAAACAGAAATCTTTTAAATCAGGCACTGTATTTTTATAGTGTTTTGTATAACTTAACTCATGACGAAAAACTTTTGGATAAAGTTAACGAACTGAAAGCCAAATTATGATTTCAACTATACCTGCATATATTTTAAAAATATATCCAATAATTCAATAGTTAATTGCGAAACTATGTAAAATAACAATAAATAAAATTAAATAAATGAGGATATATATTAAATAGATTTAAATTCAATAGCTATATCTATCATTAAACTTAAATATTTCTAAAAACCAAGTATATTTTAAGGAGAAAAACATGCTTAAGCTAATTATCGGAATAATATATATTGTAACTATTATCTTATACTGTGCCATTTTGGTAAAAAAGAAGATTAAAGACACAAGCACTTATATAAACTTCGGAATATTAATACTTGTTTTCATATTCCTTGTATACAGAGGCTATCTTTTCTAAATATTTAATTAATATTAATAACATGACTGATTCTAATGACTTCCGACTACACACCTGAAGAAAATAAATTACGTGAACTTACCGGAGGAGATTACTTTTCCCAGGAATTTATGGATAAGTTAAACTCCTTAAATTTAACAGTTAAGGAAGCCAATATTGCAATTGATCAGATTAAACATGAATTGACTACAGGAGAGTGTTGTTTAGAAGCTATTCCAATCAGGCTAAATTATCTTTTAAAGCAGCTGGCTCCAGAAATTACAGAACATATTCTACCTTCTAAAGAATTGCTGGCTAAAAAAGAACTTGTTTTCCTTTTGAATCTGAAAAATAATATAACTTTTTGTCCGGACTGTCAGAGCCGTCTTTTTTTAACTGATGAATTCTGTTATAAGTGTGGAGCTAAAAATACACAGTCAATAGCTATTAAAACACCAAACGAAGATGATTTGAATTTGGATGAAATCTATTGTGCCAAGCTGTATGAAAAGTATCCCCTTGATTTTAAATATGCATATATCTGCTTTTTAAGATATATCAATCAGCATCCCGGAGAAATGGGATATGAAGTATTTAATGATATTGACGGGTTTGAATTAAAAAAACAGGCTGTTGAAGATAATTATATCACATATGGCAATCCTGTTTACAGCATTTCCAATTATACTATTTCAGATATTAAAAAAGTTTTAAAAAAGTATAATCTTAAAGTTTCAGGTAAAAAGGATGAATTAATTGAAAGAATATCTCAAAATTTATCTGATGAAGAAATCAGCAGAGAATTTGAAAACAGAACTTTTGTTCTGACACCTGAAGCTGAAAAGTTTTTGGAAGAAAACAAATATTTGGTCTATTATGACAAAAACGATTTAAGCACATCCATTTCCTTGGAAAAATATGAATCATTGTTTAAAAAAGCTAAAATAACTGATTCCATTTATGATGTTTTGTATAGCTATTATGCTGATTTAATCAATGAAGATGTAAATAATAAGCAATGGCACCAATACAGGACGGATTTGGGAAATCTTATTAATGTGTCTGTTAACAATATCAGTGATTTAAAGTTGCTTAAGCTTCATTTCCAATATTTCATACTGGAAGCCAATAATTGGATTCATGACGATTACAGTGATTATTGCAACCCTTCTTTTGATTTGAAATTTAATAAATTCCGAAATGATTTGATAGCCAGTCTGAAATTAGAATTAAATGAGCTTCAGGAAATATTTAATGAAGCATGGGATGAAGTCAAAATACCTTCCTACACACTTGCCAAAGCCGATGCATTTAAGAAATTAATTTTAGCATTTGACGGTAAAGAGTTAAATAGTTTTTACTGATTATATGATTTGAAAGTTTCTAAAAAGCCATTCAGCACATTTTTGAAATCCGGATTTTTCATAGCTGCATCAAATGAACCTACAATCGGCCCCATAATCAACTCGTTTCTGCTGTTTTCATCCATCATGTCTGTAGTTTCCATACCTATCTGAGAATAGCTAGGCGGCAGCCTGTCGCTGTTGTACTGCTGTTTTATTTCACCTCTCAAATCATCATCAATAAAGTGTTCCAATAAATGGATTATGTCTTCAGCCAGAGTATTTCCCAAAACCAGTGAAATGAAAGCTGTTTCCTTGTCAAGTTCATCTTTTAAATCTTCAAGTATTGAATTGAATGATCCGTAATTCTGATATCCATGTGGAATAAATCTTCCCTCAACTGTATGGGCACAGTATTTATTCATCAGGTGCACTGTTCCTGAAGATAAGATGTACTGGACGAATACTTCAAGTTCATAGGTTTTTTCAACTTCCCAGAAGTACATCAATATCTGTTCATGAATTTCAGCAAGCAGGTGATGTGCCAGTTCATGGATTAATGTAGCTATCTGTACAGAGTCATTTAGTCGGTCATCTAATTTTATTGTATTTGCAGTGTAAAATCCAAGTTCTCCGCCTTTGGATTTGTATGACCACTTTGCATATGCCTCAACAACATCTTCCACTTTTTCCAGAGCAGTTGTTCCCTGTTTTTTAAGGGATTTTCTGCCTGTTTCATATATATTGGTTAATATAAGTTCATAAATCTCATTGGTTAATGGTGTTTCATTTAATTGCTCTTTGTGTTTTTGTGTAAACATATCTTCAAATGAGGTTATTCTGTCTCCACTTTCGTATTTATCAAGTTTTCTAAGTATGCTTCCACATTCAATGCAATAATCTTCACTGATGGAGTTTTTCTCTCCACATTTTGAGCAGTATATCTCATCCATTTTTAATCACTGATTAATCCATTTGTTTTTTTTAAATTTAGCTATTGGAAATAAAATCTTTTGTTTCATTATCTGTGCAGCTGTTTTATTTCATCTATAGTTAATTTTGTTGAAACAGCTATGTCTTCAGGAGGTACATTTCTGGCCAATAATGACCTTGCTATTTTCCATTTTTCATTATTGGCTCCTTCAGCATACCCCCTTTTAATTCCTTTTTTAACTCCTTTTTTAATTCCTTTTTCATATCCTTCATCATATCTTTCCTGTCCGTATTCTTCCATTAATCTCATATTATCCCTCAGTATATTTCTTAATCTTTTTCTTCTTGATGTTTCTTTTATGAATTTATCTACAATTAGAAATTCAATTCCAAAAGCAAAATTCTTAGCACTCTTTGCAGAATTTCGTATTTTATCTAGTGTTTGCACGGTTTTTTCTATTTGTTCATCAAGGGTTTTTATTGAACTCATAAACGGAGCTAGTGACAGATATATTAATTCCCGTCGGGTTATTTTTGTATTGTTTTTTATTTTATTTTCAATATTATTTATAATTTCATCACCGTCAAAATCTTTTAAAGATATTATCGGAATTGTAAATACACAGTCTTTATTCAATTTATATTGTTTAATTTTTGTTTTTTCAGCTGTGCTGAATACTATTAAAAGTATTGGCTTGTTGTTTTGCTTTGCATAATCAACAATTGCTGTATATAATCTGTATCTTTTTTCATCGAATTTTTTTACTACTGTTGATTGAAATTCAGTCATTACTATTATACTGTCCAGTTCCATTATCATATCTGATTTGTAAATTGCAGGATCCAGTTCTATTAATTCTGTTGGATTGAATGTTAAATTTTCAGATTTAAAGTCATATTTTCTTATATCCCAGTTTATTTCTTCAATCAAATTTATAAAACTGAATCCATCTTCTTTTGTAGCATACTTAAATAATTTGTCTTCTTCATGATTCGACATATTATCACTTCAGTTAATTTTCATAGCTATTGTTAGAAACTGTATAGTATTTAAATGCTTTGTTGTAAAAAAGAACAATTTTTAAGCCTTAAATCAATATTTAAAAGCAAAATAAATATGTTAATATAAATATTGATTATATATTGTTAAATTGTTTTTTACTTGTTAAATTGTCTTTAAATCTTACAATAAGCTTTTATATTTCTTATTACCAAGATTAAAGTAGAGGTGTTTTAGATATGAACTCTTATCTGAATATTAGAATTAATGGTAAAAATTTGGAAAAGAAAGAAGATATTGAAAATGCAATTTTGAAATTTGATGAAGATCTGAAGGAAAATCCTGATGATGAAGCTACAATTGTAGGAAAATCCGTATTATTATACAAGATAGGCAAACTGAATGAATCCCTTGAGTGCTTAAATCAAATCAAAAACATTAGAAATGCTTCCATTATAGAGCTGAAAGCAGTTATTTTAATGGGAATGTCAAACTATAAGCGGGCTCTTGATTTGTTAAATGAAGTTTTAAAGTTAGACTGCGGAAATGTCAGTGCCCTTTACTATAAAACAGAATGCCTTTTTAAGTTAAAACGATTTAAGGAAGTTGTAGATACTGCAGATGTGGCTTTGAAAATTGATAAAAACCACCAGTCCATTTTAATAAATAAATTCTGTTCATTGGTAGAACTTAACAACACAAAAGAAGCTTTGAAAGTTAAAGAAAAGCTTTTAAGATTAGGTTTGAATTGCAATATCTGAGGTTAGAAATATGGAATTTCAAATAAAGAAAGTCGAAAAAGGAGATATTGACACCGAAGAGTTAAAAAAGCAGATTCCCGGATGGTGCAGTCTTTTAAAAAAATCTCCTGATGATGAAAGGCTGAGAATCATTGTTGCATCAATGTTTTATTTTATTGATGAAAAAGAAAAATCACTTGAATTATTAAAAAATGCTCCAGATAATGAGAATATGGAATTAAAAGAAATAACCGCCATTGTTTATATGGATTTGAACTACTATAATGAAGCTTTAGAGCTGTTTAATGAAATTCTTGACGCTGATTATAACAGAAGCGTTCTGGATTTAAAGGTTGACTGTTTATTTTTTTTAGGAAAGTTTGAAGATGTGGTTAAAACAGCTGATGAATATCTGGAAGTTTTCGGCAACAATCTGGATGTTCTAACAAATAAAAAGGCAGCCCTTAAAAAATTAAACCGTAAAAACGAAGCAGAAGAAGTAAATAACATAATTTCAAATTTAAATGCAGTCAATAAATTTGCAGTCTATATGCCAAAGGATCAAACTGATGAAGTCATTCCGGATGAGATTTATGAAAGTGAATTGGAACAGTGCTTTAATGACTTGAAATATAATCCTGATGACAGTACTGTTCTTATTGCAATAGCTACATTTTTATACAATCTTGACAGAAGAGATGAATCCATTGAATATTTGGATAAAATCAGTGATGATGCAGACAGCGTTACAATAAATGCTAAGGCCTGCATGTTTATGAAACTTGAAAAATTCCCTAAAGCTCTTGAAACATTAAATAAATCTTTAAAAAAAGACAAAACAAATATTATAACTTTAATATCAAAATCCGAATGTCTGATGGAACTGAAAAAATATGAGGAAGTGCTGGTGTGTGCTGATGAAGGACTGGAAATTGATAAAACAAATATACCTCTGTGGAAAAATAAATTTTGTGCTTTAATTGAATTGGACAGGTTAATTGAAGCAAAGGAAGTTCAGGATTTAATTTTTGATTTGGAAATAGCCAATGATAAAGCTGAAGGTTCCCTTAAAAAAGCAATCAACAGATTTTATTCCATGGAGTATAGAGAATGTTTAAATCTTTGCTATGATGTTTTGGATACTGATAAGGATAATGAGGAAGCTGCAATTCTGATGATGAATGCAGTTTATCTGTTAGGTGATCTTACTGAAGCTCCAAAGGCATTGTATAGAGCACTTAATTGTAATAATGGTGAAATATTGACTCGAAACTAAAAAATTGTCTTTAAATCCAACAATAAGATTTAATATTTCTTTGTTTAATAATTAAATAGGTGTGATAGATATGGATGTAATAATATCTGCATTAATTGAAGCAAATAAATTATTAAACAAAAAGGATTATTATAAAGCCCTTGACTGTTTTGAATGTGTGTTAAATATAAATCCTACCAACAATCTGGCCATAATCGGGAAAACAATTTGTATACATTATTTAAAATCATTTGACAACATCAGCTTGATAAACATATATGAAGAAAAATTAAATGTTAACCTTAAACTTGCAGAGTTGTATGAATGCGGAAAATACGATGAAACAATAACCGAATGCAATAAAATATTAAAAAAAGACAAAAACAATTTTAACGCATTAGCTATTAAATTCTCAGCCCAGTTTGAGCTCACCAAATATACAGAAGCATTGAAAACCTGCGACAAACTCTTAGAATTAGAACCGAATGATTTGGTAATAATATATGCAAAAGCCACCATATTATACAAACTAAAAATTTACAATGAAGCTATTGAGTGCTATGATAAAATCCTGGAAGTAACTGATAATTTTAATGTTTTATTTTTTAAATCAGCATCATTGTTAATATTAAATAAATATGAAGAAGCTTTAAAATATTGTAATTATGCATTGGAATTAGAACCTGAAAATTGTGACGCAAATGGATTGAAACAGTTGATTAAATATAAAATAGCTCAAAAATAGCTATTTTATTTTTTTCATTTTTGTATCTTATACAAAAAATAGTATAAGAGTTTTATTATATGTAAAACTACATAAATGAAAATGTAGAAAGAGGAATGCTTATTATATTATCTTCTTTTTGAATTCTGCTGCTTCTATTTGAAACTATAATTCCATAATCTGAGTTGTATCTTGAAATAGCTTTTTTAACTTGTTTTGTATTTTTAGCACCAATTCCAACTTCTATAGGAATTATATCTCCCATTATAGTATTTAACAGAAAATCTACTCCACCTTTTTCAGGGTCATAAAATATTCCAAAATCTCTGTTCTGTTGCAGTTTAAATAAACTAGCTGCAACAAGATTTTCAGAAAGGTTTGCAATGTATTCTTTTGGATTTTGTGTAGCTAATCCATTTTTTATATAGATACTTGCTTTTATTTGACTAGTTAAGAAGTAATATTCCCAGGATTTTCGCTGTCTTTTAACACAAGATCCATAAGGTTCAACATGAAATAATAAATGTGTTTTTTCCAATGCATGAAATATTGATTGTATGGAAGTTTTTGAAATATTTAATATATTGGATAGTTTATTGGATGATAACTCTGAAGGTTTTGACATTGCTATAATATTTATTAATTTGTATGTAGCTAAACGTATTGGAGTTGTAAAAGAAGTTATTATATCAAGGTCTTTTTCAATTATTCTGTCTTTCATATCCAAAGTCAATTGCACAATTGATTCTTCTGTTCTATTTAAAGTAAATGGAAAACATCCATATTGAATATAATATTCCCATTCTTTTAAGTAATTCTGGTTTAAATTTATTAGATTTTGATTATACATCCTATTTTCAATTTTTTGAGATTCTTTGACTTTTCCTGTGAAAATCATGTCTCTAAAAGTTTCACTTAACATGTCCGGATAATTAATATCATATTTTAAATAAAGATATTCTGCAAAATTTAATGGATAAATTTCTTTTTTAAGAGATCTTCTAGCTGAATCATTGTTATACTCTAAATTCAATGCATCTGATCCTGTAAAAATCATAAAAACATTTTTATCTTCATCAAATATTATTTTACCTAAAGATGCCCAATTTTTTGAATATTGTGATTCATCTACAAATATGAATACCTGATTTTTTACAGTTGGATATGCTTCATTTACATCTTTTAGGAAAACATCAATGTATTCTTTAATATTAAAGTTAGGAACATCTTTTAGGTTTTCTAAATTAAGATATAATATTCTGTTTTTTGGAATTTGTTTTTCATTAAGCAGATAACTGAATAATTGGTATATGATTGTTGTTTTCCCAACACCTCTTAATCCGGGCATTATAAAAAATCGGTCATCACTTTCTTTTTCTAAAAATGTGTCAATATGTTCTTTAAGTTGGTAATATTCTTTTTTTTTGTTAAATTTTTTATCATTATAGTTTAAATTATTTTCAACTATTTTAGGATTTGTCTTAAGTAAATTTGTAATATATGATTGTGTTTCAATTTCCATTTTTATCAGCTTTTTCAAGTAGTTGGTTATTTTTTTGACCGACCTTTTATATATAGTTGGTTATTTTTTTGACCGACCCTTTATATACTGTTGGTTAAATTTTTTACCAGCTATATAAAAGAATCAAATTAATATACATATTTATAACTAATTAGTTACTTTTTAGATACATTTATATATTAGAATAATACAATATAACTATGTAATAACATAAGTTGTTATAAAAATATTAAAAAATTGATTTAAATGACATTGCTATTAGGTAAAAAACAAGAATGTGGAAATATAACTATAGTTCCTATTTTAAATGATTCACCTTTGAAATTAGATATTTTAGATTTAACAACAGGATTTAAAATGGGTCTTGTTGAAGTATCTGAGTGTGAACAAAGTACAGTTGGAACAATTATGGTTAAAAATAATGCTACCTCTCCATTACTTTTAGTAGATGGGGAAGAAGTAGCTGGAGCAAAACAGAACAGAATTATTGGACAAAGTATGTTAATTCCTCCGAATACCAGCATACCAATTCCAGTTAATTGCTCTGAACAGGGAAGGTGGAATTACAAATCTGAATTTAAACATTCAAATTATATGGCAAATTCAGAAACTCGATGCAGAAAAGCAGAATATAATATGGACAATTCAATAAGAGCTTCACAAGGTGCAGTATGGGATTCTATTGAAGACCTTCAAGTAAAAAGAAACAGTTTTTCCAAAACCTCTGCTTTAAGGGATAATTATGAAAAAATAGAAAAAACAAATGATGATTATTTGAAACACTTCGGGATTTATGAAAATCAGGTTGGTGTAATAGCCAGGTTAGAAAATAAAGTAGGTTTGGATGTATTTGCTAATCATAGTTTATATGAACAGTACAGTGATATGATTCTTAAAAGTTATATTATTGATGATGTTGGAAATAATTCACTTATAAAAGATGACTTTGACTTTGAGGCTGTTTTAGACAATATAAATGAAAAATATTTTAATAAAAGAAATACTGTTGGTTTAGGTCAGTCTTATTTCATCAAAACAAATAACGGATCAGGAACCTCATTAATCTATGAAAATGAGTTGATACATGCTAATTTCTTTTATAATAACAAATTAAGAAACCTAAAACTGTAAATATATTGTATTGGCTCTCAAATTAAAAATATCACCTTTTACACGATAAAAACACTGGAAATTAAACATCACACCCCGCATAATATCTCCTACTTAAAAAGGGACAAACACGTATCAAAAAAACCATCATTTTTACTTTTTTTAAATACTAATTAAACACATTTATATAGTATAAACTCACAATATATACACATTATATTATAAAGAGGTACTAAAAATGATTGAAAACAATATCTGTTTACTGACAGACAGTTACAAAGTTACCCATCATGCATTTTACCCAAAAAATACTGAAAAACTATATTCATACTTGGAAAGCAGGGTAGGATCAGAATTTAACAAAACAATATTTTACGGCCTCCAGTACATAATAAAAAAGTATTTGGAAGGAAAAGTTGTAACTCCGGAAAAAGTAAACCAGGCAAACAATCTGATTAAGACACACATTGGTGAAGATATATTCAACTATGACGGATGGATGTATATAGCTGATGAACTTGATGGAAAATTGCCGATAGAAATAAAAGCCGTAGAAGAGGGAACACCTGTAGAAGTGGGAAATGTTTTAATGACTGTTGAAAACACAGATAAACAGTGCTACTGGTTACCGAATTACCTGGAATCATTATTATTGCAGGTATGGTATCCGTCAACAGTAGCTACATTGTCAGCAGAGGTAAGAAAACTCTGTAACTTTTATTTAGATGTAACAGGATCAGGCAAAGAAAACCTGGACTTTATGTTACATGATTTTGGATATAGGGGAGCTACCTCAACAGAATCTGCAGAACTGTGCGGAAGTGCACATCTCCTAAGCTTTAAAGGAACTGATACAATTCCGGCATTAACAATACCTGAAAACTACTATAATGACAATAATATATACGGCCTGTCAGTACAGGCAACTGAACACAGTGTAATGACTTCATTGGGAGAAGAAGGTGAAGTAAAACAGGCAATTAATGTAATTGATAATGCAAAAGACGGAATATTATCTATGGTAATTGACAGTTATAACTACAGAGAATTCTTAAAACAAGCCAGTACAAAAGGCAATGAATTAAATGATAAAATTAATGAATTTTTAGAAAAAACTGATGGAAATAAAGTAGTATTTAGACCCGACAGTGGAGAACCTGTTTCAACAACACTGGACTGTTTAAATATTCTTGGAGAAGGTTTTGGAACTGTAAAAACCACAGAAGGCTATAAAATCTTTGCAAAAAACATCGGACTGCTGTGGGGAGACGGTCTGAACTATCATAAAATAAGAGATATTCTATTTGGAATGAAATCAAACGGCTGGGCAGCACAAAACATCATATTTGGAATGGGCGGAGGGCTCCATTCTTCAGTAAACAGAGACACTCAGAGAAATGCATTTAAATGTTCAGCACAGTTAAGAAACGGAACATGGTATGACATCTTTAAAAATCCATTGGACAGCAGCAAAAAATCAAAAACCGGAAGATTAAAATTAGTAAAGGAAAACAGCCACTTTAAAACTGTTCCAATATCTGATGAAAGAAAAGACTATTTGCAGACTGTCTTTAAAAATGGTGAATTAATAAGAAAGGAAAATTTCCGGGATATTAAAAACAGAACGCTAACATACACAAGGAAGAGATAAAATGAAAGAAGATATGTATATCACTTTAGTAAGTATGAGACACTTTTTTGGAGTGAAGCCTTTTAAAAAAGACGGAATTCTTAAATTAATAAAAGAAAAGGACAACAACTATGATGATGAAGCCATTAAAGTTGAAATGAGACACGCCGGACAGGTAGCATATGTATCAAACAGTACAAATACGGTAATCAGAGGAACAATGAGTGCCGGCAGAATTTATGACAAAATTTTAGATGAAGATTATGCACAAATCAAATTCTACAACAGAGATATTGGAATAGCTAAAATATTAACTCCTGATGAAATAGATGAATTAAAAAAAGATCCTGAAAATGATTTGAACTTTATATAGGTGATTAAAAATGAATTTAAAACATTTGAGTTTGGCCAAAAGGCAGGATTACGAAAACATAACAGTAGTTCCTATTTTAAGTGATATTGATGCTCCCTTTGATGTTTTAGATTTAAAAGAAGGGCTGAAAATGGGGCTTGTAACGATTGGGGAATGTGACAGCACAAATGTGGAAAAAGTAAAATTAAAAAATAACTCAGTATCTCCATTAATTTTACTTGACGGTGAAGAAATTGCAGGATCTCTCCAGAACAGAATTGTTGCTCAAACAATGATAATACCTCCTAAAAGTGAAATGGAAATACCTGTAAACTGTTCTGAAAAAGGAAGAAATGAATATAAATCAGAGTTTCAGTATTCAGATTACATAGCTAACTCAAATACCAGAAGAAAAAAAGCATACCATAAGAACAATCCCCTTCAGGAAGTTGTCTGGAATTCCATTGATGATTTGGAAACGGATAAAAACACATTCTCCAAAACAAAAGCACTTAGAGACAGCTATGAAAAAAACAAATATGATATTGACAGCTATTTAAAGCACTTCAAAATGGAAAACAACCAGATAGGAGTAATATGCATTGTAGAAAACAAAGTAGGAATTGAAATATTTAACAATCATTCATTATATGAAAAGTATGATGAAATGCTACTTAGAAGCTACATTATTGACAGTTCCAGCAGTGAAAAAATAAATATATCCGATAATGAGCTTGAAAATATATTGGCCAGTATAAATGAGGACTCATTTATTAAAAAAGAAGCTATAGGTTTAGGAAAATATTATAAAATTTCAAACAGCTACGGTAACGGACATATATTAATCTATAAAAATAATATGGTGCATGCCAGCTTCTTTAAAAAAATTGAAAATCCTACAGTAAATAATGAAATTATAAAAAACATCCAAAATAATAAACAGACAATATGTTAATTTAATTAGGAGGAATAAAAATGACTAATTATGAATGTAACGGATTAAAATATAAAACAAACAGTACTAAAAGTGTAAAGCACTGTCCAGGTTGCGGATCAACAGATTTTGTAATGGACGATTGCAGGTGTGAATTAATATGCAGAAGATGCGGAATGGTTATAGATGATGAATTCATACAATATGGTCCTTAAAAAAATTAAATGAGGAAAAATAAAATGGAAGTTATAAATTATGCATTATTTATATTGACAGTAGCTATGTTAATAATTACTGTAATACAGTACTATAAACAAATACTGAAGAAAAATCAGGAAGTTCTATTGATTGCAAATATTATACTGCTTATTTTATGTGTTTTAAATTTAATATACATATAAAAAGATAAATTGAATTCATAATAAATTTTTCTAATTTTAAATTGTATAATGAACAAAATCGGTAAAATTACATTTTTTATTCATTATATAATTTAAAAATAAAATTATCTTAAGCATCAAAGAGGAGATAATTTAATTCCATCTTTTCCAATATACTCAATCATTTTTCATGAAAAAATAATTAAAACTCTTCCAAAACTCCATCTTCACTTATTTTTTGAATTGTTGCTTTTGTATCATTCAATTCAGTGTTGCACTCTTTAAGTAATATATTTGCCTGAGTATACAACTCAACAGCTTCTTTTAACGGAACATTATCTGATTCTAATTGCTTAACTAATTTTTCTAATTCTTCTAACTTTTCTTCAAAACTTTTAGTCATATTATCACCTTTTATTTTATTTTAAACTAAGTAATATTAACAGTACTATAACAATAGCTAAAAACAGTATTATAATTACATTTTTAGCTTTGGATTTTCTTATTTCATCAGGATCTTTTACAACATATCCTTTTTCCAGCAATTCATCAGGATTTAAAATCTTTAATTTTTCTTCAAGAATCCTTAATTTATTTTCATTGCTGTCTAATGTCTTGGTAATTTCTGCATCTAAACTTTTATGTATTTGAGCCATTTTAACAAATTTATCGTCCAATACCTGACACGGTTGCTGAAAACATGATTATTTTTAATTATTTCCAAATCATGAATATGCGAATTCAATGTGACATTAATTGAATTATTTAAATTATTCTCAATTAAATTTAAAGAATTTTTTTTTAATTCAAAAGATTCAATGAAATTCATGGATTTCAAATTTTTAAAGTGCAGGTTAAGTTTATTTTCATATTCTAACAGACAGTTAGATATGTTATTATCCAATTCATTTTTAAATAAAGTAATTTTACCGACTTTTTTATTTAAAATATAATCCGGATTATTCAAAATATATGAATTATTAAAGTTATCAAGCTGCAGTTCATTTGACTGAATCAGCTGATTTAATGATTTCTCAGCAGTTGTTTTTAATAAAACCAAATTTGTTTGATGATTCTTATACTTTGATAAAGGATCTTTTAAGGTTTTATTGTTTTTGGAAATATTGAGTTTATGTGTTAAATTATCTAATTTGGAATTTATCAAATCATTTAATCTTGTTTCAATATTTTTTAGTTTTTCATTAAGTTCAACTTTATTTGGAACAACCAGCTCAGCTGCTTTTGTAGGTGTTGCTGCAACTTTATCGGATGCCATGTCTGAAAGCGTTTTGTCTGTTGAGTGACCAATAGCTGTTATAACCGGTTTTTTAGAATTAGCTATTGAACGTACAATTTCCTCTTTGTTAAAATCCCATAAATCCTGAGTACTTCCTCCTCCACGACCTACAATTATCACATCAACATCTGTTTTGTTTGCCAGTGCAATATTTTTAGTTATGCTTCGGGTAGAGTTGGCTCCCTGTACTGTAGTGTTCCAGACAATTATTTCTGCAGGCCATCTTTTTTCAATGTTGTTTACAATGTCTTTTATTGCTTTTCCGCTTGCAGATGTTATTACTCCTATTTTTTTAGGATATTGTGGAATTGCTTTTTTGTCTTTAAATAATCCTTCTTTATCTAATTTCTTTTTAAGCTTTTCAAAAGCAATGTATAAATCTCCCAATCCTGCTTCCTGCATTTTTCTTACTCTGAATTGCAGGTTTCCACGTACTTTATAAAATGAAACTTCACCACTGGCTACAACATCCACACCATTTTTAGGTTCAAAATCCAAAGATTTTGTAGATAATTTAAACATTACACAGGAAATTGAAGAGTTTTTGTCTTTTAGGGAGAAATAGTAGTGTCCTGAATTATATGATCCGTTAAAATTAGTTATTTCACCTCTGATTTTGATCTTTTTAAAATCATCACAGTAGCTAATTTTTTTGTCAATCAAATTATTGATTGCGCTGATTGAGTAAATATCATTTTCTTCCATCAAAACACCATGCAGGTTAAATTTAATATTGAATTTAACTTGTAATAATGTTTTATCATTAATCTGATTTAATCATTGTTATTTAATTGTGTCAACTAAAAAAAGTATTACTTTAAAAAAATTTTTTATTACAAATTCAAAAATTGAAGAAAATGGTCTTTTTGCAGCAGCTAACCTATATGTCCTGATAGTTTTTTGACACCTTCTCAGAAAAGAGATTTTCAGCCTAATTTTATATATAAATAGAACGTATATTTTATGTAATAATATACGTAAGTAAAAGAAAGATACGAATGTTTTATATACTAAAAAAACAAAGAATAAAATGTAGCAAAAATTGGGATTAAAAAATCATAAACTAGGTGAAAAAAGATTATGATTGCTACAAAAGAACTTTCAGGATATTTGGATGAGTATCTTGAAGAAAAACAAGAGATAAAGAACCTAACTTCAGAAACAATTAAAAAACAAACATTTAATATTAATCAGTTTATCAGTTACCTTGAAAATGAAGGAATTGAAGAACTGGACAGCACAAATGTTAAAAAACAACTAAGACACTACCGTAGATACTGTCTTAAAGGTAGAGGCAATAAAAGGACAACAGTGAAAACATATATGATGAATATTTTAGAATTCATCAACTCTGAAGAAGTTCAAGAAGAAATACAGCATGACCCCATTAAAATGAAGGATATCATCGAAGTTAAAGTCGAAGATCCTGAAACTGCTAAAAAAAGAATTGAAAAAATAAGCTTAAATAGGCAGCAAAGCGATTTTTTACTTGAAACAATAGAATTAAGCGGAAATGCAAGGGATTATGCAATCTGTTCTACATTTCTTGACTCTGGAATTAGGTTAAAAGAGTTGGTTGGACTTAATAAAAGTGATATTCAAGTTCCATTAGATGAAAATGGTTTTTATATCTTGCCTGATGACGTAAATAGCTATATAGAACTACATCTACGTGCAGAAACAACAAAAGGACAGTCTAAAGACCGCACTACATTTATAACCTATGATACATTAGCCAGTCTTAATGATATGATTTATGACCGTATAACAAAACTTAGAAAAAATACTTACAATGTCTACAGACCTGTTATTCAGCGAAAAAAAGCTGAAGCTGAGAAAACGCGTGAAGAACTTTTTTTAAATCAAAAGGGAAAACGTATAGGAAAACGTGCAGTCCAAGAAGTGATAAAAAAGTATGCTAAATTAAGTGATGAGAGAATAGCTAATGAAAATATAGATTGCCCTGTAAATTACGGGAAAAATGTTAGTGTCCATATTCTCAGACACACTGCACTAAGCCATTATGCTGAAATCCTTACAGTAGCAGAGGTTCAAAGTATAGCTGGACACAGCAACAGCCAAACAACTGACAAATATATTCACGTTGACCGTGAACATATTAAACAAAAATTAAAACTTAATAATATGAAAGCTATGTAATTTAGCTTTCTTTTAAATCTTTTTTTACGAAACTATCCTATATCAATAGCCTGACCTATATCATTCCAACCCATTTAGCTAGTTTTTCTTTTATAAAATTCATGAAAATTATAAAATCCCAGCAAAATATTTGTTTATATTCTGATTTAAGA
>ENA-ORUI01002191-ORUI01002191.1-human-gut-metagenome-genome-assembly--contig:-NODE-2191-length-17093-cov-3.176488_pt1 | contig 17093 bp, 16 predicted proteins | sample MGYA00242078_ERZ509205 | MGnify/ENA primary metagenome ERZ509205 (study PRJEB26280, sample SAMEA2338828) | human gut metagenome | biome: human gut; feature: human-associated habitat; material: faeces... | reverse complement strand
TTGATGTTATTTGATCGTGTCATCGTATTTGACAATTACAGACAGAAGCTGATCCTGATTACAGGCGTGAAGCTGGAAGGTGATCTGGAAGAAAATTATACGAACGCGAAGCAGGAATTAGAAGAGATGGAACGATTGATCCGAAGCGGGGCGCAGGCAGATTTCCGACCACTTGTTTTAGAAGAAGAGTTCCATCCGGGAGTGGATAAAGAAGATTATTGCAAGATGGTTGAGAAAGCTAAGGAATACATTTATGAAGGTGATATTTTCCAGGTCGTGTTATCCAATCCGCTGACAGCGAAGGCAAAAGGAAGTCTTTTTGATACCTACCGGGTGCTTCGAACCTCGAATCCATCTCCGTATATGTTCTACTTTTCAAGTGATGATATTGAAGTGGCAGGGGCTTCACCGGAAACGCTGGCGAAGTTAGAAAACGGACAGGTGTGCACTTTTCCTCTTGCCGGTACAAGGAAGCGAGGAGTAACCGAAGAGGAAGATCAGGAATTGGAGAAAGAGCTACTTGCAGACGAGAAAGAGCTTGCAGAGCACAACATGCTTGTAGATCTTGGGCGAAATGATGTCGGCAAGATCAGCCAGCCGGGAACAGTTAAAGTTGATAAATATATGGAAATCCAGAGATATTCCCATGTAATGCATATTGGTTCCACAGTAACAGGCAAGATTCGGAAAGATAAAGATGCACTGGACGTAGTAGATGCGATTCTCCCGGCAGGAACGCTTTCCGGAGCACCGAAGATCCGCGCATGTGAGATTATCGCAGAACTTGAACAGGAGAAGAGAGGCATCTACGGAGGGGCAGTCGGCTATCTCGATTTTGCAGGAAATGTAGATACATGCATTTCCATCCGTCTTGCTTATAAGAAAAATGGATACATTCGTGTACAGTCAGGAGCCGGAATCGTAGCAGACAGTATCCCGGAAAATGAATTCCAGGAGTGTTTAAATAAGGCAGGGGCAGTGCTTCAGGCAGTGGAAACTGCGAAAGGAGGATTGGAATGATACTATTACTTGATAATTATGACAGTTTTACATATAACCTGTATCAGTTTATCGCAGGAGTAGAATCAAAAAGAGGTGACATGCAAAAAGATCAGATTGATTCAGAAGTGAAAGTAATACGAAATGATCAAATCACACCGGAAAAGATTCTGGAACTTGCGCCCGAGGCGCTGGTAATCTCACCTGGGCCGGGAAAACCTTCTGATGCCGGAATCTGTATCGAAGCAATTCAGAAGCTGAAAGGAAAGATTCCAATGCTCGGGGTATGTCTCGGACATCAGGCGATGGCGGAAGCATTTGGAGCAACCGTAGGTCACGCCGGACAGCTGATGCATGGGAAGACTTCAAAGCTGAAAGATGTAAAGACAGACAGTGTCCTGTTTCAGAATCTGACATTTCCAATCCAGGTGGCAAGATATCATTCGCTTGCAGTAAAGGAAGAGACACTGCCGGAAGAACTGGTTGTGACAGCGCGAAGCGAGGATAACGAGATCATGGCGATGGAACACAGAGAATATCCGATCTTTGGGTTACAGTTTCATCCGGAATCTGTGATGACACCACAGGGACTTCAGATGATAGAGAATTTTATTAACTATGCAAAAGTATTGAAGGAGAATTAAGAAATGATAAAAGAAGCAATTATAAAATTATCAAAGAAAGAAAATCTCACCTATACAGAAGCAGAAGAAGTAATGAATGAGATTATGGAAGGAAAGGCATCGGATGTTCAGAAGTCAGCATATCTGACAGCACTTTCCATGAAAGGTGAGACAATCGATGAGATCACAGCATCAGCAGCGGGAATGCGTGCACACTGCATCAAGCTTTTGCATGACATGGATGTGCTGGAAATCGTAGGAACAGGGGGAGACGGAGCAAATTCATTTAACATTTCAACAACATCCTCCCTTGTGATTGCGGCAGCAGGAATCCCGGTCGCAAAGCATGGTAACCGTGCAGTATCTTCTAAGTCCGGTGCGGCAGATGTACTTGAAGCACTTGGAGTGAAGATCGATGTCGCACCGGAGCGCAGCACACAGCTTCTCAAAGATATTCAGATCTGTTTCTTATTTGCACAGAATTATCATATTGCGATGAAATATGTCGGACCGATCCGTAAAGAACTTGGTATCCGTACCGTATTCAATATTCTTGGGCCACTGTCCAATCCGGCAGGAGCGAACATGGAACTGATGGGAGTTTATGATGAAAGCCTTGTAGAGCCACTTGCAAGAGTCATGGCGAATCTCGGAGTTGTCCGCGGAATGGTCGTTTACGGACAGGATAAGTTAGATGAGATTTCCATGTGTGCACCGACTACAGTCTGTGAGATTAAAGACGGAACATTTACAAGCTATGAGATCACACCGGAGCAGTTTGGGTATGAGAGATGCGAAAAAGGTGCACTGACAGGAGGAACACCTCAGGAAAACGCACAGATCACATTGGATATCATTTCCGGAAAAGAGCTGGGAGCAAAGAGAAATGCAGTTTGCCTGAATGCAGGAGCAGCAATCTATCTTGCAGGAAAAGCAGATTCAATCGAAGCAGGTGTAAGAAAAGCAGAACAGATCATTGACGAAGGACTTGCACTGAAGAAGCTGGAGCAGTTCAAAGAAGAAAGTAATAAATAAAAAGTTTGATCCCCGGCTATGCAGGGGAGAATGGAAGAAGCAACTTGAAAGAAAAAGAGGAACAAATAGTATGAATATACTCGAGAAAATTACCGAGCGCACGAAAGAGCGGATCGAAGAAGAAAAGAAAATAGTTCCATTAGAAGAGGTTCGAAGACAGGCGGAAGAAAAAGGAATTAAAGATCAAATCCCAGTATTTGAACAGGCACTTCGGGCAGAAGGATTGTCTTTTATCTGCGAAGCAAAAAAAGCGTCTCCTTCCAAAGGATTGATCGCACCGGATTTTCCATATGTTGAGATCGCCAGGGACTATGAAGCAGGCGGCGCAGCAGCAATCTCCTGTCTGACAGAACCGTTTTGGTTCCGGGGCAGTGATGCGTATCTGAAAGAAATTGTGCAAAATGTATCCATTCCGGTACTCAGAAAAGATTTCACCTGTGATGAATACATGATTTATCAGGCGAAAGCAATGGGAGCCTCGGCAGTACTTCTGATCTGTTCGGTATTAGAAGATGGCAGGTTAAAAGCGTATCATCAGCTGGCAGACGAACTCGGACTATCTGCTTTGGTAGAAACACATAACGAAGAAGAAATCTTAAGAGCACAGAAGATCGGTGCAAAGATTATCGGTGTAAATAACCGGAATCTGAAAGATTTCACAGTGGATATCAAGAATAGCATTCGGCTAAGAGAAAAGGTCAGTTCGGAAACAGTTTTCGTATCTGAGAGCGGTATCCGCGGAGTGGAAGATATGAAAGCACTTTATGAAAATGGAACCGATGCGGTACTGATCGGAGAACTTCTGATAAGAAAATCTGATCGGAAAGCAGCACTGATGGAGTTGAAGCAGCAGACAGGAAGGCAGCTAGATATGAATTAGCGGAAGATATAGTATGAGACAAGAAAAAATGAACATGCCCAAGATTAAGATCTGCGGTTTGAGCTGCCCGGAAGATATTACCTATATAAATGAGGCAAAACCGGATTATTGTGGATTTATTATAGATGTTCCGAAGAGCCGGAGAAATGTATCCATTTCGAAAGTTCGTGAACTGGTTCAAAATCTTGAATCGCAGATTTGCCCGGTCGGAGTATTTGTCAATAAAGACTGCGGCGAGGTCGCACAATTATTAAATGAAGGAACCATTCAGATCGCTCAGCTTCACGGGCAGGAAGATGAGGCATATATAAAGAAGTTGAAAAGTCTGACAGACCATCCGGTGATGAAAGCATTTTCGATTCAGGAGAAAAAAGATTTTGATGCGGCGGCAGCGAGCAATGCAGATCTGATTCTTCTCGATCACGGAAAAGGCGGAACCGGCGAGACATTTGATTGGAGTCTTTTGGAAGGCTGGACAAAGCGGCCGTATTTCCTCGCAGGAGGACTGAATCCGGAGAACATACCGGAGGCAATACAGCGAATACACCCTTGGGGAATTGACCTGAGCAGTGCAGTGGAGACAGATGGAAAGAAAGATCGTGAGAAAATTCTTCAAGCTGTGAAAACTGTGAGAAATTTTGAAAGCAGTAAACATTAAAAAAAACAAAAGAGTATACAGGTGAATGAATAAATTTACCAAAAACAATAGAAACAAGAAAGAAGGAGAAACAACCATGACAAAAGGAAGATACGGAATCCATGGTGGACAGTACATTCCGGAGACACTGATGAATGCAGTGATCGAATTGGAAAAGGCGTACAACTACTATAAAAATGACAAAGAATTTAATGACGAACTGAATACATTATTAAATGAATATGCAGGCAGACCGTCTCTTTTATACTATGCAGCACGTATGACAGAAGATCTTGGCGGGGCGAAAATTTATCTGAAACGAGAGGATCTCAATCACACAGGTGCCCATAAGATCAACAACGTGTTAGGTCAGGTTCTTCTTGCGAAGAAGATGGGAAAGACAAGAGTGATCGCTGAGACCGGTGCAGGACAGCATGGGGTTGCAACAGCGACAGCAGCAGCTCTGATGGGAATGGAATGTGAAGTTTTCATGGGAAAAGAAGATACAGAGCGTCAGGCATTAAATGTATACAGAATGCGTCTTCTCGGAGCACAGGTACACGCGGTTACAAGTGGAACTGGTACTTTAAAAGATGCTGTTTCGGAGACGATGCGTGAGTGGACAAGAAGAATTGATGACACACATTATGTACTCGGATCCTGTATGGGACCGCATCCATTTCCGCAGATCGTGCGTGATTTTCAGGCAGTTATATCTAAAGAGATCAAGGAGCAGATCCTTGAAAAAGAAGGAAAACTCCCGGATGCAGTGCTTGCCTGTGTCGGCGGTGGATCCAATGCGATCGGTGCATTTTATAATTTCATTGAAGATGAAGGCGTGCGCCTGATCGGATGCGAGGCGGCAGGACGCGGCGTGAATACAGCAGAGACAGCTGCAACGATCGCGACCGGTAAGCTTGGAATCTTCCACGGAATGAAATCTTATTTCTGTCAGGATGAGTACGGACAGATCGCACCGGTTTACTCAATCTCAGCCGGACTTGATTATCCGGGAATCGGACCGGAGCATGCAGATCTTTATGATAAGGGAAGAGCAGAATATGTAGCAATCACAGATGATGAGGCAGTCGATGCATTTGAGTACCTTTCTAAATTAGAAGGAATCATTCCGGCGATCGAGAGTGCGCATGCAGTTGCATATGCAAGAAAGCTTGCGCCGACTATGGGAAAAGACCAGATTATCGTAATTAATATTTCAGGACGCGGAGATAAGGACTGTGCAGCAATCGCACGTTACAGAGGGGAGGATCTTCATGAGTAGAATACAGGAAGCATTTAAAGGGAAGAAAGCATTTATACCATTTGTCACATGTGGTGACCCGGATCTTGAGACGACGAAACAGATTGTCTATGAGATGGAGAAAGCAGGGGCGGCGTTGATCGAGCTTGGAATCCCATTTTCCGATCCGACAGCAGAAGGACCGGTTATACAGGGAGCAAATCTGCGTGCGCTGACAGGAGGCGTGACTACAGATAAGATCTTCGATATGGTAAAAGAAATCCGTCAGAATACACAGATTCCGCTTGTTTTTATGACATATGCAAATGTTGTGTTCTCTTACGGAACAGAAAGATTTCTTGAGAAAGCGAAAAATGTCGGAATGGATGGTCTGATTCTTCCGGATGTTCCATTTGAAGAGAAAGAAGAATTTGACATCGTGTGCAAAAAGTACGGAATCGATCTGATCTCATTGATTGCACCGACTTCTCATGACCGAATCCGGATGATTGCAAAAGAAGCATCGGGATTCGTATATTGTGTTTCTTCACTTGGTGTAACAGGAACAAGATCCGCGATCACGACGGACATCGGAGCAATGGTGAAACTTGTAAAAGAGGAAAATGATATTCCGTGTGCGGTCGGATTCGGAATCTCCACTCCGGAGCAGGCGGCGAAGATGTGTCAGAGCGCAGACGGTGCGATCGTTGGAAGTGCAATCGTTAAGTTGTGTGAGAAATACGGAAAAGACTGCGTGCCGTATGTTGCAGAATATGTAAAGAGTATGGTTGAAGCTTGTAAATAAGTGAAAAGGATATGAGATTCGAAATCCGAGTCTTCTTTTGATAATAATAGGAAAATACCTCTTTTGATAAGGAGCCAGATGTGGTATCATAGATATTAGATTTGTTGCTTGATCTATGATACGAATCCGAAAGGAGAATACGAATGAAGAATCGAAAACAGCCTTTATTCAAAAGCTTTGGCTATGCCTTTGAAGGAATCTGGACAGGGATTTCAAAAGAGAGGAATATGAAGATTCATTGCCTTGCAGTGATTCTTGTAACAGCAGTTGGAACATTTGTAGGATTAACACCGATGGAATGGTGTATCTGTCTTCTCCTTTTTGGAATGGTGATCTCACTGGAACTTGTGAATACGGCAGTGGAAGCTGTTGTCGATCTTGTGACAGAGGAGAGAAAGCCACTTGCTAAGATCGCGAAGGATACGGCAGCAGGTGCAGTGCTTTTTACGGCAATCATGGCTGTGATCATAGGGTGTATCATATTTATACCTCATTTTATGGGAGTTTGAGGAGTTCGAGGATTGCGGGAATTGCATAGCAATGGAGCAATCTGGTTACATCAGTGAGTGGCAAAATTTACTTTTGACACTCACATCATTTTGCACTACTGCAACATGTAATATAAAGAAAAGCAACCAGAAAGGAAAACAAAGAGATGGATGAGAATAAAGTAATTGTCAGTACAGAGATGAAGCAGGCATTGGTGAATCTGCGAAATCTCGAAGAGATTTATGTGATCATGTCAGGTGTGACGAAGATGCCGTTTGTCCTCTGTGATGAAGAGACATTTGATGACGAGGTTCTGGTTTATTATCAGGAAGAGTCTGCAAAGGAAAAGGCAAAGACGCTTGCAGAAGATCGTTATCATGTAGGAATTGCCAAGATTGAAAAGAATGCCAGACTTGGATTTTTTACAAACCTGTATACAATGGGCGTGAATGCACTGGCAGTGAATGTTGGTACAGAGGAGGAGATCAGGGTTCAGCTGGAACAGCTTGTAGTTCGTAAGAATAAGGAAGAACTGCCTGACGGAAAGAAACTGATCGAGAATCCGGAGCTTCATCTGACAGCAATGTATCTGATGCAGGAGATGCACCGCAATATCGGACCGGAGATGCCGGAGAATGTGAAGGAACTTCAGGAAGAGATGATGGCGCATTATAAGAAAGGAACCTTTATCGTAGGAGTTCAGGAAGATAATCAGGTTCCACTTCTGAGACAGCCGGACGGAAGTCTGTATCAGCCGATCTTTACAGATATGATAGAATTTGCCAGATTTGCACAGGGCAAGAAGATGAAGACAGCAGCAATTCCGGCGGATAAGATTCCGGAGATACTTATTCCGGATGCAAAGGGAGTTGCAATCAATCCATTTGGTGTGAATGTACGTCTGGATATTACAAAAGCAAATAAGCAAAAGCCAGAAGCGTAAAATGAAGAGAAGTTAATTTAAATCAAAAGAAAAACTTTAATTTACTGGAATGATCACTAAGTAACATATTCAACAAATAAACAGGATAAATATTGTTGAATATTACAGATTGACTGTTGGAAGTGAGTATGGTTATACTATACGTGGTTAAAAGAGAAAAGCGCACGATAGAGTGTTACTGGTAAAGCAGGCATAAACTATCCTTAATAAGTTCACCAGATAAGGTGGATTTAGTTATTGAGGATTAGTTTATGCTTTTTTTGTTGCGCTAATTCTATGAGAAATTTTATACGAGGAGGATTACAGATGAAAGACAAGATTTTTGGAGTATTGCAGAGAATCGGAAGAAGTTTTATGCTTCCAATCGCAATTCTTCCGGTAGCAGGACTTCTGCTTGGAGTAGGAAGTTCATTTACAAATGCAACGATGATTGAGACATATCATCTTCAGGCAATTTTAGGCGAGGGGACAATTCTGAATTCCCTGCTCACAATTATGAGCAAAGCGGGAAGTATTATTTTTGATAACCTGCCGATCATTTTTGCTGTCGGTGTAGCAATCGGTATGGCGAAGAAAGAGAAGGAAGTTGCGGCACTTGCGGCAATGATCTCTTTCTTTGTAATGAATGCAACAATGAATGCCATGCTTCTGATCCGTGGAGATCTTCTTGCAGACGGAACACTTGGAGCCGGAGTTCTGGAAGGAACTGTGACAAGTGTCTGCGGAATCCAGACATTACAGATGGGTGTATTTGGCGGTATTATCGTTGGACTTGGAGTAGCAGCACTTCATAATAAGTTTTACAAAATCCAGCTTCCGAATGCACTGTCATTCTTCAGTGGATCAAGATTTGTTCCGATTATTTCAACATTGACTTATGTGGTTGTCGGAATCGTACTCTATTTTGTATGGCCAACCGTTCAGAATGGAATCTATGCACTCGGCGGACTTGTAACAGGAACAGGCTATATTGGAACATTGATCTTTGGTATTATTAAGAGAGCGTTCCATTTGGACTTCACCATGTATTCTATCTTCCATTCTGGCAGACAGCGGTTGGAGGAACAATGGAAGTTGCGGGACAGCTGGTACAGGGCGGTCAGAACATCTTCTTTGCGCAGCTTGCAGATCCATCCACAGTACATTTCAGTGCGGATGCGACAAGATATTTTTCCGGTGAATTTATCTTCATGATCTTTGGTCTTCCGGGTGCGGCACTTGCAATGTATCAGTGTGCAAAACCGGAGAAGAAGAAACAGGCAGGCGGACTTCTGCTTTCTGCAGCACTTGCATGTATGATGACTGGAATCACAGAGCCACTGGAATTCTCATTCCTGTTTGTAGCACCGATCCTTTTTGTGGTACAGGTGATCCTTGCCGGATCCGCTTATATGATCGCACATATGTTAAATATTGCAGTAGGACTTACATTTTCCGGTGGATTTATTGATCTGTTCCTTTTCGGTATCCTTCAGGGAAATGCTAAGACAAGCTGGATCAGAATCATCCCGGTTGGAATTATTTATTTCTTCTTATATTATATCATCTTCCGTACTTTGATTCTGAAGCTGAATCTGAAGACACCGGGAAGAGAAGATGATGATGCGGAAACGAAGCTATATACAAAAGCTGATTATAAAGCAAAAGTAGATGGAAATGATGCAGATTCTGAAAATGAAATGACACCGGAAGATCAGAAGAGCGCACTGATCACAAGAGGACTTGGTGGAAAGAAAAACATTTCTGATGTAGACTGCTGTGCGACAAGACTTCGTTGTACGGTAGTAAAGCCGGAACTGGTAAATGAAGATGTCTTAAGAATGACATCCCCATCCGGAATCGTAAGAAAAGGACAGGGAATCCAGGTAATCTACGGACCGGCTGTTTCTGTGATTAAATCCAATCTGGAAGATTATCTGGAGAAAGCTCCGAATGTGGAATATCTTCCGGAAGAAAACGAAAACAGCGCAGAAGAAACGAATAAATGTGCAGAAACAAAAGATGAAGCGAAGAAAGATGAGAACAAAACTGTTGCAGCCGGAACTGTAAAGAAAGAGCTTTGCTCTCCATTCACAGGAGTGGCAGCACCGATCGAAGAAGCGTGTGACGAAGCATTTGCAGGGAAAATGATGGGAGACGGTTATCTGGTTCGCCCGGAAGAGGGAATGGCTTATGCACCGGAAGATGCAACTGTATCTTTTATCTTCCCATCAAAACATGCAGTTGGTCTGACTAGTGATGACGGAACCGAATATCTGCTTCACATTGGCGTGGATACTGTAAATCTGGATGGAAAAGGATTCGAAACTTTTGTAAATGACGGAGACCGAGTAAAAAAGGGTGACAAACTGATAGGTTTTGATATAAAATATATCCAAGAGCATGCAAAATCCGATGAATGTATGGTTGTATTTACAAGTCTTCAGGAAGGTGAAGAGATCAGAATGTCTAAGAGCGGAAAAGTAGAGAAGCTTGAGAAGACAGCAGAAATCGTAAGCTTGAATTAAGAGAAAGAAAGAGAGGCTCCGGGGGGATGTATCGAGTCATTAAAGTTCTGAATAATAATGGGATTCTTGTATATCATGTTGAGACAGGGAAGGAGATGATCCTTCTCGGAAACGGTGTGGGATTTGGAAAGAAACCTACAGAACAGATCGAGAAACTTCCCGGAGCCAAGGTATATTCCCTTGTCACAAGAAGAAAGCAGGAGTCTGTTCTGAAAACAGTCAATGGAATTCGCCCGGAGTTTATTGAGGCAACAGGAAAGATCATTGAAGAAGCAGAGAACGTGTTTCAGAAGATCAATCATGAGATGCTGCTTCCGTTGGCAGATCATATTGCGCTTGCAGCGAAGAGAGCGAAGGAGAACCGCCAGCTTCCGAATCCATTTACACCGGATATCCGTGTGTTGTTTGGAGAGGAGTATCAAGTGGCCCTGAAAGGGCGGAAAATTATACAGCAGCTGACAGGATATGAAATCTCAGAGGATGAAGTCGGATTCATTACGCTACATATCCATGCAGGCCTTTCTGATGAGGCAGTATCCCAGACGCTGGATACGACCAGGATTGTAAATGAAGGGATTGCCATGATTGAACAGGAATTCGATCAGAAGCTGGAGAGCGGCTCACTTGGGTGTACACGTCTGATGAGTCATATGTATTATATGATTCTGAGAACCCGTAAGGGGGAAGGGACGAATGCAGACTTTAATGATTTCATTTTTCAGAATTACCCAAGGACCGGAGAGGCGGCGAAGAGAGTGTGTGACTATATGTCCAGACAGCTGAAACAGCCGGTTGCAAAAGAAGAAATCGGATTTCTTGCAATCCATATCCAGCGGGTTATCTCGCCGGATACGGTATGACCGTGTGCTCTTGAAATACTGTATACTATGAGATATAGTAGTGGATAAGAGCGAAAGGGGAATCCGCAGAATGTATAAGATTCTAATCATAGAAGATGACCTTGTGATGGCAGGGGCAATTAAAAAAGAGATGGAAGCGTGGGGAAATGAAGCACGTTATGTGGAAGATTTTGCAAAGGTTCTTGAGACATTTGCAGAGTATGGTCCACATCTGGTGCTTTTGGATATCACGCTTCCTTTTTATAATGGATACCACTGGTGCAGCGAGATCCGTAAGATATCGAGCGTGCCGGTGATCTTTATCTCTTCGGCAGCGGATAATATGAATATTATCATGGCGATGAATATGGGCGGAGATGACTTTGTGGCAAAACCGTTTGACTTAAGTGTACTGACAGCGAAGATTCAGGCTCTGCTGAGGAGAACATATGATCTATCAGGAAAAGTACCGATGCTGGAACATAGAGGAGCAATCCTGAACCTCTATGATACAACAATGACTTATAATGGAGAAAAAATAGAGTTGACAAAGAATGAATTTCGTATCTTGCAGACATTGATGGAGAATAAAGGACGCGTGGTCAGCAGAGACACGCTGATGACAAAGCTGTGGGAGACAGACAATTATATCGAAGAAAATACATTGACAGTCAATGTCGGAAGACTTCGGAAAAAGCTGGAAAAAGCGGGAATGGAAGGCTTTATCAAGACGAAAGTCGGCGGTGGATATATCATCGAGAAGGAGTAAAAATGTTTTTACAATATTTGAAAAGAATCCGATTTGTGCTTCTGTGGAGTTTGCTGTGTGCGGGAATCTTTTTTCTGATTTTTGTGTTGGAAGAGATTAATCTGAAGGCAGCGGTTTATCCGACAGTGTTGTGTCTGGCATTTGGATTACTTTTTCTTCTCTGTGGATATTTGCGGTATAAGAAAACCGGGCAGAAGCTGGAACATTTGCTGCAAGGAGAAGGACCTTATGAGGATTCACTTCCGATCGCACAAGATGGGATTGAGTCAGGATATCAGGAGCTGATCAGAAAAGAAGAACAACAGCAAAGAAAAGAACATGCCAGATGGGAGAAGTCCGGTCAGGACATGGAGGACTATTATGCAACCTGGGTGCATCAGATCAAGGCACCGATTGCTGTGATGAATGTATTACTCCAGCAGGAAGATACCGAGACGAATCAGAATCTGAAAGCCGAACTGTTCCGGGTGGAGCAGTATGTGGAGATGGCACTTGGGTATGTGCGTCTTGACAGTGGCACGAAGGATCTGGTAATCGCACAGTATCCTTTGGATGAAATTGTAAGAAAATCAATCCGTAAATATGCCGGACAGTTTATTCGAAGGAGAATCCGTCTGATCTATGAAGGGACAGATCAGATTGTTCTGACGGATGAGAAATGGCTTTCATTTATCATTGAACAACTGTTGTCCAATGCGGTGAAATATACACTGAAAGGAACTGTGACGATTATTGTCAGTGAAGAAAAGAAATTGACAGTTACAGATACCGGAATGGGAATTGCACCGGAAGATCTGCCGAGAATCTTTGAAAAAGGATATACGGGATATAATGGAAGAATGGAACGGAAATCAACGGGAATCGGTCTGTATCTGAGTCAGATGGCGGCAAAGAAACTTGGGCATCAGATTACAGTTGAGTCAAAGTTGGGGGAAGGCAGCAGTTTTACGATTGATTTGGCAGAGTATCCATTGAGATTAGAGTAAAACACTAAATCACACAGAGAGAAGCAAGTGACAAAATTGTCACATCAGACAGCTGGAATGTCACAGAAATCAATGTTGGCATTCTGGCTGTATTGTTATACTGAGGATGTTGAAAGAAAGAAGAGGAGGTCGTAAGAAATGACAGTTTTGGAAGTAGAAAATTTGAAAAAAATATACCGTCCCCGTTTTGGCGGTAATCAGGTACAGGCACTCTCTAAGGTGACATTCTCAGTAGAAGAGGGCGAATATGTAGCAATCATGGGAGAGAGTGGTTCGGGTAAGACGACATTACTGAACATGCTGGCAGCATTGGATAAACCAACTGAAGGGGAAGTTTATCTGGATGGAAAACCGTTATCAGCAATCCGTGAGAAGGATCTGTCCAAGTTCAGGAGAGATCATCTTGGGTTTGTATTTCAGGATTTCAATCTTTTGGATACATTTAATCTAAAGGACAATATCTTACTGCCATTGGTACTGCAGGGAGTTGATTACAGGAAAATGAATGTCAGGATGATGCTAATCGTGAAAGAACTTGGAATCGCAGGACTTCTGGAGAAGTATCCGTATGAAGTATCAGGAGGACAGAAGCAGCGTGCAGCAGTGGCGAGAGCGCTGATCACAGATCCGAGACTGATCCTGGCGGATGAGCCGACCGGGGCACTCGATTCGAAATCAACGGATGAATTGCTCGGGGTATTTGAGCGGATCAATCAATCGGGACAGACGATCCTTATGGTAACACATTCTGTCAAAGCAGCGAGCAAGGCCGGGAGAGTGTTATTTATTAAAGACGGAGAAGTTTTCCACCAGGTATATAAAGGCGAACAGACAGATGAACAGTTCTATCAGAATATCTCAGCGACACTGACAATGCTTGCGACAGGTGGTGAGAGACAATGAAAAGTGGACTTTATCTGAAACTTTCCGTTAATGGAATTAAGAAAAATAAGAAGCTGTATCTTCCTTATCTGATCACTTGTATCTGTATGGTTATGATGTTCTATCTGATCGATTATCTTGCAGTGAGTCCGCAGTTTGCCAAGATCAAAGGTGGGGATACTATGCAGATGATCCTTGGATTTGGTTCTGGTGTGATCTCAATCTTTTCTCTGATCCTTCTGTATTACACAAATTCATTTCTGATCCGCAGACGACAGAGAGAGTTTGGGTTGTATCACATCCTTGGAATGGGAAAAATTGACCTTGTAAAAATCATGGTTCTTGAGAATCTGATCATCAGTGTTCTGACGATTGCAGGAGGAATCGTGGGAGGAATCCTGTTTTCTAAATTGGGGGAACTTCTGGCAGCGAAGATACTTGGAAGTAATGCCGGACTTTCTATGAAAATCAGTGTTCCGGCACTTGTGGCTACGGCACTGTTATTCCTGGTCATTTTTGCATTAATCATGCTTCGGATGATCGTGTCCGTCTATCGGTTAAAACCTGTAGAACTTTTAAAAAGTGAAAAGACAGGAGAGAAACCTCCGAAGGCAAACTGGATCTTTGCAGTACTCGGGTTGCTTCTGCTTGGTGTGGCTTATTATTTATCCCTGACAATCAAAGATCCGCTTGTAGCGATGATCTGGTTTATGGTTGCCGTCGTGCTGGTAATCCTTGCAACGTATCTGTTATTTATTGCCGGCTCGGTCACATTTTGTAAAATAATGCAGAAAAAGAAAGGATATTATTATAAAACAAATCATTTTATTTCACTTTCATCCATGATTTACCGTATGAAACGAAATGGGGCAGGATTAGCGTCTATTTGTATTCTGTCCACAATGGTTCTGGTTATGGTATCTTCTACAACCAGCCTGTATCTGAGTATGGAACATGGCTTGAATCTTCGATATCCGAAATCTGTCCAGATTGAGATGTACACGAAACCGGAGCAGACGGAAGAAATGAAAGAGAATCAGAATGGACAGATTATAGAGCTTGTACAGAAGGTTTTGAAAGAACATAACCAGACCGCGGAGAATCCGGAGAATTACCGGATGCTTACAGTCAGTGGAATTGTTTCAAAAAATGAAATCTATTTTAATCCGGAGAATGCTCCGGGAGTCAATGAAGTGAATACATTTGATCATTTAAAAATGTTCTATGCTCTGCCGTTGGAAGCGTATAATCGGATCATGGGGACGAATCTGGAGCTTGCTCCCGGGGAAGCGTATCTGTATGCGAAAGATTCCGATTTCCCCTATGATCAGATCACGGTGGAGAATTCCGGGACATGGAGGATTAAAGGACATTTGGATAAAATGATTTCAAATGGAAATAATATGGCAAATATGAACAGCAGCTTCTATCTGGTGGTTTCCGGACTGGAAGATATAAAAGCTTTGGAAGAAGGAAATGTTTCCGTTTACGGTGTCAATGGTTCTTATGAGAAATGGTACTACAATTTTGATCTGTCCTGTGGAGATGAAGAGCAGATCCAGATTCAAAACGAGATTGACAAGAAAATCAATGCATTGGCTGAACAGGAATCAGAGGAATCAGATACCCTATTTTTTGGAGCTTCTACAGACAGCAGAGCCGCATCAAGAGCTGATTACCAGGCTTTGTACGGCGGTCTGTTCTTCCTTGGAATCCTTCTTGGAGTCGTATTCATTCTTGGAATGGTGCTGATCATTTATTATAAACAGATTACAGAAGGCTATGAGGATCAGGACAGATTCCAGATTCTGATGAAAGTGGGGATGACACAGAAAGAAGTGCGTCAGACGATCAATTCTCAGGTAATGACAGTATTCTTCCTGCCTCTTGTGGCTGCCGGAATTCATACGGCATTTGCATTTCCAATGATAGAAAAAATGGTGCATCTGCTTGCTTTTTCTGACAGAAAATTCCTGATTCTGGTGACAGTGTGCTCCTATTTAGTATTTGCATTATTCTATATCATTGTCTATATGGTGACTTCGAAACAGTATTACAAAATTGTTAGCGGAAAACAGGAAGAAAGTCTTTTTTCTTAATTCAAAGAGTGATAGAATAGAATTATCAGAAAAAGGAGGACTTGCTTATGATGAATCACACAATTATTACAATTGGAAGACAGTTCGGAAGTGGCGGTCATGAAGTAGGAAACAGACTGGCAGAGAGACTGAACATTCCTCTTTACGATCACAATCTGATTCGAATGGCAGCAAGAGATCTTGGAATTTCGAACGAAGATGCTGGAAGAGTAGATGAGACGAGACTTGGAAATGTGTTATCAAGCTATTATATTGGAATGGGTGATTATACTACATTTATGCTCAGTCCGGAAGTGGAGAAACCATTAAGTGATCAACTTTTTGACGCACAGTCAGCAATCATCCGCAAGCTTGCGGAACGCGGACCGGGAATCTTTGTGGGACGCTGCGCAGATTATGTTCTTGGGGATTATTCAAATGTTGTGAATACATTTATCTATGCTTATAAGGATGATAGAATCAATCGAATCATGGATATCTATAAGCTTTCCGAGAAAGAGGCTGTAGATAAGATTAAGAAGATTGACAGAGAGAGACGCCTGTATTATGAAGGTAGAACAGACCGTAAGTGGGGAAGTATTGATGCGAATGCAATCCTGATGAATACAAGTCTTCTTGGAATTGATGGTGCGGTAGATGCACTTGAGGCGATTTATCATAAGTGGGAAAACAGATAACAAAATAAGCAGAAAAAATGAAATAATTAACAAAAAGTAAGAGGGTGTCGTTTAGTGCGACACCCTCTTTGCTATGTCTTTATTCTGGAATCTGTATTTATTTCATCATGCCGGCAAGAATCTGATTGACTTCTTTACCATCAGCTTTGCCTTTTACCTTCGGCATGAGTTCTTTCATGATCTTACCTTTATCCTTTGCTGTAGGAGCATCGATACCAAGATCTGCAAGAACGGATGTGATCACTGCTTTGATCTCATCTTCGCTCATCATCTTTGGTGCATATTCTTCAAGAACAGCAAGACGTTTCTGAGCCTCTTCAATCAGATCTGTACGATCTTCAGGTGTCATATCAATTGTTTCTTTTAACTGTTTGATTTCTTTTAAGATTACCTGTCCTTCTTCCTCTTCTGTCAGGTCGGCACGTTTGTCGATAGCTTTATTCTTCAGAGAGGAGAGCAGAAAGGAAAGTGCGGCTTTTCGTTCTTTGTCTCCTGCCTTCATTGCAGCGACCATAGCGCTTCTGATTTCATCAATTTTGCTCATTTTAGAGTCCTCCTTATGATTCATTAAGATAAATTTTAGCAGATGATGATTTATATTGCAAGAGTGCACTCTGTTTTTAAACAGCTTTTAAGCAGTGTGATGCTAAATCACCATCCGATTCCCTTTCCGTGGACGATTT
>ENA-ORUI01002187-ORUI01002187.1-human-gut-metagenome-genome-assembly--contig:-NODE-2187-length-17125-cov-4.093322_pt1 | contig 17125 bp, 10 predicted proteins | sample MGYA00242078_ERZ509205 | MGnify/ENA primary metagenome ERZ509205 (study PRJEB26280, sample SAMEA2338828) | human gut metagenome | biome: human gut; feature: human-associated habitat; material: faeces... | reverse complement strand
CAGGTTTTCGTAGTTCATGGTTTCGTCCTTGTCGTCATGGAATCTTTCAAAGTACCGCTGAGCAAATGCGGATTTTTTCTACCTTGGTTCGCATGATACCAGAAAGATAAAAATGTCACAATGTCACGGACGCTTAAAAAGAATGCGGAATTTGTTCACGGCTGACAAAAAAGTAACATGCCCGCCGGAACGCTGCGCGAGACGCAGAGCGCCTCGCGCGTGGGGCTGGAATCAGATGTAAAAGCACTTTTCGTAGGCGGCCTTCGTTGCGTCGGCCATGGTGCCGGCCTTCGTCGCATCGCCGACGACAATGACCTTGTCAAACGCTGCGGCCAGCTTGTCCTCGTAGGCCTTGTCCGGCCGGTTGCCGAGCGCCATGACGACGATGTCGGCATCGACGCTGACGGTCTCGCCGCCGGGGATCTGCTTGAGCTCGACGGTCCCCTCGCCGACGCCGGCGAGCGCGTGCTGCGTCAGGATCTCGACGCCGTTTTCCTGCAGCAGCGACAAGAGCTTGTACTTTGCCGTGCGGTAGATGGACGTGCCGACTTCCTTCTGCATCTCGACGACCGTGACCTGGTTGTCGGCGCACAGATAGTGCGCGACCTCAAGGCCGACATGGCCGCCGCCGATGCGGGCAATCCCGAGCCGGTCTCCTACGGCTTGAACTCGCAGCTGACGAAGGATGACGCGGGACGCATTTGCGAGCGTGTCTGGAAGCTGGGCGGCATGTATTCGCCGGCCATCGAGCGGATCGTCTACTGGCTCGAAAAGGCGCAGGCCGTGGCCAAAGAGCCGCAGAAGACCAACATCGCGGCGCTCGTCAGCTACTACAAGACGGGCGATCTGAAAGAGTTCGACCGCTACAACATCGGCTGGGTGAAGGACACCGTTTCGAACGTCGATTTCGTCAACGGCTTCATCGAGGACTACGGCGATCCGCTGGGCCGCAAGGCTTCGTGGGAGGCCAACGTCAACTTCATGGATACCGAGGCCTGCCACCGCACGGAGGTGATCTCCGACAACGCCCAGTGGTTCGAGGATCATTCGCCCGTGGCCGAGGCCTACCGCAAGCCGGTCGTGAGGGGCGTTTCGGCCAAGGTCATCACCGTGGCGATGCTCGGCGGCGACTGCTATCCCGCGACGCCCATCGGCATCAACCTGCCCAATGCCGACTGGATTCGCAAGGAGTACGGCTCGAAGTCGGTCACCATCGACAACATCACCTATGCCTACGACATGGCTGCTCACGGCAACGGTTTCAACGAGGAGTTCGTGCTCCGCGCCGAGGACCGCGAGCGGATGGAGCGGTACGGCAAGCTGGCCGACGACCTGCACACCGACCTGCATGAGTGCCTGGGGCACGGCTCGGGCCAGCTGGCTCCGGGTGTCAAGGGCGGCGAGCTGAAGAGCTACGGCTCGACGCTCGAAGAGACCCGCGCCGACCTGTTCGGGCTTTACTACCTGGGCGATCCGAAGCTGGTCGAACTGGGGCTGATTCCCTCGCTCGACGTCGCCAAGGCGGGTTATGCCAAGTATATCCTCAACGGCATGATGACCCAGCTGGCGCGCATCGAGCCGGGCAAGAACGTCGAGGAGTCGCACATGCGCAACCGCAAGCTGATCTGCGAGTGGTGCTACGAGCGCGGCAAGGCCGACAAGGTGATCGAGCTGGTGAAGGAGAACGGCAAGACCTACGCCGTGGTCAACGACTTCGGCAAACTGCGCGACCTGTTCGGCCAGATGCTCCGCGAGGTGCAGCGCATCAAGTCCGAGGGCGACTACGAAGCCGGCAAGGCGCTGGTCGAGCAGTATGCCGTCACGGTCGATCCCGAGCTGCACAAGGAGGTCCGCGACCGCTACTATGCGCTCGACATCGAGCCTTACGGCGGTTTCGTCAATCCCGAATACGAACTGGTGGAGAAGGACGGCAGGATCGTCGACGTGAAGATCTCCTACCCGGCCGACTACGTGGGACAGATGCTCGGCTACGCGAAGGATTATTCGTTCCTGCCCAACATCAATTAGTTTTCGATGATTGCGGCGCACCTGCCGCACATCCCTCGAATCCCCGAATGGGACGTCCGCCGAGGACTACCCATCCGGGGATTCTTCACGATGCACGACATCTGCACCGCACTGACCGAAGACGTTTCGATTCTCACGGGCTCTTTACCTGCTCCGCGATAAGCGAAAACGGTGCAGAATCGCTCTGCACCGTACTGTTCGGAACCGTGTGGTTCCGGCTTACTCTTTCGCCGCGGCTCCGCCGTCGATGGCGAACGTCGAGACGATCACCATCTTCTCGTCCACGTTGTTGGGGTTCGAGACGATGATGCCGTATTCGCCTGCGGGGCGTTCGTCGAAGGTCAGACGGTAGGAGCTTTCGCCGTATTTCTCGGCCGAAAACCGCAGGTAGTCCATCGTGTTGGAGTTCACCGAGAACGACCCGACGGCCGAGATCACCGCCGACCGGTTTTTCTTGGTGCTCTTCATGCGGAAGACGCGCACGATGGACATGGGGTCGGCCTTATTGTCCTTGGCGCGGACGATGAGCGCGATCGGTTGCGCTGCGTCGAACCGCACGCTGGCCGAACCGCCTTCCACGAGTACTTTTGTTTTGGATTTGCTGGCTGCGAATCCGGCGATGTAGACGCCGGCGCCCGTTCGCATCCGCACGTTGTGTTTTTCGAGCTTCTTGGACGAGCCGTCGGGGAATACGCCGACGACCTCTCCCTCGAATTCGGGTTCGAGGGTCTGTGCCTTTACTGCATCACCCCCCCCCCACATCATGGCCGTTGCAGCCATCAGGAATAGGATTTTTTTCATCATTGTATTGATTTGATTCTTAACCGCGCACCGTGCGCGACGGACAAAAATAGCAAAAATCGGCGAAGATTGTATACCCCTCCCCGATTTTTTTGAAACGACTCTCCGAAATGCCGCGGGGCGCTCCTTTTCGGGGCTGCGCCTCGCTTTCCGGGCTGCTCCTCGACCTCTTCGGAATTGCTCTTGCCGACGCCGCAAACCGGGCATGTCCGGTCGTCGGGAATCTCCTCGGACGGCGTTCCGGGCGCGGCGGAAATCCGGCCGACGTCCTATACCGATAATATATATAGGCGAAATCATCCGTCCGCTCTTTTCGCAAAGCGGTTCCGGGGCCGTTTTTGTTGTCGTCCGGGCCGTTTCGGCCACTCCGTATCGGAAAACTATTTCACCGCAAACAGCTCAATTATCACTTTTATTGCTATCTTTGTCGATGATAGGAACCACCGACGGTTTCCTGTCCGACAAAAGCATCCGGAAATTGAATGATTTGGTAAATACAACATTATCAATGACTCCCAATCCGATTTTTATCGGGGGGGGGAATTTTTGATGGGCGAATCCTGAATCGGGTTCGCCGGTGTTTTCGTGTACCGGACAGACGGGACTTCAAATGGCAGACGTCAAGACAGACAGCATCTCCTCCACGGAATTCGGGAAGTTATTTTTCGAATTCAAGCCCCGTTTTATCGCCCTGGCATACCGCTATGTCCGCGATCGGGAGACTGCCGAAGACCTGGTGTCGGACAGTTTTATGACCTTTTGGGAAATGCATGAAACCCTGCCGGCGGACATCAATGTGCCGGCTTATATCCTCACTTCGGTCAAAAACCGCTGCCTGAACCATCTCAACGCCCAGATCCGCCACCGCAGGGCGGAACAGGACATGCATTCGACGCTGACGCGCCGGCTTCAGGCCGACGTGCGCTCGCTGTCGGCCTGCGATCCCGATCTGCTCTTCTCCGAAGAGATTCGCGCCATCCTGAAACAGGCAGTCCGCAAGATGCCGAAAATGACCCGCAGCGTATTCCTGTTAAGCCGGATCAGGAATATGACATACAGCGAGATCGCCGCCGAACTGGGAATTTCCGTCAGCCATGTCAATTTCGAAATCCGCCGGGCGCTCAACCTGATGCGCTCCGAACTGAAGGATTACCTCCCGGCCGTGCTGATCACCCTGATACTCTCGTCCCGGTGGTGAAATAGCGCCCCGCAGGGCTGTCAGGAGTCCGTTCCGATCTTTTTTCAAAAAAACTTGCATTTTTTACTACTTACCCCCTCCGTGTGTTTGTTATTACTATATAACACGAACACATGGACGATCTTTTATTGCAGAAATACTTGAGAAACGAGACCTCGGAGGAGGAACTCGTCGAGGTGCTCGACTGGCTGGACGCGTCAACGGAAAACCAGCGGTATCTCGATCGGCTCGATTATATTTCCAACCTCAATATCCTGGCCGGAGAGGCGCAGCCCCGTATCCGCAGACGCACCGTTTCGCTCTGGAAGAGGGCGGCTCAATGGAGTGCCGCAGCCGCGGCCGTGCTGCTCGCATGCGCCGGGTTGGGCCACTATATGGCCGACCGGATTCTCGAACGCCGTACCCGGGACATGATGGCCATTACCGCGCCCAACGGGCAGAGCATGTCCGTCACCTTGAGCGACGGGACGACCGTATGGCTCAATTCGGGCGCCAAGTTGGAATACCCCTCGATCTTTTCCAGAAAGACACGCCGGGTCAAGATTTCGGGCGAGGCCGTGTTCGAGGTGGAACACGACGCCAGCCGTCCGTTCATCGTGGAAACATTCGCCTGCGATGCCGAGGTGCTGGGTACGAAATTCAACATCCTGGCCGATGCCCGGACCGCCGATTTCTCGGCGGCGCTGCTCGAAGGGCGGCTGAAAATCTCGAACCGCCTCGTCGGCGGCGAATCCTTCATTCTCTCGCCCAACGATCAGATCGACCTGGTCGACGGACATCTCAAACTCAACCGGATAACCGATCCGGACGACTTCCGCTGGGTCGACGGGCTGATGAACCTGAACACGCTGTCGTTCAGGGAGGTGATCCGCAAATTCGAGAACTATTACGGAGTCCGGATCACGATCGACAATCCCGAGGATATGCCCGAACTCAAGTACCACGGCAAAATCCGCGTGTCGGACGGTGTGGACCATGCGCTGAAGCTGCTCCAGATCACCAATAACTTCTCCTATACGCGCGACGACGAGACGAATACGATCCACATAAAAATAACTAAAATCTAAACCGACTCTATGGAATAAACCGCCTCTGCCTCAAGACACTTTTATGCTGCACCGCCGACGCGTCCGGACACGGTCGTGTCTGCCGGCGGGAGATAAACAGTGATTCGATTGCTAACCTATTGATCTTAAATCAGCAAACTTATGAAAAATTTAAGTATTAGGCAGATAAAATGCCTGATTACTCTAATTCTCGCCGTGTTCCTGTGCGGTGCGCCCGCCGTGGCCCAAACGCAGAAAATCGCGGTGAAGCTCGACATGACGAAGGTTCCGATGAAGACCGTCATGAACGAAATCGAAAAGCAGACCAAGTATCTTTTCCTTTATACGGACGAAATCGACACGAAACGCATCGTCTCGATCAAGGCCGATTCGAAGCCTCTCAACGAGGTGCTGCCGCTGCTGTTCAAGGACACGGACATCACCTATGAGATCACGGTTCCCAACATCGTGCTGTCGAAGCGCGTCGCCGCAGCGCGGCCGTCGGCCATCTCGGGCGTGGTGAAGGATTCCGGCGGCCTGGGCATTATCGGAGCCACCGTTCTGATCAAAGGCACGACCGTCGGAACGACCACCGGCATCGACGGAGACTTCGCCCTGACGGTCCCCGCCTCGGTCGACAACCCCGAACTGTCGGTCAGCTTCATCGGCTACGAAACCCGTGTCGTGCCCATCGGCTCGCGTACGACTTTCGACATCACGCTGGCCAATTCGTCCATCGAGGTCGAGCAGGTCGTCGTTACGGCCCTGGGCATCAAACGTGCCGAGAAAGCCCTGTCGTACAACGTGCAGCAGGTGAATTCCGATGCCATCACGGCCAACAAGGACGCCAACTTCATCAACTCGCTCAACGGTAAGGTGGCCGGTGTGAACATCAACGCCTCGTCGGCGGGCGTCGGCGGCGCTTCGAAGGTCATCATGCGCGGTATGAAGTCCATTTCGCAGACCTCCAATGCGCTTTACGTGATCGACGGCGTGCCGATGTTCACCAAAGCCCAGGAGGGCGGCACAGAGTTCAGTTCGCAGGGTACGACCGATCCCATTGCGGACATCAACCCCGAGGACATCGAGTCGATTTCCGTACTGACGGGTGCTGCGGCAGCTGCATTGTATGGCTCGGACGCGGCCAACGGCGCCATCGTCGTGACAACGAAAAAGGGACAGGCGGGGCAGCTCTCCGTCACCGTGACGAGCGGCATCGAGATTATGACTCCGTTCGTTCTTCCCGAGTTCCAGAACCGGTACGGTACGGGCAACCTTACTACGCCGATCAACGTGGCCAGTTACAGCTGGGGTAAGCGGCTCAACCGCGCCAACCGATACGGCTACGATCCCCGCGAAGACTATTTCCGTACCGGCGTAGCCAATTCCGAGAGCGTTTCGCTTTCGACCGGAACGGAGAAGAACCAGACCTATTTTTCAGCCGCGGCCATCAATTCCAACGGCATCGTGCCCAACAACAGCTATGACCGTTACAACTTCACGTTCCGCAACACCTCCTCTTTTCTGAACGACAAGATGAGACTGGACGTAGGAGCCAGCTACATATTGCAGGAAGACTGCAACATGATCAATCAGGGAACCTACAACAACCCTCTGACGGGAGCCTACCTCTTCCCGCGCGGCGATGACTGGGCGGATATCGAAATGTATGAGCGCTACGATCCCATAGACAAGATTTCGAAACAGTACTGGCCGATGGGTGACGGCTCCATCACCATGCAGAACCCCTACTGGGCGAACTACCGCAACCTGCGCGAGAACCGTAAGGATCGTTACATGCTCAACGCGGCGCTGTCGTACGACATCCTCGACTGGCTGAATGTTTCAGGCCGCATCCGCATCGACAACTCGCACAACACCTACACCGAAAAGATGTATGCTTCCTCGAACGTGCAGCTCACCGAGCAGTCCGCCAACGGCCTTTACGGCGTCACCAAGACGATGGACCGCCAGGTTTATGGTGATGCTTTGCTCAATATCAATAAAACGTTCGGTGACGACTGGTCGTTGCAGGCCAACATCGGTGCTTCGTTCTCGGATATGAAGAACGACGCCCTGAAGATCCGCGGCCCCATTGCCGACGGTACGTCGGGCGAGAAGCAGGGGCTGGCCAACGTCTTCAACATTCAGAACTTGAGTAATTCGACCAAGACCGTCCGTAAGCAGGAGGGCTGGCGTGAGCAGACGCAGTCGATCTTCGCTTCGGCCGAGGTGGGATACAAGGGCACCTACTACCTGACCCTTACGGGCCGCAACGACTGGCCTTCGCAACTGGCGGGTCCGCATTCGAACGCCAAGTCGTTCTTCTATCCTTCGGTCGGACTTTCGGTCGTGTTGTCGCAGCTCATTCCCAACATGCCTGAAAATCTCTCCTATATCAAGTTGCGCGGTTCGTTCGCCTCGGTGGGCGTTGCCTTCGAGCGTTACATCGCCAACCCGCTCTATTCGTGGAACGAAAGCGGCCTGTCGTGGAACACGCAGACGCAGTATCCCGCCTATCACCTCAAGCCCGAGCGCACCAAGTCGTTCGAGGTGGGTCTGACGATGCGTTTCCTCAAGCATTTCAACCTCGATTTCACCTACTACAATTCGCATACGTCGAACCAGACCTTCGACCCGCAGATCTCGGGCGGTACGGGTTTCTCCAAGATCATCATCCAGTCGGGTAACGTCCGTAACCAGGGTATCGAGCTGGCATTGGGTTATCGGAACACCTGGCGCGACTTCACGTGGGATACCAACTACACCCTGTCGACCAATCAGAATAAGATCATCTCGCTGGCCAACAACGTCATCAACTACGCTACGGGCGAGCGCTTCTCGATCGACCGGCTCAACATGGGCGGTCTGGGCGACGCACAGTTCCTACTGCAGGAGGGCGGTACGTTGGGCGACCTCTACTCCCGCCGCGATTTGCGCTACGACGAGAACAATGCCATTTACATCGACGAGAACGGAAATGTAGCTACGGAGACGATCCAGGATGTGAATAAGTATGTCAAGCTGGGCAGCGTACTGCCCGATGTCAACATGTCGTGGCGCAACGACTTCCGCTGGAAGAACCTGAACTTCGGCTTCATGATTTCGGCCCGTCTGGGCGGCATCGTCTACTCGCGTACGCAGGCCATGCTCGACCAATACGGCGTGTCAGAGGTTACGGCCGCGGCGCGCGATGCCGGAGGCGTGACGCTCAACGGCGGCGACGTGGTGGATGCCTACACTTGGTATTCGGCCATCGCAGGCGGCAATTCCATCCCGCAGTTCTACACCTACTCGGCCACGAACGTGCGGTTGCAGGAGGCTTCGATTGGCTACACGATTCCCCGCAAGCTGCTGCGTAACGTCTGCGAGATTACGGTTTCTATCGTGGGCCGCAATCTGTGGATGCTCTACAACAAGGCTCCGTTCGATCCAGAAAGCATCGCTACGACGGGCAACTACTATCAAGGTATTGATTACTTCATGATGCCGTCATTGCGCAACGTAGGATTCAATCTCCGTCTCAAATTCTAAAACAGCGACACGATGAAAGACAAATTGATAAAAGCGGCGCTCTCCTTCGCAGTTGTGTGCGTTCTGGGCGCATGCACCAAGAATTACCTCGACATCAACAGCAATCCCTACGAGGTGGACAAGGAGCAGATGGAGGCCAAGGACTACGCCATCGCCTCGGGACTCTCTGCCATGTTCGGGACCGTCGTCTCGACGGATGTCAATACGGCGCAGTTCACTGACTGTCTGCTGGGCAGTACGCAGGGCGGTTATTACGCTGATGCGAACAATGGCTGGACGAACACCATTTCCAAATACAACCCGACCGACAACTGGACGAACGTGTTCATGTACAGCGACAAAGTCATCCCGCAACTGTACAGTAACATGTCGAACGTGGAGGGGATTTCGGAGGATCCGCTCGTTTTGGCCATCCTCAAGATCGTGAAGGTCTGCGTCCTGAACCGTGTGACGGACACTTATGGCCCGATTCCTTATTCCGAGATCGGAAGCACCGGTAAGATCCAGGTGGCTTACGACGACCAGCCCAAGGTCTATTCGCAGATGTTCGATGAATTGGACGAGGCAATCGCCCTGTTGGACGAGAACATCGACAGGAGCATCACGAGCACGACCGACCAAGTCTTCGACGGCACAGCCGTGAAATGGTGCCGTTTTGCCAACTCGATGAAGCTGCGGCTGGCCATGCGGGTGGTATACACCGATTTCGTAAGCTCGAAGGGCCTCTCTCCGCAGCAGTTGGGCGAACAGGCCGTGGCGCACTCTGTCGGTGTCATGCAGTCGAACGCAGACAATGCGCAGCTTTCGTCCCTGGCCTTCGGCAAGGACGGCAATCCGCTCTATACGGCATGCATGTACAACTCCCCAGCTGGGTCGGTGACGGGCGGCGATTCGCATGCTGCAGCCGACATCATTTGCTACATGAACGGTTATGAGGATCCGCGCCGCGAGAAATATTTCAGCAAGGCACAGTTCTCCGGGGACAACGCCCTTGAGTATGTGGGCATGCGTCGTGGTATCGCCATTCCAGCGCTCAGCACTGTGGGGCTGCTCTATTCAGGCGTCAACTTCGTAGATGGCATGGCTACTCCGTTGCAGTGGATGAATGCCGCCGAGGTGGCCTTCCTGAAGGCGGAAGCCGTCGGCGTGTTCGGCTGGAACATGGGTGGCAGCGCTAAGACCTTCTACGAGCAGGGCGTCCGCCTCTCGTTCGAACAGTGGGGTGTTGCGGGCGTCGACGAATACCTTGTCGGCACCACTCTTCCGGAATCCTACACCGACCCCAACGGCGGTGCGACCTCCTATTCTACACAGCTCTCCCAGCTGGGGGTGGCTTGGAACGACGGCGCCTCGAAGGAGGAGATGCAGGAGCGCATCATCATCCAGAAGTGGATCGCCAACTTCCATCTTGGCAACGAGGCGTGGGCTGATTTCCGCCGTACAGGCTTTCCGCACCTGATTCCGGCCATGGAGTCTGCCGTGGGCAATAACTCGCAGGGCATCCGGAACCTTACGCTCGGCGCTCGCCGCATGTCCTATCCTGCGGACGAGGCGACCAACAACCCGGAGAACTACGCCAAGGCTGTGGAGATGCTTGGTGGCTCCGATAACATGGCAACCCGCATGTGGTGGGACTGCAATCCGGCCGTCAAATAACCGTACACACCGTTTAACCCATTAAAACGAAATTCGACATGAAACGCATATTCATTCCGTTCTTCGCCGCGGCGGCCCTGCTGGCCTCGTGCAGCGACTGGACGGAAGCCGAACACAAAGATTTTCTGCCGCCGATGAATCAGAATGATCCGGCTTTTCTGACATCGCTCCGGGATTTCAAGGTCGGCGAACACCTGGTGACGATGATGATCGTCCGGGGAACTTCGACCGCTCCGAACCGGCAGAACCAGCATCCGATGTCCATGCCCGACAGTGTGGATTACCTGCTCATGACCGACGTCGACGACCTGCATCCGGCGCTGTCGGACGAGATCGCCGAAGTACGTTCGAAGAAGGGTACCCGCACGCTCAACGTCGTGGACTATACGACAATCCGCAGTACCTGGGACGCCATGAAGGAGGCATCTTTCGGTACAGAGCACGAGGGCGACTATACGGAGGAGAAGTTCGCCGAGTACTGCAAGGCCGAGACTGAAAAGCAGCTTGCGGCCTGCTCCCGATACGGATTCGACGGCATCGTCGTCTCCTATCTGGGCGGTTACGACAGCAGCGCCGCAGCTCCGTTCGTCCTGGCGGCGGACACGTGGCGCCGCGACAATCCCAACAAGCTACTCTTCTTCCGCGGATACCCCGCCTTCATCACGAGCATCGAGAACCAGACGATTCTTGCGGAGTGTGACTACGTCATCATCCTGACTGAGGGTGCCTCGTCGTCGGTGGCTATCTCCCGTATGGTGCGCGACCAACTCGAAGAGGGTGTTCCGAGCAACCGGGTCGTGCTGGAAGCCTCCGTGCCGTCGATCGCCGACGGTGGCGACGACGCTCAGGTGGGCGCTTCGCTCCAGGTGGCCGCGCAGTGGGTGATGGATCCGAAAACCTCCCAGACTGTACAGTGCGATAAGCTGGGGCTCTGCGCATCGAACGCACAGGAAGACTATTTCAATACGCCAACATACAAGAGAATCCGCGAGGCGCTCGGCATCCTGAACCCCGAGCCCGAAGAGGAGCCCGAAAACAATCCCGAAAATAAAAACGACGATGAAAAATAAATTAGGATTCGCATTGTGTCTGCTCCTGGTAGCCGTATTCATGGGCTGCAAGGAGGATGAGGAGGGCAAACACCACTTCAGCAATCAGGTGTTCATCTCCGCCACGTCGTTCACCGACGACGTGTTTATCAAACGGGACAACCTCGACGTGACCCGGGAAGAGAGCTGCGACGTTACCGTCGCCATGGCCCAGCCCCGGGAGCGCGACATCACGGTCACGTTCGCCGAGGCTCCCGGTCTGTTGGAGCACTACCGGATGTTCTACGACGATCCAACGGCCGAACTGCTCCCTGCCAACGGCGGCTATTACGATTTCGCGGATAATTCGACTGTCATCACGGCCGGGATGGTGGAGAGTGCGCCGCTCACCTTCGCCTTTACGAATTTGGACAATCTGCCCATCGAGGAGAAGCAGCGTTATGTGCTGCCCGTACGCATCGTGTCGGCCGACGGCATGAATATCCTCGAAAGCGCCCGGACGGTCTACTTCGTCTTCTCGAAGGCCGCGCTCATCAACGTCGTGGCCGAGATGGAGAACAACTGCGCCTGGCCCGAGTGGACGGCTGATACCGAGGCGGTGAAGGACATGGAGACCTTCACGCTCGAAGCGCTCGTCTACGCCAACTCGTTCGACCGCAAGATCTCGACAATTATGGGCATCGAGGATACGTTCCTCATCCGTTTGGGCGACGACGGCCGTCCGACTAACCAGTTGCAGGTGGCCTTCGCCAAGAAGGTTTCGGAGGAGGAGACCTCGCCTGCACGCGGGAAGATTCCGGCCGAGGCCGACAGCCGTTATGACCTCAAGCTGTTCGTTTGGCATCATATCGCCGTCACATTCGATCGTGGCACTATCTGCGTCTATATCGACGGCAAGCTGAAGGATACGGTCAAGGCTTCAGTATCTGGTACCGACGGGCATGCCGTGATCATCGACAAGATCAACTTCGCCATTCCGCACTCCGACGAGACGGACGGCAAGGAGCGCTGCTTTTGGATCGGCCACTCGTACCGCCTCCAGTCGGACGGCGACTTGTTCTACGAGCGTCGTTTCGACGGCATGATGGGCGAAGTGCGCCTCTGGAACAAGGCCCTGACGGCCGAGGAGATCGCTTCCGAGAACCATTTCTACAAAATCGATCCCGCATCAGACGGACTGGTGGCTTATTGGAAGTTCGACGACAATACGAAAGGTAAGACCGTCAAGGATTATACCGGCAACGGCTTCGATCTGAAGACCGAGCGCGAAGTGAATTGGCAGAGCGTCGCGCTTCCCGAAGAGTGAGAGATTTATTACCTGAAGAATCGTAATTCCTTAACTTTAATTTAACCTTTTTAATTAACCTAATCAACCAAACATGAAAAGAAAGTCATTTCTGATGCTTTTAACGGGTATGTTCGCCATTTCATCGGGGGCTCTCGTCGGTTGCAACGATGACGATGATGTGAACAAAAAGAATTCCCTGTCGGTAACACCTGCGTCTGCTATTGAGTTCAAGGCCGGCGACAATCAGGACGTTGTGCTGACCGTCAAGACCGACGCCAAGTCGTGGGCATTCGAGAAGAACGGTGAGTGGATCGTCGCCAAGCAGGACGGCGACAAACTAACTGTGAATGCCCAGGCTAATACCACGGAGTCCGTACGTCCGGGCCGCATCACGATTACGGCCGGTAACGCCGAACCCGTCAACATCAACGTAAACCAAAAGGGGCTTGAAGTAGGTGAAATCGTACTGAGCATTTCGCCGTCGGATCCCATTGGGTTCGAGGCTACTGGCAACAAGGCCGTTGAACTGACCGTTACGACTAATGCACCCGACTGGACGTTCTCCTACCCCGAGGAGTGGATGACGGCCGAGAAGCAGGGCGACAAGCTGACGGTCAACGCCAAGGACAATACGGGAGATGCCCGTGTGGGGCAGATCGTCGTGACGTCCAGCGAGGGTGAGAAGACTGCGAAGATCGCCGTGTCGCAGAAGGCCGGCAGCGAGAATCCCACCCCGGGCGAGGAGATCGCCGGTTCGCTCTCGACGGCCGATGATCTGAACATCCAGTTCGCTCACGATGCCGTGGAGCCCGTCAAGAAAACCCTGACCTTCACGCTGGAGAAGACCGCTATGGTTGAGACCAAGGTGAAGCTCGTCTTCGACGAACGCCATGTCGAAGAGTACAACTTCGACCACGCTACCGAGTATGTCGTATTCCCCGAGAAACTCTGCACCATTGCGAACGACGGCGTGATGACTATCCCCGCCGGTGAAACCTCTGCGCAGATCGAGGTAACGCTCACGCCGAGTGCTTCCGATCTGGAGTATGTAACCACCTACATGGTTCCCCTTCAGGCCGTAGCCCAAACGGAGGGTATCGTCGTTAAAGATGAGGCTGAATACGTTGACTTCCTAGTTTCGCGCATTGGTTCGAAGAAGATCCGTAACATCTGTTATTTCGAGGTGAACGACTGCAACCCGCTCAACGCCATTGAGTACATTTTGGAGGACGGTCAGCCGTTTTTCGATGCTGTCGTGCTATTCGCTGGCAACATCAACTGGGATGCTTCGAAGCAGAAGGTCTACATGAATGCCAACCCCAACGTGCAGGCGTTACTCGACAACTCGGAGGAACTGCTCCAGCCGCTGCGTAAGAAAGGTATCAAGGTGTTGCTCGACATCTTGGGCAACCACGACCAGGCCGGCATCGCTGGTTTGAGCGACTGGGGTTGTGAGCAGTTCGGTAAGGAGCTGGCTCAAATCTGTCTCGACTATAAACTCGATGGTATCGGTTTCGATGACGAGTATTCGCGCTACTACGGATCCGGAAAATGGTTCGCAGGCCCCAGCTCCCAGCAGGCCGCCCGTCTCTGCTACGAGACCAAAAAGGCGATGAAGGAATTGTGCCCCTGGGAGACTTGGGTACACCTCTATTACTTGGGCTATATCCAGTCCTCTCTGCCTTCGGTATTCATCGACGGTGTGGAGCATAAGCCGTCTGAATTCATTGACAACGTCTGCGCCGACTACGGCGGTTCGGCAAGACCGGTAAACGGTATGGGACTGAGCGGATGTGCCGGCAACTCTATCCAACTCAACTATGGCTACTCCATCTCGTCGTCTGGAGCCAAGGCACTGATGAATCAGGGTTACGGCTGGATCATGTGGTTCGCATTCGATCCTTCCGGAACCGGAACGGTCAGCAACAACCGTTCGCATTCGCTCCGGCAGTTCCGCAACGTGGCAGAGGGCTGCTACGAGCAGAGCGTACGCGATCCCAAAAATGTCTACAACAAGATCAGCGAGGGCCAATACGATCCCGCACCGCACCCGATCAACTAACTTGAAAACGAACGACTCGGTCGTGCGTTCCGGCTTCGGCCGGGATGCCGCCGATCGTTCGGTCGGAACCGGGCGAAGCCGTTTTCCGGTTCGCTGGTAATGAACAAATCCTTAAAACCTGAACGACAAGATATGAAAATTTCGAAAATATTTCTTTTTACCGCTGCTGCGCTCGCACTCTGCGGAGCCTGCGATGACAGCGACGACAAAGTGGATCCTTCGACTACCGAAGACAAGATTTCCGTTTCGCCGATGGAAGGCGTTGTGGGGAGTAAGGGCGGCGATGTCTCGGCCATGGTTACCAGCTCGGGCGCGTGGACGCTCGAAGGCGCCGAGAACGCTTATGTGCTCCCTTCGGCCGTTAAGGGCAAGGATGGCGACATCGTGGCCTTCACCGTGAAGGCCAACGACAAGGAGGAAGACCAGGTCTTCACCTATACGTTCACATGCGGCAAGAAGACCGCGTCTTTCAAGATTACGCTCAAGAAAAAGGCCTCCGAGACCGAGGAGCAGCTCGAACTCTTCTATGCCGATGGGGCGAACATCCTGTCCTGCGAAGGCGGCAAGGTGACGGTGCTGGTTACCAGCTCGGGCGCGTGGACGCTCGAAGGAGAGTCCGATTTCGTGACGCCGTCGGCTACGAGTGGAGAAGACGGTGCCGAGATAGTCTTCGAGGTGGATCCCAATGAGACCGAGGAGGAGCGGAGCGCCAACTACGTCTTCAAGATGGGCAGTAAGGAGGTCGAATTCCAGATCGTCGAGAAAGGCGAAACTGGCGAGACCATCGAAATCACGTCGAAGTCGGAAATGCGCCTGGCTTATACGGCTGTGGAGCGTTTGGCCGTGGAGTTGACGACGAATGTCAACTATCGCAACCTGACGGCCGAAATCGTATCGGAGACCGAGGGGTGGCTGACCTATACGATTGCCCGCCCCACCGAGGGCGGCGCCGAGACCGACGTGACGGCCTATTTCTCCATGGCCCAGAACGACGGTGAGACTCCGCGTGAGGCTACCGTGACGATCAAGGGTGTGAAGAACGGCACAGCCGTGCTGAAGGTAACTCAGCTTCCCAAGTCGAAGATCGAGCCCGAGAAGTTGGCCTATTTCCTAGATGTGGAGGCTCAGACACTCGATATTCCGGTAACGGCCAATGTCGAGTTCGATGTGACGGTAAGCGAGGGGGCGACGGGCTGGTTTACCTATAATAATGCCGACGATAGCGGCCTGCACTTCACAGTGGAGGCTCTGGTTAACGGATCTGCTCGCAGCTGCGATGTCGTGCTCACCGAGAAGAACGCTCCCGACAACGCCGAGGCATTGGCGGTCAACATCAATATTACGCAGAAGCCCAAGGGTCTGATCGAGTGTGTGGCCGACATGCGCCGCTCGCGCTGCTATTTCCCGTTTTTGAAGAATGGCGGAGCGCTCAACAGCTTGAAGAACGGCACCATGGAGGCGCTGGTCAATATTCAGGAGACGCGCGTATCCGGATCTTTGTCGACCATCATGGGTGTCGAGGGTAAATTCCTCCTCCGCCTGGGCGACGTCAATGTGCCTTGGAACCAAATTCAGCTGGCCATGCAAGGCGGAAACCGTACGGATACCAAGTTGAAACTCTCCGAACTGGATCGCTGGTACCATGTCGCCGTGACGTGGGACGATACTTTCGCTTATTTCTACATTGACGGAGAACTTTTGTATCGAACCGGTATCTCCAATTACTCCGGTTTTAACCTAGGTGTGGCATACGGCGGTTCCGAGAGCGACTACAACCGTGCTTTCTGGATCGGTTATGCCTACAACGCCGACCGTTTCTTCCCCGGTTATATGGCCGAGGTGCGCGTATGGAACCGCACGCTGACCAAGGAGGAGATCAATGCCGAAAACCACTTCTACTCCGTTCCGGTGGATTCGGAAGGTCTGGTAGGCTACTGGAAACTCAACGACGGAGCAGGTCAGATTATCAAGGATCATTCTCCTTCGGGCAACAGCATGCTGGGTGAAATCAACGTCCACTCTTCGGGTGGTCAGCAGATCGGTGACCCGGGTATGAACTGGGTGGAGATGAGTCTGCCCTAATTTCGAGCGGATAAAATAAGCGTTGCCTGTCCGTCGGGAACGACGGTTCGTGTGTGGCAGCTGAATCCCATTCTGCTATGGGATTGAAAGAGCGTAACGACTCGATTTATCGAGTCGTTACATTCTTTATACAGTAGAGAAGGCAACAGTCTATTTTCAGCCTATTGCGTTCAAATACCGCATTTCAAATAACCTATCACAAGATACAAAAAATTTCGAACAGGTTTCTTTGTTAAAATACAAGATTGTATTTCGCGATTGTCGCACTATATCAGAATAAGTAATAACCTATTGTGATTTAGTATAAAACATATAAAAAAGTTGTTCATATCGGATGAAATCCGTATATTTATAATGTTTTAAGCATTCTTTTAGTTGTGT
>ENA-ORUI01002171-ORUI01002171.1-human-gut-metagenome-genome-assembly--contig:-NODE-2171-length-17205-cov-2.877493_pt1 | contig 17205 bp, 16 predicted proteins | sample MGYA00242078_ERZ509205 | MGnify/ENA primary metagenome ERZ509205 (study PRJEB26280, sample SAMEA2338828) | human gut metagenome | biome: human gut; feature: human-associated habitat; material: faeces... | reverse complement strand
TTTCACGAAATCGCTGTTTTGATGGGCTGTATGAGCAGTTCGGCCTTGCGGGAAATGAGGAAAATCCGCTGTATGCGGAGAAAATTCCGGTCACAATCCGTCTTGTATCACCGGCGGGACTTGTCGAGGGCGAGGGGCTGCATCAGATGGAGCGCGCGGTCAATGAGCAGAAAATCATGGAAATTCCGAAACAGCCGTCGAGAAAAGAGACGCTGAAAGAGCTTGTGGAAGAACGGTTTGCATATCAGTATCCTTATGAGAATGAGAAACAGATTCCGGTAAAGGTAACGGTTTCCCAGCTGAAAAAGGCAGGGATGGAGGAATCGGAGATCGGAAAAGAGCTGTTCGCGCAGGAAGAACTCGTACCAATTGTGCCGGGCTTTCTGAAAAAGGATCATGTTGCGGCTCTGACGGGCTCTGACCGCGGAACGGCGTACCACCGCCTGCTGGAATGTCTCGATTACCGCAGAGCGTACAGCATCACAGAGCTGATGGCACAGACGGAGGAATTGATTGCAGAAGGAAAGATGACGAAAGAAGCAGCGGAATGCATTTATTTCAAATCGATCCTCGCTTTCGCAAAAAGTCCGGTTGGAATGCGGATGCGGAATGCCTTTTTGAATGAAACCCTGAAACGGGAGCAGCCGTTTGTGATGTCCGTTCCGGCAAGTGAGGCAGATCCGTCCTATCCGGAAGACGAAACCATTCTCGTGCAGGGAATCATTGATGCTTGGTTCAGCGAGGGTGAGAAACTAGTTCTCGTGGACTATAAAACAGATCGTGTGAAAGAAGCCGGAGAGCTGGAAAAGCGGTATGGAAAACAGCTCATGTATTACCAGCAGGCACTCGAGCGGACGACGGGGAAGAAAGTAAAAGAGAAAATTATTTATTCACTGGCGCTGGATGAGGAGCTGGTGCTGTAGAAAATTATGGTTCAGCAAGCGGGATACGTAATTTGGAGGCGGGAAAGTTGGGAAGAGAAAGGGCGCGGCGTTCCTGCCTTTTTTGTATGGGATAGAAAGACAAGTCCTGCCGGTTGGTCCAGAAGGAAAAAACTACTAGAAAAAAGAACTGTCAAAGAAGGAATAAAGTATGGTATCATGGTTGAGAAACAAAAAGAAAAAGGAGATTCCATCATGATTCGAAAAATTGTTCAGATAGAGGAAGAAAAATGTACGGGATGCGGGCTTTGTGCGCATGCCTGTCATGAGAGTGCGATTGCAATGGTCGACGGAAAGGCGAAGCTGATCCGCGATGACTACTGCGACGGGTTTGGCGACTGCCTGCCGGTCTGTCCGGCGGATGCGATTTCGTTTGTGGAGCGGGAGGCACTGCCGTACGATGAGGAGGCGGTGAAGGAGAACCAGCGGAAGGCGAAGGAAGCGGCTGACTTGCAGAAAACGGAAAGCGGCCGGAATGCGGCAGAAAACGGCGCAGCAGCTCCATCACAGCTCCGCCAGTGGCCGGTGCAGATTAAGCTGGTGCAGGAGCGGGCTTCCATGTTTGCAGGAGCGGATCTTCTCGTTGCGGCGGACTGTACGGCGTATGCGTACGGAAACTTCCATCAGGATTTCATCCGCAATCATGTTGTGCTGGTGGGTTGTACAAAACTCGACGACATCGACTATTCCGAGAAGCTTGCGCGGATTTTCCTGCGGAATGAGATTAAGAGCATCACGGTTGCACGTATGGAAGTTCCGTGCTGTGCAGGAATGGAGCGTGCGGTGAAAATGGCGCTGAAAGAGAGCGGGAAGAAGATTCCGGTGAAAACGGTTGTGATTTCTACGGAAGGTGAGATTCTGCAGTGAACCTGCAAAAAGATCGAAAGGGCAGGGGCTGAAAGTATCCTGCGTTCTCCATGGAAACAGCGTGAAAAACAAAAGAGAAAAACATCTGTTCCAAAGAAAATACGGAGCAGGTAGGATGGGAGAATTGAAATGACAAAAATACAGGAGGAACTCATCGGTGCTTTGATCGGGCTTGCGCGGTCAGTGGATGGAAGAGGAGAGGCCGTCGATGGCGAATCGCAGGAATTTTCGAGCGGTGACAGCAATGGTTACAGACCGGATGGCGCAACACATCAGATTCTGCTTGCAGGGCTCTGCACGGCAGATCCGGAAAAAGAACTGACAGAAGAAAATGGAAAAGAATGGATTGCACGCGTTGAGGCGGAGAAAAACCGTCTGAATCCTGACTGCGCCGTCTGCAAAGGAAAATGCGGCAGAACCGACAATTATGATCTGGAAGAACTGGAGACGGACGATCCGGCGGACCGTGCGCTGAAAGAAGAACTGCTGGCCGGGCTGTTCCCGATGGCGGAGAAACTGCAGAAGAGGCAGGGATCTCGGACGGAAGAGGACGAAAAACAGAAATCAGACGACAGGACAGCGGTAAACTTTATTTATAAGGCGCTGTTTGCGATTGGAAATTATGTCGGTGAGAAACGGCTGAAGAGCGTTGTGCAGGAAATGAAGGCACTGCGGGAAAGGTATTAAAGAACACAGGAAAAGAGAAGAAAAAGCAGGAAAAATCCCCTGGTTTCGGAAGAAAAGGTTCCGAAACCAGGGGGTTTTTCTGCGTTCTGCGAGAAGTGCATAAAAGGTATTATCGTGATTTCACAAAGTTACAGAATGGTTAAGAAAAGGGCATCGGAGTGGTTGAAATGTGAAAAATAATAGGTTATAACATTATAACAAAGAGCGGCACGAAAGAAAAAACACGGCCGCCCGGGATGATGAGAGAAAAACCGGGGAAACGAAAGGCAGGATGGAAGAAAGATTGAAAGAAACATCAAAAGAAATATCAAAAGAAGTAATCCGGAAAACAGAGAAAGAAAAAAGAGGGGGCTATCTTCTGCTCGATATCGGTGGAACAGAGATCAAGGGATGTGTATCGGATGCAGAAGGAGAGAAAACAAGAATCCGGAAATTTCCGTCGCAGGCGCAGAAAAGTGCGGAGAAAATTCTCGACAATTTTTCACGGATCTGTCGGGAACTTCTGAAAGATGTAGACGGCAGTGTGTGCGGTGTCGGCCTGGCAATTCCGGGGCCGTTTGATTATCAAAAGGGAATCAGCCGGATGCAGGGGCTGAACAAGTACGATTCGATTTACGGCATTCCGCTGGAACCGGAAATCAAGGCGCGGGTGCCGGAGCTAAAGGAGGCACAGTTTTTATTTCTGCACGACATCGAAGCATTTGCTCTGGGGGAGAGCTGGTACGGAACGTGCCGCGGGGCGGAAAAAATCCTGTGCGTCTGCATCGGAACCGGTGCGGGATCGGCGTTTGTTGAACATCGGAAAACGATAAAAACAGGAACCGGCGTACCGGAAAATGGCTGGATTTATCGGATGCCCTTCCGTGAATCTATCTTAGATGATTACCTTTCTGTGCGCGGACTGGAGCGGATCAGCCTTGCGGTAATGGGAAAAGCGCAGAGCGGCAGAGAGCTTTCCAATCTCGCGGAGGCAGGAAACATGGAAGCGCGGGAGGTATGGAGAAGGTTTGGCGCAGATGTAGCAGAGGGACTTTTGCCGGTCCTCACAGCATATCGGCCGGATCTGCTTTTGCTGGGCGGCCAGATTTCAAAAAGCTTCCGATGGTTCGGGGCACAGCTAAATGCAGTGTGCGAAAAAAGAGAGATCCGCATTCAGATTGAGCCGGAGACATCCGCCCGTGCAATGGACGGACTACTGTCACAGCTGAGAGTGCCGGAACCGGGAAACTCCCGTGTGGCAGAACAACTGAAAACAGAAGAGGAAGGATAAGGAAAAATACGCTATGAATCTTATGATTGACCGGAATCCGGGGGCGCCGCCGCTGTACGCGCAGCTGGAAAACATCCTGAAACAGAAAATTGAGCAGGGAACTTACAAAAGGGGTGATTTTCTGCCGACGGAGAAAGAACTGATGGCGGAATATCAACTTTCCCGCGTCACCGTCCGCCAGGCAATGACAAATCTGGTACAGAGTGGTTACGTCCGTGCGCGGCGCGGCATCGGAACAGATGTTGTATATGAAAAGGTCGAGGAGCAGCTGGAACGCGTAATCAGCTTTACAGAGGAGATGAAAAAGCACAATATCACAATGGAGACAACCTACTGCGAAATGGAGCTGGTGCATCCGACAGAGCGTGTTGCGCGGATCCTGAAAATCCCGGTAACGGAGCAGTGCTACTGCCTGAAACGTGTGCGCAATGCGGAAGGCAAGCCGATGGTTTACTCCATTTCCTATCTGAAAAAAATCTGTGAGCTGCCGCTTGCGACAGAACCATATATGACATCCCTGTATCAGTATTTATGGAATGTACACGGTATTCTGCTGGAATCCGGCCGCGATACGCTTGAGGCGGCGCTGCCGTCGGAGGAGGTGCAGAGGATGCTGGAAATCGATGCGCAAATGCCGATTTTCATCCGGTCGCGGCAGACCTTTCTGGGAGATGGGACGGTTTTTGAGTATTCGATCTGCTATTATCCGGGAAACCGTTACAAATACACCGTAGAGCTGTAAAAAACGATACTCATTCAGAACGGTATAAAAGAGCAGCGAAAGCCAGGCGGATATTCGCAATCCGCACTTGGTTAAATGATTTCATATAATCCCAACACAATTCTGCATCTTTATATAATTAGTAAAGTTTAACTTTTATTTTTCTGAATTATTCATTATTTTTATATATTTTATCTCATTTTATCTCAATTAGTCAATCATAACCTGTGAAATTCCACCAATAAAAACAAGCAAAAAAGAAACGCAGAACAGCCATTACAGTTATTCTGCGTTTCTCATTATTTTCTATGCATAAACTCTATCTTCTTCCAGAAGCGTTGTCTTTCCATTCTTTACTTCCACAAGATTAACACAGCAGTTTGGCGGAACGGAGCCTCTCCAGAAATTCTCCGGATCAGGATCTACATTCTGAAGAAGAGCACGGACTGCACATCCATGAGAGGCAACAAGAATTGTTTTATCCGCAAGAGTCGGATCTGATGTTTTTTCATCCCAGAAGTCCTGGCGATTACATCAAAAATATCCTCGCCCTTTTCCGGTCGTTTAAAATTTACCGGAGCACGGAAAAAAGTCTCGATCTGCGGATCGATATAATTGCCATCTGCATCTCTTACCTGATCACCCTCCAACACACCAAAATCGATCTCCTGGATCCGCTTATCCGGTATGATCGGAACATCACGTTTCCCCAGAACATATTCTGCTGTCTGTTTTGCCCTTGAGAGCGGACTTGTAAAACAGATATCAAACTTCACATCACGGAGAGCTTCTCCGGTTTTTTCTGCAAGAAGGATCCCTTCCTTCGCAAGAGGTACATCCGCTGCACCCTGAAGCTTTTTTAATTTATTCCACTCAGTCAGGCCATGTCTTACAATGTAGATCAGCATCAGCTTCTCAGCTCGATTCCAAGTCCGTTAAGACCATTCATGATCTTTTTCATTGCTGCGGAGATCTCGTTTTCACCAAGAGTCTTGTCATGGGCACGGAATACCAGAGAATAAGCCATGGATTTGAAACCTTTCTCAATCTGTTCGCCCTCGTAGATATCGAACAGCTGATAACTCTCAAGAATATTTCCGCCTCTCTGATCAAAAATCTCCTCGATCTGTCCTGCGAGAACTGCATGGGGAACTACAAGGCTCAGGTCACGAGTTACAGCCGGATATTTGGCAATTCCTGTATATTTGTGGTTGAAACCAGCAAATTCCAGAACATCCAGAACGTCGATCACTGCGATATATGCCTTTTCTCCGATAGAGTAATTATCTGCAACAGCCGGATGAACCTCACCTAAATATCCAACTACCTTACCCTCGTAGATCATGTTCGCCTGTCTTCCTGGATGAAGGAATGGTTTTCCGCTGTTTGGATCGTAGGTAACCTTTTTCTTCATTCCGATCTTCTCGAAGAACTCCTCGCATACACCCTTCATATCAAAGAAATCGCCTTTTCCGTACATTCCGAGTGTAAACATGGTACGCTCATCCGGAAGCTCTGTAACCGGAAGGGACTTCGGAAGATAGATATTTCCAAGCTCGTAAAGACGAACATCCTTATTACGTCTGTTATAGTTTGTGGAAAGGGATGCCAGCATACCGTTCAGTGTGCTTGTACGCATGATACTGTAGTCCTCTCCAAGAGGATTGCTGATGGTGATGACTTTACGAAGATCACTATCCTCAGGAATACAAAGCTTGTCAAATACCTTCGGGCTTTCGAAAGAATAAGACATTCCCTCTGAGAATCCGCAGTATTCTGCGATATCTCTTGCAACCTCCTGGATACGAAGCTTAAATGGCAGCTTACCTGTAGTAGCCTCTCCTGTAGGAAGTGTCATCGGGATCTTATCATAGCCATAGAATCTTGCAACCTCCTCTGCAACATCTGCATTACAGTGGATATCCTGACGGAATGTCGGTGCAACGATCTCGTCTGTTTTTTCATCATAAGCCAGTTCTACACGTCCAAGATAATCGATCATCTCTTCTTTTGTAAGGCTGGTTCCAAGAAGCTTGTTGATCTTCTCAGGCTCAAATTTTACTCTGGATGGCTCTCTTGTCTCGCTGCAGACATCAACCATTCCGCCTACAACCTCACCTGCACCAAGCTCTTCCATCAGCTGGCATGCACGGTCAATTGCAGCCTGTGCATTGTTCGGGTCAAGACCCTTCTCAAATTTACCGGATGCATCTGTACGAAGTCCGATTCTCTTGGAAGAAAGACGGATGCTGGTTCCATCGAAGCACGCCGCCTCAAAAAGAACCGTTTTTACATCGTCTGTGATCATGGAATTCTCTCCCCCCATGATACCTGCGATGCCGACAGCCTTCTCACCGTCACAGATCATCAGAACGTTCTCATCCATGATACGCTCCTGGCCATCCAGTGTGACGAATTTCTCATCTTTTCCTGCACGGCGTACAACGATCTCCTGATTTGCGATGGTATCCAGATCATATGCATGCATTGGCTGTCCAAACTCTTCCATTACATAGTTTGTGATATCAACCAGGTTGTTGATCGGGCGGATTCCATTGGAAGCCAGACATCTCTGCATCCACTTCGGGGATGGACCGATCTTGACATTTTTTACAACTCTTGCGCAGTAACGCGGGCAAAGCTCCGGATCCTCTACAGTAACCTTTACATAATCGGAAGCTTTCTCATCATTTTCCTTAACCTCTACAATCGGCGGGCAGAATTTCTTCTGGAAGGTTGCTGCTGCCTCTCTTGCGATTCCAAGAACACCGTAGCAGTCTACACGGTTGGAAGTGATCTCATACTCAAATACCACATCGTCAAGGCCAAGTGCCTTAACAGCGCTCTCACCCACAACTGCGTCCTCAGGAAAAATATAGATTCCGTATTCCGGTGCTTCCGGATACATTTCTCTGGTGCTTCCAAGTTCCTCGATAGAGCACATCATACCAAAGGACTCAACGGAGTTTGCCTTTTTTGATCTTGATCCCTCCGGGAGTCATTTTTCCATCATGGCCGCCTGCAACACGTCCGCCATCAAGAACAACCGGAACCTTATCTCCTTCTTTTACATTTGGAGCGCCTGTTACGATCTGCACACTCTCAGTTCCGATATTTACCTGGCAGATGATCAGCTTATCTGCATCCGGATGCTTCTCGATCTTATCGATCTGGCCGATCACGATCTTATCGAGATCTGCATCCAGCTCTGTAAAGCCCTCTACCTTTGTGCCTGTTAAGGTCATGGCATCTGTATATTCCTGTGCCGTTACATCCAGATCCGGCACATATGTTTTAATCCAAGATAATGAAGTATTCATTTTGGTTGTCCCTTCTTTTTTCTATATTTACTGTCAGACGGATACTCATGATCCGTGTTCACTGTTTTAGAACTGTTTCAGGAATCTGCTGTCGTTCTCATAGAGAAGACGCATATCATCGATCTCATATTTCAGAAGTGCGATACGCTCCAGACCTACACCAAAGGCAAATCCTGTATACTCATCCGGATCGATCCCACACATACGGAGAACATTCGGATGAACCATACCACAGCCAAGGATTTCGATCCAGCCGGAACCTTTACAGAAACGGCAGCCTTTTCCGCCGCATTTGAAGCAGGAAACATCAACCTCAGCGCTCGGCTCTGTGAACGGGAAATGATGCGGACGGAATTTGGTCTTTGTCTCCGGTCCGAACAGCTCTTTTGCAAACTCCTGAAGGGTTCCCTTAAGATCTGCAAACGTAACATTCTTATCAATAACAAGGCCCTCGATCTGATGGAAGGAAGGTGAATGTGTTGCATCTACCTCGTCAGAACGGAATACACGGCCAGGTGCGATCATACGGATCGGAAGCTTGCCTTTTTCCATCTCACGTGCCTGCACCGGTGATGTCTGGGAACGGAGCAGAATGGAATCATTGATAAAGAATGTATCCTGCTCATCTCTTGCCGGATGATCCTCCGGAATATTCAGCTTTGTAAAGTTGTAGTCCGCATACTCAACCTCCGGACCTTCCACAACCTCATAGCCCATTCCGATGAAAATACGCTCAACTTCTTCCAGAGCGATAGTATTCGGATGGCGATGACCGATCTTCGCTTTCTTTGCAGGAAGTGTTACATCGATCACTTCTTTTTTCAGCTTTTCTGCACGGATTGCTTTTTCCATCTTTTCTTTATTTTCTTCCAGAACAGCTTCGATCGCTGCTCTTGTCTCATTTACCATCTGTCCAACCTTCGGTCTGTCCTCCGGTGCAACGTCTTTCATACCTTTTAATACAGCGGTAAGTTCACCTTTTTTACCAAGGAACTTTACACGCACATCATTCAGTTTTTCAGGCATATCGGCAGCTTCAATTGCTTTCAATGCTTCCTCTTTGATGTTCTGCAGTTTTTCTTTCATCATTTTCTTCCTTTCTTCGCATATCTTTTATGTCAGCGTATGCTTTTGGGTATGCAAGAGAACCTGCCACTGGCAGCTTCTCTTGCATGCTTTGGCATAAAAAAAGCCCCGCCCCAAAAGGGACGAGACATATAACCCGTGGTACCACCCTGATTCCCGCAAAATATTTTTGCGGACACTCATTACTGCGTAACGTGCATCATACGGCATTCTCTACTTTTATTTCAAGAACACAGCTCGCGCGGGAAATTCATTCACCATCTGAACCCAAGGGAACTTTCAGCCTGTTGATTCCCTCTCTCTATCGGAAAATGGCTCACTACTTACACGGTCATTGCCTTTATCTCATAATACTTAATTATTGTATCACATGAACAGAAGTTGTCAAGTCAGAAATTCTACTCCTGCTCCATCTCCCGCAGGATCACATTCACTTCCCCGCCAAGCAGCAAAATATACATACAGAAGTACAGCCACAACATGATCAGTACAATTGTCGTCAAACTTCCATACATAGATGAAAATCCCTTAAAAATATTCAGATAGACCGAGAAGATCCATGATACGATCATCCATCCGACTGCTGAAAATGCCGCACCCATCAACTGAACTTTCAACTGTACAATGTGGTTCGGCAAAAATTTATAGATCATCATTGTAAACACAAACAGCAATACCGGTGTAATGATTCCACGTATCTGCATAATCTGATCCACCAAGCGTTCCATAAGCGGATAATGTTCCGTTACAAACAGATTCAATGTATTACCAAATACTGATAACACCAGCAGAAAGATAATTACAATAATAAACGCAACTGTATAAAACGTTGCGCGTATTCTTAAAATAATATAATTACGTGTCTCCTTACAGTCGTAAACGCAATTCAGACCTGTCGTCAGTGCCAGTACACCTTTCCCGGCTGACCAGAGTGCAACGATAATGGTCAGTGAAATGATACCGCCGGACTGATTATATACCTGATTCACAATGGATGTGATCAGGCTGTCTACTGATTTTGGAAACACCTGAAGGACAGCCGTCATAACGTCTGCCTTCGTAACCGGCGTATACTGTACCAGTGTGATCAACAGTAATATGATCGGAATCAGACTGAGCATGAAGAAATACGCTGCCTGTGCAGCATAGGCACCTACATGATCTTTCCCGACTTGTTCGGTTATTTCCATTACTTTATCATATAGAAACTTAACTTTTTTCATCTTTTTCTCCCAAAATATTCGTCTCTATATTCTACCCGATTTTCTTTCGTTTGTCTATTAGAAATCATTCCGTTTCCAGGTGTGTTTTTCTCAACTATTCTTCCATTGATTATACTTATTTTTCAATTGTTGTTCCTGGATAGAACATTTGTAATATTTCCTGATAATTCTTCCCTGTTTTCGCCATTTCATTTGCTCCATTCTGGCTCATACCAATGCCATGACCGTATCCGCCGCCTATGATTTTGAATATATTACCAGCCTTTTTCACTTTAAAAAATGCGCTTGGAAGCAGCGTACCACTTTGGGCAACTGTACCATCCTGTTTCTTTATTTCATATCCATTTCCCCCCAGCGCCTTTCGTATCTTATTCTCTGTATCAACTGTAATACTTCCCTTATCACCGACAGCTTTTATCTGCAGCGCGACACCTCCCGGTCCTGTTTTCGTTACTTCTAATGACTGTACCGTCCCGATATTCTTTTTTACATTCTCCGCCAAAAGTGCACTCAATATATCCTGATCTATATCAGCTTCCCACCGGTACCATGGAAGTAATTTTTCATAATCTCCATTCTTATCTTTTACTTCTACCGACTGAAGATATCCATTACTTTCATTTTCACTCGTTCCCCAGGCTTTCATGGTTGTTGTCTTTCCGCAAGATGTTGAATAATAATACGTTGTTACAATATTACCTTTATATTTTAACACCTCGCTGGCAGTTTCCCTTACCGCTTCTGTGGATGCATCCTGCTGTGCCGAATTATTATATACCTGATAATCTGTGCTGTCATTGACATGCGCCTGATATTCCGGATAAGCATAGTCTTCCATCTGGCGTTCCGCGTAATTTCTTGCGCAGACTGCCTGTGCCTTTAAGGCCTCTTTCTGATAGGATGCCGGCATTTCACTGGGAACAACTTTGCATAGATAACTTTCCACCGGAAGTTCATTAATAATTACTATTCCTTCTGATGTTGCATAAAGATCCAGTATTCCGGCATAAGAAGGATTTCCATATCCTCTCCTGATGCTTCTGACAACCATCTCTCCCCCATCTTTTGCTGTTACTCTGATTTTTCCATTCTGAAATCCGAAATCTTCCTTTGTGATCGTTATTTTCTCATTTTCTGCAGTCTCTTCCCTGGTACCAGTTTTTTCTATTATAAGACCTCCCGTTGCACTGACCTTTAATTCTTTATGTACAATCTGTTTATATCCATCGGTCATGAGCAATATCCTGATATTTTTCTGTGCTGCCTCCGTACTCTCTGATTTTTTCTGGTCTTTCTTTTTATCATTTTTCTTTTCAGATACAGATTTCAGTAATTCTTCCCATCTGCTCTGAATAGATATTTCAGAATGCGTTTGCTCTTTTCCCACAGCACTTTCTTCTATGCCTGCTTTCAAGCCTCCGATCACACACAATAACAGTAAAATCCATGCTATATAGATACTGTAATGCTTTTTATTCCGTCTCCGCAATTTTCTTTCCTTTCTTCCCGCCCTTTATACCCGAAAAAAGACAGCCGTAAAAACGACTGTCTTTTATCTTTTGTATATTCCCCAAAATGCCGGTTCCTGTATTCTGACTCCTAGCACCCAGCTAGGTGGGTATCCGCATCTGCTTTTCTGCCTTCCACTGCAAAATCGATGGCCTGACATATTACAGAGATATAAGAATCCCGTTTAAAGTATTGTAGGTTCAAAAATACGGAAGTCTCGAACATTCCAGGTTTTCTAAAGCCTATTATAGACCATCAGCCGTGTTTTTTCAACTGTTAATCGTTGAAGATATTTACTTTTTTTACCAGAAATTAAAATACGTTTAACGTACCCATTTCCCGCTTTTTCCACCGGACTTTTCAAGCAGATGGATTTCTCTGATCTCCATTCCCCGGTCAACCGCCTTGCACATATCATAGATTGTAAGAAGAGCGGTATTTACCCCGGTCAGTGCTTCCATTTCCACACCGGTCCTGCCAGTACATGCCGTGTGGCAGATTGCCCGGAGCCCATGCTCTTCTTCCAGATATTCAAAATCAATCTCGACTTTGGTAAGGTTTAACAGATGGCACAGCGGAATCAGTTCTGCTGTCTTTTTTGCACCCATAATCCCGGCAATTCTTGCTACGCCAAGAACATCTCCTTTTTTCATGCTGCCTTCCTTTACTTTCTGAAAGCATTCTTCCGACATGCGGATCACCCCTGATGCAAGTGCTTCTCTTTTTGTCTCAGCCTTTTCCCCCACATCTACCATCACTGCATTACCATCTTCGTTAAAATGTGTAAATCCACTCATGATTTTTAACCTCTTTATTTTCTGGCACATTCGCCTTCTGTTCCCCGGAGGATTCCAAGCCCATGTCCAAGTTCAGGAAGCAGAAACTCCAGTGCTTCCTGTACTGCTTTGGGACTTCCCGGAAGATTGATGATCAGCGTTTTTTTTCGGATACCTGATACAGCTCTGCTGAACATAGCACGCTTTGTGATCGTCATCGAATAATTCCGGATTGCCTCTGCTATTCCGTTTGCCATCCGGTCACAGACATTTACCGTCGCCTCCGGTGTCCGGTCCCGCTCGGAGAATCCTGTTCCTCCGGTGGTGAAGATCACATTAAGCTGTCTCTGATCAGCCAGTCTGATCAGCTCTTTTTCCAGTTTTTTCTGCTCATCCGGTAATAAAATCGTTTCTTTAATATCATATCCGGCATCTTTCAACATTTCGACAATCATGGGTCCGCTTTTGTCTTCTCGTTCTCCGGCAGAGCCTTTATCACTTAAAGTAATAACTGCCGCTGAAAATGGACGGTCACTTTTCACCTGTTCCATGACAACTTCATCTCCTACCTTGATATGACCTCCGGTGACGACTTCTGCAAAAACGCCCTCTCTTGGCATAATGCAGTCACCCATTCTCTTATAAATCTGACAATGACTGTGGCATTCTTTTCCAATCTGTGTCATCTCAAGTACCACATCTCCGATATGAAATCTTGTTCCAACCGGAAGCGCGCGAAAATCAAATCCCTCCACGATCAGATTTTCACCAAATGCACCATACGCGACTTCTGCCCCTTTTGCACGAAATTCCTGAATCTTTTCATCGGAAAGCAGACTGATCTGACGATGCCATTTTCCACCGTGCGCATCTCCTTCAATCCCCCAGTCCATTTTGACCATGGCTTCACGAACCTCATGTTTTTCGGTTCCTCTCTTTTCACTGATGCAGATTCCCTTCAGTCTTCCCATTTTTATGTTTATCCTCCGATCTGTGACATATTTTTCTGTTCTGTAATAAAATTCTGCTCCTCAAAATGATGCATCTTCGGTTTTCCACGGATCGCCTGTTCGAGACATTTCCGGATTTCTTCTTCCGATCCGTGTCTTGCTGCCTCAAAAACGGAGATAGTATCTGCATAGCACAGACACGCTTTTAACTTTCCGGTTGATGTCATCCGGATCCGGTTACATCTGTCACAGAATTTTCCATGCAATGCACTGATCAGACCGATTTTCCCCTGAAAACCAGGCAGTTGATAATACACAGCAGGTCCGTTCCCAAATCGTCCCTCTAACGGATAAAACTCTCCTTCTATCCCATAAGCTTCTTTCAGTTTTCCAAGCACCCAGGCACCGGAAATGCCATTCTCTGCTCTTCCCTGTCCAATCGGCATCAATTCAATAAAACGGACATCCAGCTTGTTCTTTTTCGCCAACTCTGCCAGACTTTTCCATTCCTCATCATTGACTCCTTTTTGCAGGACCGTGTTGATTTTTACCCGGATCTCGCTTTTTTCTGCCATGAAAATGGATTTTCTGACTCTTTCCAGTTCATCTGCCCCGGTAATCTCCTGATATTTTTCCGGAATCAGTGTATCCAGACTGATATTCACCGCATCCAGCCCCGCTGCAAGAAGATCTTCCAGATTCTCACCCAGAAGAACCCCATTTGTCGTCATTGTTACTTCTTCTGTGCCCGGAATCTGCCGGATCATCCGGATCAGATCTGCGCATCCTTTTCTGACCAGAGGCTCCCCTCCGGTAATCTTAAACCTGGTAATCCCGATCCGGACAGCCTCCCTGCAGATTCGTTCAATCTCCTCATAAGTCAGGATTTCTGACATAGGAATCCACTTTGCGCCATCCGGCATGCAGTACCTGCATCGCAGATTACAGCGGTCTGTGATTGAAATTCTCATATATTCAATTGTTCGTCCATAAGAATCTCTCACAGCCTTTTCCATCCTTTCTTAATTCCAGAGTGGTTCCAGTAACACCTCGATCGTACCGCCGCAGACCATGCCTTCTTCCTCCGCATCATCTCCGGTCATATCCACATATTCTGTCTTTAGTCCTGTATTATTTTCATGCATCATGACTCTCGCTTTTCTTAAAACCTCTGCCTCCATACAGCCGCCTCCGATGGTTCCAACACAGCTGCCGTCTTCCAGGATCAGCATCTTGGATCCCACATTCCTTGGTGCAGAACCCTTTCTTGTAATGATCGTTGCAAGCATCTTCTTTCCCGGATGAACGATATCCAAGATTGCTTCCAGCAAGTCTTTCGGATAACCGCAGACTCTCTTGTTCTGATTCTTTACTTCGATAATCTCTGCCATGATCGCCACACCGAACTCCTCCGGTGTCTCAGCACCGATGTTCAAACCAATCGGACTTTTTATCTCGCCGATTACTTCCTGACTGCATCCTTTTTCAATCAGATTCTGCTTTACCATCGCACTTCTTCTCCGGCTTCCGATCATTCCGATATAAGCATGTTCCTTCCCAACGATCTTCTCCAGACAAACCTGATCATATCTGTGACCTCTGGTCAGTACAACAAAATACGTATCCTTGTCTCCTTCGATCTGATCCAGGGCATCTTCAAACGGCTGGCAGATCACTTCCGTTGCCCCCGCATTTCTGGCATGATCGGCAAACTGCGGACGATCTTCAAGAACCGTGACCTTCCATCCAAGCATAATCCCGATTTTGATCACCGGCACCGATACGTGACCACCGCCACAAATGACCAGATGCTCCTGCCCTCCAATTATATCACAAAACACCTGCTGCTCTCTGATTTCATAAAGTCCGCATTTTTTCAAGTCACCTGCTTCTGAAAAATGTGCTGAAAAGAAACCGTTTTCTTTACTTTCCCAGATTATTTTTTTCTCTGCCAAAATTGCTTTTTCTCCGGCTGCGGATCCTTTTGCCACTGTCAAAAGAACGTAATCCCCCGGCTTTGGTAAATCTTTTAATATCTCAAATACATTTTCCATCAAATCTCATCTACCCTACTACATATTTATTCAGTCTGTCAAATGCTTCTTTTAATACGGTTCCATCCTGAAACGGATCGGAATCTTCCGGCATTTCATCTCTCGCATGACATTTTCTTTTATCCCCATCACATTTTCTCTGCCATGCAATACTTTTATTGTAACAAATTTTTCCGCCAAATGAAATAAGAAGGTGCAGCTCTTTTTGTCTGCACCTTCCCTTTTCCTTTATTTTGTGATCTGATTTTAAAAATACTTTGCATTCAGCTTTTTGACTGTCCATGCAAACCATACCAGTACTGCAAGTACCAGCACTAACATCACCCAGAATAATTTTCCTGTACTCTGCACATAAGTATTATACAGATCTTCTGCGCCGTACAAGATCAGCACTACCGCAAGCACAAGAAGCTTCGGTCCTGCTGCTGCCCTGTATGCTTCCTTATCCTTACACTTCTTTATATTCGTATCTTTTGGTACAAGAATTGATGTATTGATGATTCCTTTGAATTTAAGTTGAAACCATGCATACAGGCTATACAATCCCGCCCCAATACCAATGATCCCGAAAATTCCTTCCATTCCGTTCATTCTTTTGCCTTCTCCTGTCTATTTTACGCCAAGAATATTCTTAACAGTCTGCTCCATCTGATCCACATCACATTCCGTATTGTGACGGATCTCGGCATTCATGATCTCTTTGATGGCATTCGGAAGCTCTGTACCGGATACTTTCTGAAGCTCCTCGATCAGTTTGAAATCATCCTGTCCTTTATACTTCGGATCGATCGCTGACATAACGCTTCCTGCAAATTTGTATGGACTTGCTGTGGATGCGATTACTGTCTTTCTGTCATCTTTACTGTCTTCTTTGTAAGCTTTATACACTGTTGCAGCTACCGCCGTATGGGTATCCATTACATAACCGGTATCTTCGTATATATCATGGATTGTCTTTGCGACCTGCTCTTCTGTCGCATATCCTGCCGCAAAATCAGCCAGGTTTGCTTTCATCTCACCTGTAATCGCGTAACTTCCCTTTGTCTTCAGCTCAGTCATAAGATCCGTATCTTTTCTTGCATCTTCTCCTGAGATCTTGTAGATCAGACGCTCTAAGTTGCTGGAGATCAGAATATCCATGGACGGAGATGTTGTAAGAACAAATTCACGGTTACGGTCATAAGTTCCTGTCTGGAAGAAGTCATAGAGAACTTTGTTCTCATTGGATGCACAGATCAGCTTTGCAATCGGGATTCCCATATTCTTTGCGTAGTATGCAGCCAGAATATTTCCAAAGTTACCGGTCGGTACAACTACATTGATCTCTTCATCTTCCGCAATCTCTTCATTCTGAAGAAGCTTCGCATAAGCATATACATAATATACAACCTGCGGAACCAGACGTCCGATATTGATGGAGTTGGCAGATGAGAACTGGTAGCCTGCTTCATTTAACTCTTTTTCCAGCTCTTTGTTCTCGAACATTGCCTTCACACCGCTCTGTGCGTTGTCAAAGTTACCGTGGATCGCGACAACAGAAGTATTGTCTCCTTTCTGTGTTACCATCTGCAGCTCCTGTACGCGGCTGACTCCGTTCTTCGGATAGAATACGATGATCTTGGTTCCTTCTACATCTGCAAATCCTGCAAGTGCAGCTTTTCCTGTATCCCCGGATGTTGCAGTCAGAATGACGATCTCATTCTTCACCTGATTCTTCTTTGCAGAAGTGGTCAGAAGGTGCGGAAGAATGGAAAGTGCCATATCTTTGAATGCGATCGTTGCTCCGTGGAACAGTTCCAGA
>ENA-ORUI01002170-ORUI01002170.1-human-gut-metagenome-genome-assembly--contig:-NODE-2170-length-17221-cov-4.051148_pt1 | contig 17221 bp, 11 predicted proteins | sample MGYA00242078_ERZ509205 | MGnify/ENA primary metagenome ERZ509205 (study PRJEB26280, sample SAMEA2338828) | human gut metagenome | biome: human gut; feature: human-associated habitat; material: faeces... | reverse complement strand
AATGGCAAGGCTGCGGGCCGGGCATGCCCGGGCCTTACGGGGGCATTCACGATAGCCACGCCCTCGCCAGCGCCTGCGCCACCTTCTCCACATCGTCCTCCTTCAGGGCCGAGTACCCCGCTACCACGGTATCCGCCCGGCAGAGCTCGGGCCGGGCGAGATAATACTCACTCAGGCCGCGCAGCCGCACGCCCTGCTGTGCCGCGGCGGCGACCATGGCACGCTCGCCGCCGGCCCCCGGCAGCGTCAGCAGAAAATGCAGCCCGCTGTGTACGCCGTCCAGCTCCACGCCCGGCAGCGCCGCGCGCAGCGCTGCCGCAAACGCCTCCATGCGGCGCTTGTAGGCAAGGCGCATCCGGGCAAGATGCCGCGTGAAATACCCGCCCGCCATGAACTCGCAAAGCGTCTGCTGCTCAAAGCGGCTGACCGTGTTGGCGTAGGTCGCAAAATCCCGGCGATAGCGCGCCAACAGGCTTTGCGGCAGCACCATGCAGGCAATGCGGATGCCCGGGGCCAGACTTTTTGAAAACGTCGTCAGGTAGACCACCGGGCCGTCCGGGCCCGCCATGCCCTGCAAACTGGGCAGAGGGCGCGTATCAAAGCGGAACTCCGAGTCGTAGTCGTCCTCCAAAATGTACCGCCCGGGCCGGGCCGCTGCCCAGGCCAGCAGCTGGGCGCGGCGGGTCGCGGGCATCGTAACACCCGTCGGAAAGTGATGACTGGGCGTCAGATAGCAGAGGTTTGCGCCGCTTTTTTCCAGCGCGTCGGCGGGCAGGCCCTCGCGGTCAATGTCCACCAGCGTGCAGGGAATGCCGCTGTTCTGCAGGACCGTCCGCGTGCGGAAGTAGCCGGGGTTCTCGATGGCCGCCATGCCGTCGCTGAACAGGTGCGCCAGGCACCCGAGCAGATACTCAATGCCCGCGCCGACGACGATCTGCTCCGGCGTGCATTCCACACCGCGGTACACCGACAAATATTCCGCGATCTGTGTGCGCAGCGGGGCGTCGCCCTGCATTTCGCCGCGCTGTAAAAGCTCGGGCCGCTGGTAGAGCAGCTCCTTCTGGATGCGTCCCCAGCTGCGCGCCGGGAACAGCGCCGTGTCCACGCTGCCGGTGGACAGGTCGTAGACCGGCTGCGGCGCGGCGGGCGGCTGCGGTGCAGGGGCGGCGGGGGCGCGGCGGGCGCGGCTGTGCAGCATGCCGTAGGTCTTTTGCACATAAAAGCCGCTGCGGGGGCGCGGCTCGGCCAGACCCTCGGCGGCCAGCATCTGGTAGGCGGCGTCCACCGTGTTGACGCTGACGCCCTGCTGCGCAGCCATCGTGCGGCGGCCCGGCAGCGGCGTTCCGGGTGCGCGCTGGCCGGTGCGGATCTCATCCGCCAGGGCGGCGTACAGCTGCTCATACAGCGGCGTTTTTTGGTCGGCATCCAACTCTATCATGACAGTCCTCCACACTGGCCCCATAAAAAATTTAAAAACTGAGCATTTATTCAGAGCCAGAAATCAGTATAATAAAAACATACCTTCCCGGAAGGAAAATGTCAATAGAGGTGTACGAAACTATGTCTACCGCAACGATGTGGCTGCTGCTGTTCGTCGTAGCAGCCCTGGCACTGCTGATCGCAGCGCTGACCAAAACGAAATTCACCGTGCAGAAAATCAGCATCATCGGCATCATGGCCGCGCTGAGCTTTGTCGCGTATGAGTTCTTCCGCATCCCGAACGTCTTTGGCACGGGGTCCAGCTTCCATCTGGGCAACACCTTCACGGCGCTGACCGCCATGCTGCTGGACGGTGTGTCCGGCGGTCTGGCCGGTGCCATCGGCCTGGCGCTGGCCGATGTTGTCGCCGGTGACCCGGGCTACGCCATCACGACCTTTATTCTGAAATTTATCATCGGTCTGGTCTGCGGCGCGGTGTCCCACAAGGTCATCCACCTCAGGACCTTCCCCACCGGCAGCAAGTTCAAGTACGTGGCCGCCGTCACGGCGTCGGCCTTCAGCGGCCTGCTGGTCAACGTGTTCATCGACCCGTTCATCGGCTACTTCCGCAACCTGTACATCTTTGGCCAGCCCGCGGAGTTCGTCTCCGTCGTGACCAAGATCGCCAGCGGTGTGACGCTGGTCAACTCCCTGCTCTCCACCGTCTGCGCCGTTGTCCTGTACATCGCCCTGCGCCCCGCCCTGGAGAAGGCACATCTGCTGCCGAAGGAGTGATTCTCCCAAAGCCTTCCCCTTGGGGGGAAGGTGGCCCCGCAGGGCCGGATGAGGGGGAAGTTGCCGGATGCAGACCGTAAACGGGTACTGCTGGCAAACTCCGCCCTCATCAGTCCGCTTCGCGGACAGCTTCAGTCTCCGCGCTAAGAGCCGCCTCCGGCGGTTGCGCTCCGACACGCGCCTGCGGGCGCAGCCCCTCAGGGGAAGCCTTTTCAATTCAACATCCTCATTTCTGTTTACCCCCGCTTCGGCGGGGTTTTTGTTTTGCGGCAAATTATGTAAAAATTGCAAAAAGACTGGCGTTCCGGTGGGAAATGGTGTAAAATGGATTTACATATTGTGTAAACACTCCATGCTCCCACGCGAAAGGAGCCTTTCATGGCAGGCAAAACCAAATCACAAAAGAAAAAAGCGCTGGATATGCGCAGCAAGATGTATCTGGTGCTGGCTCTGTGCAGCGTCATGCTGCTGGTCAGCGTCGGCATCTCGCTGGTGCTCATCGGCGGCATCGACCTCGGCGGCGCGGACGCCCAGAGCGTCTCCACCGTGGACAGCGCGTCCATGGTCGTCGAGAGCGGCTATAATAAAGAGGAAAACACCATCGATACCCAGGCCTACACCTCGACGATCCTTGAGCAGGCCGCCGACGCGGGCGACAGCTATGTGGACGAGACGCTGTTTCTGGGCGACAGCAACACAGCCCGCATGTACCGCATGTTCGACTATTGCAGCTACGACAACGCCATCGGCTCGGTGGGCATGACCGCCAAGAGCCTGGCGACCTTTGCCTGCGTGCAGGTAAGCACTTCGTCCGGCTACATCACGATGCCCCAGGCCGTGGCGAAATTGCAGCCGCGCCGGGTCATCCTGACCTTCGGCACGAACGACCTGAACCCCGGCTATAAGGCCGCGGACTTCGTCAAAAACTACCAGACCGGCATCGAGGCCATCGTCACCGCCTACCCCAGCGTGGACATCATCGTCAACGCCATCCCGCCCATCGGGCAGCAGCACTCCAACCAGAGCCTGACCCAGACCCAGGTGGACGAGTACAACAAAGCGCTCGTCGAAATGTGCCAGGAGAAGGGCTGGAAGTTCCTGAACAGCGCCGAGGTGCTGAAGGATTCCGTCACCGGCTACGCCAAGAGCGGCTATGTGGAGACGAGCGACGGCATTCATCTGACCCGCACGGCGATGGACGCGCTGTTCAACTACATCCGCACCCACAGCTACATTACCGAAGATGACCGCCCCGCGCTGACGACAATCCCGAAGCACACCGGCGACAAGGACGCCGTGGTCTACACGGTGCCGGTGGTCAGCTCCTCCAGCACCGCCACGGCGACGGCCACGCCCGAGCCGACGGAGAAGCCCGCCGACAGCGAGAGCACGAGTGACAGCTATGTGGAGACCACGCCGACGCCGACCCCCGAGGTCACGGCCACCCCGTCCCCGACGCCCGAGGTGACACCAACTCCCCCGGAGTCAACTGAGCCGACACCAACTCCCCCAGAGTCAACTGAGCCGACACCAACTCCCCCAGAGTCAACTGAGCCGACACCCACGCCCCCGGAGAGCACCTCCGATGCAGATGTTCCCGCCGGGAATGACGGAACTCAACCTACATAAAACACTGACCCCCGCAGCACCTGACGCTGCGGGGGTCTTTTTCTTATGCTTTTTTGCCGAGCAGCTCGGTGCGGATGTAGCGGAAGCAGGCGTCCTCGCCCTCGTCGCGCAGGATCAGCAGGCAGGTCTCCAGCTCCTTGCGGGTCTCGGGGTGCAGGATGTAGTGGTCCCTGCTGCGGTCATAGTACTCCCACGCCGCGGCGTCGGTGTACTTGTCGCCCTTATAGTTCTTGCTGGCGGCAATGCGGTCACAGACCATCTCGGCCACGTAGCGGGCGGGCATCCGCATACCGGCCATGGCATGGTCGCCGTCCGGAGCGTAGTCGATCCAGTATTCCAGATGGTGCTTGTTGCGGCCCTTATGGTGCAGCCAGGCGGCGCTGTAGCCCTCGGCCTGGCGCTGGGCGTTGTTGGGGCTGCACGTCCCCTGCCAGTATTTGGCCCCGGCCCAGAACTCCACGGGGGCCAGCTTGCTTAAATCGTGGGTCAGGCCCTGCCAGTACAGCCCGCAGCGGAAGCAGTTTTTCATCACCAGCATTTTGTGATGGCGGATCGTTTTGTAGTGTTTAATGGGATGCCACAAGGTCTTTTTTCCTCCCCGGGATCATGAGTTTTGCCAGCACCGGCAGCAGCATACAGCTGATCGGCACAAACGCAAAGTGCCACAGCATCGGTACAAGGTGGGTATGGATCGCAGCGTGCGCCTTGGACAGCACCATCCAGGACGCCGGGGCCGCCAGCCCCAGCCCCCAGACGATGCACGGCGGCACCAGCTGCGCCGCCGTGCCGCGGCGCAGGCAGACAACAAGGCTCACCGCGCCGACCAGCAGCGCAAACAGCAGCAGCTGCCATGCCGTGACACTGACGGGCCCGAGCTGCAAAAGCAGCTCCGTACTCTCACGGAAATACTGCGCGAGCACCTGCGGCACGTTCACGTCCCGCACCGCGCCGTCCGTCAGGCTGACGCGGTCCGTGACGGCACGGGTCATGTTCTGCCAGGCGTCCGCCGCGCTGCCGAAGCAGAGCCATTCCTGTGCGAACCAGAGCGCCAGCGCCGCAGTCACACCGCCCAGCGCCGAGACACCCGCCCCGACGGTGCGGCCCAGCCAGACGAGCGCGCCGTGCGGGTCGCGCCGCACAAAATACGCCTTGGCGGCAGCGTAGCAGAGCGGGGTCTCACACAGGATCAAAAATGTTGTGACAAATTCAAACCCGCACATGCAGCGCACCATGCAGGCGGCGGCCACCAGCGGCCAGCACCCGCGGGGCGTTTTGCCGCGCACGCGGGTGCAATGGCAGAGCCAAAGCGCCGCCAGCAGCGGCAGCAGCCAGGTCCAGAGGCACCAGTACAGGTCCTTCATGCCGCGCTGCAGCCAGGGGGCCAGCAGCACCGACGCAAACCCGAACGCTGCCGCCAGCGGGCCGAATTCTTCCCACACGGCCAGCGCCGCAAGCAGCTCCGCCGCGTAGAACAGCGTGCTGTTTAGCCAGTAGAGGGCGGTCTCCCGCGCCAGACCGTCGGGCAGCCAGTGCCGCAGCAGACGGTTGACCCTGCCGAACAGCCAGCCCTGCAAGCCCGACTGGTGGGTGTAGGGGTGGAACGCCGCCGCGTCGGTGGGGGTGTCGTCCCGGAACAGTGCGCGGTTCGTGTCGTCGCTCCAATCGTCGGTGTAGACGCCCAGAAAGCCGCCGGGGGCGTGCTGCCCCTGCTCCATCTGGTGGATGCGGCCATAGACGAGCGTCTGGGAGCCTGTATCCCACACGCCGGTCAGGTAGGCGCTGGCATTGTGCCGCACCGTGGTCAGCAGCGCGGCCAGCGCCAGCACTGCCAGCAGGGTCGCCGCGCCGCGCAGGGGTGCGGGCAGCGTCTGCCATATTCCTTTTGCTTTTGTCAATGTTATCGATCCCATTTGTCGCACAGCGCAGCGATCTGGCTGGCAAATTTTGCAAGGTCCTTGTTGGCCCCGCCCTGGTTGTGGCGGATGACCTCCAGCAGGCGTTGGCCCATGTTGGCCAGCCGGTCATAGGCCGCACTGGTGCGCACGGTCTCGGCGGATTTCGTCTTGATGATCTTCCGGGTGTTGCCGACCTCGGCGCAGGCGACGCGGCCCTCGGCGGCGATCCAGATCGAGCCGTTGTAGGGGGCGTCGGCCTCGTAGCCCTCCTCCTTCAGATGGTTGGCCCAGTGCTCGGCGACGGCGTCCTCGCCGTGGTTGACAAAGACGAACTTCGGCTTTTCGTCAAAGGCGCGGAGCCAGGCTTCCAGCCCGTCCTTGTCGGCGTGACCCGAAAGCCCGCCCAGCTGCGCAATGCGGGCCCTGACCTGCACCGGCTCGCCAAAGAGCTTGACCTCCTGCGCACCGTTGACCAGCGCGTTGCCTAAGGTGCCGGGGCTTTGGTAGCCGACGAACAGCACCGTACACTCAGGCCGCCAGAGGTTATATTTTAAGTGGTGGCGGATGCGGCCCGCGTCGCACATGCCGGCGGCGGAGAGGATGACCTTGGGCGTCGGGTCGCCGTTGATGGCCATGGATTCCTCTTTCGTCTCGCTGACGTGCAGACCCGGGAACTGCAGGGGGTTCTGGCCGCTCTGCACCAGGGCGAGGGCTTCGTCGTCGTAGCACTCGGCAAAGTTTTCCCGGAAGATCGTGGTGGATTTGCTCGCCAGCGGGCTGTCCACAAAGACCGGGAAGTTTTCGTGGCCCTTGATACGGCCCTCGGCCTTGATCTGGCGGATAAAATACAAAAGCTCCTGCGTGCGGCCCACGGCAAAGCTGGGGATGACGACATTGCCGCCCTTGTCGAACGTCGATTGCAGCACGGCGCTCAAATCGCCGATATAATCCGGTTTCGGGCCGTGGCTGCGGTCCCCGTAGGTGGATTCCATGACAAGGTAATCCGCGTGGCCCGGGTTGGACGGGTCCTTGATAAGCGGCTGATGGGTGTTGCCGATGTCGCCCGAGAAAACGATGATCTCCGGCGTGCGGCCCGGCTCCGCAATGCGCAGCGAGACGGACGCGCTGCCCAGCAGGTGCCCCACATCGGTAAAGCGCATCTCGATTTTGCCGGTTGGCCCGTCGAACAGCGTCTGCCACGTCTCATAGGGGCAGGGCACAAACTGCTTCATGACGTTCTGCGCGTCCTCGACGGTGTAGTCCGGCTCGATCATCTCGGCACCGCTGCGCATGGCCTTGCGGTTTTTCCACTCGGCCTCCTGCTCCTGAATGTGGGCGGAATCCTCCAGCATGATGGCGCAGAGGTCGCGGGTCGCATCGGTGGTATAGATGGGGCCGCGGTAGCCGTTTTTGTACAGGTACGGGATGCGGCCCGAGTGGTCGATGTGCGCATGGGTCAGCAGCAGTGCCTCATAGGTGCCGGGCGCGCAGGGCAGGTCGGCGTTCTCATACACGTCGCGGCCCTGCTCCATGCCACAGTCGATCAGAAAGCGGTGTCCCGCCGCCTCCAGCTGTGTGCAGCTGCCGGTCACTTCCCGGTCAGCGCCTAAGAATGTGAGCTTCATGTGGAAGAACCTCCTTTATTTGGGGATGTTGCGGGTGGAACCGGGAATGGGCGGCCACGGAAAGCCCGTCGGGACCCTTCAGGCCTCGCAAGCTCGGCCAGCTCCCCTAAAAGGGGAGCCTTTTTGCGCGGGCGGAGCCCGCGAGGAAAGCCTCCCCATCAGGGGAGGTGGCCGCGAAGCAGGCCGGAAGGGTTCGGAAAGTTGGCGGGTGGCTGCCCGTTGATGAGAGGCCACGGTCAGTTGCGGGCGGCATATATGCCGCCCCTACAGAGCAGTGATTTAAAGCAGAGGCCATCGCGGGAACAGCAGCCGTTAAAAGCATCGGGGGTTCGGGGGAACACCCGACTCAAAAGTGGAGGAAGGCTCGGCGGCGTTAAGAACGGACAGTAATACTGCGTCCGTTTAGCCGCCGAGACTTCCGACCTCCTCTTTGGGGTTCTTAGGGGCGTGCAGCCCCTAAGTCGCGGGTCCGCTGCGTCGAAACAGCGGCAATTTTCTTTGCTACTTTCTTTTGTTGGCAAAAGAAAGTAGGAGTTCCCGGGAGACTGCCGTTAATCCTTTAGCCGCGTCTCCCGACCCCGTACTGCGGGGCCTCCGGCAGCACAAACTCTGTGGTAAAGTTGGCGGTCAGGTCGTTGATGTTCATCCGAACGCTCCAAAAGACATCGCCGTAATCGCGCAGGACCGTGTACTCCGCACCCAGACCCGCCAGAGTCGCCGTGTCGGTGACGATGTAGACTACATCCCCCTCGGGGGCGTACTCGGTCAGACTGTTCTGGTAGACGCGGCTGACCGTACCGCCGTCGGCCAGCGCCCGGGCGGCTTCTGCGGTGGTGCTGACCAGCTGAATGCGCGCTATCGCGGGCAGGGCGGCCATCAAATCCCCGCGGGTGATCTCGCCGTATTCCGGCTCGGTCACACCGCCCGCGAACGCCTCGACGGACGCTCCCTCCGGCAGCCCCGTGGCCGGGTCATTTGTGACGATCTCGGCGTAGAGCGCCGCCAGATAGTTGCCGAAGCTGATGGTTTTGTTGGCGTCGGGGTTCGCCGCGTAGGTGAACAGCGGCGTGTAGAGGATGCTCTGGTCGTCGGCGTCCAGCGTGGCGATCTCCGCCGCGGCGCTGGTATAGGCGTCCGCACCGGCCTGCTGGGCCTCGTCTGCCGTCTCGGTGGGGGCGGTGGTGTCACTGCCGCCCACGGCCTCGGTGTCCTTGCCGGGGTCGGCGGCATCGGCAGCGGTGTCGGCCTGCGCGGCGTCGGCGGTGCTCATCGCCAGCCAGGTGGCGCGGCGGCTCTCCATCTCGGCAGCCGCCACAGGCTGCCGGAGCTCGACGCGGCAGCCGCCGCCCTGGGTAAAGACCAGGTCCAGCTGCGCCACGCCGGTCAGACCCAGGCCCGCGCCCAGCACGTTCGTGCCGTTTTCCGCCGTTGTGCCGTCAATAATGGCCGTCACGCCCTGGCTCAGCAGGGCCTTCTGCCAGTCGCCCGCCGGGGCGGTGGAGACAATCGCAAGGATGGCATCGCACCCGGCGTTCTGCAGGGCGGTGATCTGCTCGGCGGCGGTGTCGTTCCAGTCGCGGGCCGTGATGAACTCCCCGTTGGACGCCGAGATGACCGCGGCCTGCGCCGGGTCGTTCAGCACAAAGAAGCCGATTTTATACCCCGCGCGCTCCACGACGGTGTACCGGCCATTGGTCACGCGGTTGCGGCTCCAGCTTGTGGAGCGGTAGAACACAGCGGTGCCCTCGTTGTTCAGCAGGTTGGACGCCAGCGACGGGCCGCTGCCCATGTTGGCATCGCTGACCAGGCGGGTCGTGCCGTAGGCAAAGTCGGTCAGCGCCATGGCGTGCAGGTCGTACCCCGCCGCCGAGAACGCCGACAGCATATCCATGCCGCCGGTCAGGCTGGCGCTCTCAGTGCCGTGCAGGCTGTCGCCCGCGTCCAGCAGGATGGAATCCGGGGTCGCGCCCTTGAGCGCGGCGGCATCCGCCAGCGTGGCGCGGTCTCCGCGCAGGCCCGCCGTGGCAAAGATTGGGACCGTGATGTCCCCGACCCGCACGCGGCAGGTCAGGCTCTCGGTGCCGTCGGCCAGCGTGGCCGTGATCGTGCATTCCCCGCTGTCAGTGCGGGCGCGGACCGTGCCGTTTTTGTCCACGGTGGCCACGGTCTTGTCGCTCGTCGTCCAGTAGACCCTGCGTCCGCCGTCCTCCTCGCCCGGCTCGTTCGTCGCCAGCGTGGCGTAGGCGTCCTTGCCGTCCATGTGCAGCTCGTCGGTGTAGGTATCGTTCAGGAGCACCGGCGCGGCGGTCTTGCCGTTGCAGGCGGACACACCGGTAAATTTGAACGGTTTCATGACAAAATCCAGATCGACTGTCTCGCTCTGGACACCGTAGTCCGCGCCCGGGGCGCTGAAGGTGCACTGCCACATATCGTAGGTGCCCGCGTAGTCCAGATCGTCGGAGAACCGCGCGATCCAGAGATTGTCGCGCCATTTGTCAAAGGCAGGGTCCGTCAAGCGGGCGCGTACCCAGTTGCGGGAGGCATACAGCCCCTGCGCACCGGTGTAGCCGTACTCAGTCAGGCGGTCAAAGAACGCCTGCGTGATCTCGGCCATCTCGGAGGGGAAAACGCCGCTGATGTACTTATCCTCGAGGTCGTAGTAGACCGGGTAGCTCAGCCGGTAGGGCGCGGCGGTGTAGTCGTCCAGCCCCTCCTGCGGCGGGGTGGTCAGGCCCAGCAGCCGCGCGACGTGGTCGGCCTCGCTGCGGGCCTCCTCCACCGTCGTGGCGTAGGAATAAAGGTACGCGCCGAACGGGATGCCCAGCCGGGTGCATTCGTCGGCGTTGCGCCGCCACTGGGGGTCATCCTGCGCCCAGTTTTCCTCCTGGCCGTCCCACTCGCCGCCGAAGCCGCAGCGGATGATGGCAAAGTCGATGCCGGCAGCCTTGGCCTTTTCCCAGTCGATCTCGCCCTGGAACTTGGATACGTCCATGCCCTTGAGCACCGCGGCGGGCATGGCCCGGCCGCTTGTGTTGAAGTAGTAGCCCAGATCGTTCTTCTGCCAGGCCGCGGCGGGCGTGCCGAAGTCCGCCTCGGCGGGGCCTTTCTCCTCTGCCGAGCAGCGCACCAGCACCACCGACACAATGACCACGACCAGCAGGCAGAGCAAACACAGCCCCAGCACAAGGCGGCTGCGGCGGCGTTTGGCGCCGGGACGTTTCTTTTTCTTCGGCGGCGGGGGCGCGTCGGGGCGCGGGGCCGTTTGCCCGGCCTGCGGGGCGGGCGCAGCCGTCCGGGCAGGGCGGCGGTAGACTTTGCGTTCTTCTGGCACGGTGCGTTACCTCTCTTGGGCAGATTTTATGCTGTGGATAGACAGTATTAGTGTAGCATTTTGTCGAAGAAATTACAATCGGAAACGCGAGATATTGGGGAAATTTTACAGAATAAAAAAGCGGCGGCCAGCTCCCTGACCGCCGTTCTTTGCCTTCCCCCTCGTGGGAAGCCTTATAACTCCCTGCACGTCCAAAAATAGTACGGCACCTCAAACGCCAGCATGACGCACCAGCCGAAGGCACAGGCAAAGGCGATGCCGGGCAGGCCCACCCGCGGGGCCAGCACCGCAGCAGCGGCAGCGCGCAGCCCCGCCTGTATGCAGGTGCCGATCAGCGTCGTCGTCATCTTGCCCATGCCGCGGTAAAAGCCCTGAAAACCGTTCGTCAGCGCGGGCAGGGCGTAGAACACCGCCATGCAGCCCAGATACGTGCTGCCCAGTGCAATGACGTCGGCGGCCCCGTCCCCTGCCACAAACAGGGACAGGATGCCCCGGCGCAGCAGCAGCGTCAGGCTGCCCATCAGCAGCCAATAGCCCAGCTCCAACCGCAGGCCCACCGCAAAGCCGCGGCGGATGCGGGCGGTCTGCCCGGCACCGCGGTTCTGGGCAATGTAGGTCGTAATGGCCGTGGCAATGCTCTGCTCCGGCGTGAAGGCAAAATCGTCCACCCGTGTGACCGCGTTGAACGCCGCGATAGCCCCTACCCCCAGCGCGTTGACCTGCCCCTGAATGAGCACCTTGCAGATCGGCTGCACGGCCTGCTGCACCGCCGTCACCGCGCCGTAGCGCAAAATCGGCCCCAGCAGGTCGCGGCGAATGCGCCACTGCCCGTGCCCGGGGCAGAGCTCCGGCACGCGGCGTGCCATGTAGACGGCGGCCAGCAGCGCGCTGGCGGCCTCGGCTACGACAGTGGTCACGGCGCTGCACACAATGCCGAAGCCCAGCCCGCCAATTAAAATGAGATCCAGCACCGCGTTGAGCACAGCGGAGAACGCCAGGAATTTCAGCGGCGTTTTGCTGTCGCCGACACTTTTCAGGCCCGCCGCCAGCGCGTTATAGAAAAACGTAAACGGCGCACCCAGGAACGTGATGCGCAAGTAAATACCGGTGATGCCAAAAATCGAGTCCGGCACGGCCAGCGCGCGCAGGATCCACGGCGTCAGCGCACAGCCCAGCGCCGCGGCGGCACAGCAGAGCGCCGCGCCGAACAGCAGCGTCGTTGCCAACGTCTCTTTTAAGCGGGCGGTCCGCTTTGCACCGAACGCCTCACTCATCAGTACGCCCGCGCCGATGCACAGGCCGCTGATGGCCAAAATCACCAGATTCATGACCGGCCCGGCCACGCCCTCGGCGGCCAGCGCGTCCTGCCCGATGAACCGCCCCGCGATGATGGAATCCACCGCATTGTACGCCAGCTGCAGCCAGTTCCCCAGCAGCAGCGGCACCGCATACAGAAAGAGGTGCCCCAGCGGGGCACCCTTGGTCATATCTCGCATGATTTACTTTTTGTCCTCTTCGGTCTCGGCGACGATGTAGATGGGACGGTGCTTGACCTCCAGGTAGGTCTTGGCGAGGTACTCGCCCACAATGCCGGTGCAGAACAGCTGGACGCCGCTGCACAGCAGAATGATGCAGACCATGCTGGGCCAGCCGGAGGTCGGGTCGCCGAACATCAGCGCGCGGACGACGACAAAGAGGATGCCGATGAACGCGAGGATGCAGAACAGCACGCCCGCCCCCGCCGCGATCAGCAGCGGCGTGGTCGAGAAGCCGACGATGCCCTCGATGGAGTACTTGAACAGGCCCCAGAAATTCCACTTGGTCGTACCGGCGACGCGCTCGATATTCTCATAGTCGAACCACTTGGTCTTGAAGCCGACCCAGCTGAAAATGCCCTTGCTGAAGCGGTTGTACTCGGCCATGCTGAGCACAGCGTCGGTCATTTTGCGGCTCATCAGGCGGAAATCCCGCGCACCGTCGACAATTTCCGTATCGGACATCTTGTTGATGATCTGGTAGAACTTGCGGGCAAACCAGCTGCGCAGCGGCGGCTCGCCCTTGCGGGTCGTGCGGCGGGTGGCGGCGCAGTCGTACTCGCCGGTCAGCAGTGTGTCCAGCATCTGCGGCAGCAGCGCGGGCGGGTCCTGCAGATCGGCGTCCATCGTGGCGACGTAATCCCCTTTGGCGGCCTGTAAACCCGCGTAGATACCGGCCTCCTTGCCGAAGTTGCGGCTGAATGAAACATACCGCACGCGGGGGTCCTGCGCGTGCAGCTCACGCGCGACGCGCAGCGTGCCGTCGCGGGAGCCGTCGTCCACAAAGATGAACTCAAACTCCGCGCCGTGGCTGGCTTTCATCTCCGCCGCCACGCGGGAGGCTTCTTTATAAAAAAGCGGCATCGCTTCTTCTTCATTGTAACAGGGTACGATCAGACTGATGAGCATGGTAGGACCTGCTTTCGTCAAAGTTTTTGATGGTTTTATTATAGCGTAGTTTGGGCGGTTTGTAAACAATGGATGTAGGGGGAGCCCTAAGCCTTCCCCTTTGGGGGAAGGTGGCCCCGCAGGGCCGGATGAGGGGCAGGTGTGCCATTGCCGCCCGTTTACGGACTGCTGTGGGTAAGTTTCCCCTCATCAGTCAGCGGGCGGGGCCGCTGACAGCTTCCCCCAAGGGGGAAGCCGCTCTGACCGCATGGCTTCTGCAACACAAAAAAGGCAGAGCCTTCGCTCTGCCTTAGAGTGCTTATAAAATTTTAGCCCTTGACCGCGATATTGACCAGCTTGCCCTTGACATAGATCTCCTTGGCAATGGTCTTGCCGGCGATGGCGTCGGCTACGGCGGGCTCGGCCTTGGCGGCGGCGATGGCGTCCGCGTTCTCGATGGCGGCGGGCACCTTGATGCGGGCCTTGACCTTGCCGTTGACCTGCACGGCGATCTCAATCGTCTGCTCGACGCACTTGGCCTCGTCGTAGGTCGGCCAGGCGTGGTAGGCCAGCTGCTCGGTGTGGCCCAGCTGCTGCCACAGCTCCTCGGTGATATGCGGTGCAAACGGATTCAGGAGCAGCAACAGCGTACGGAATTCTGCATGTGTCATCTTGCCGGCTGCATAAATCTCATTGACCAATTCCATCATCGCTGCAATGGCAGTATTGAACTTCAAGTTTTCAATGTCGTCTGTAACTTTCTTAATGGTCTTATGGAACTTCCGCTTCAGAGATTCCTGATAGTCCTCTCCTTCTGTCAAAAGCTCCTGCAAGCCCCAAATACGATCCAGGAAACGCTTACAGCCACGAATGCTGGAAGTGCTCCACGGTGCAGTCTTCTCGAAATCTCCTACGAACATTTCATACAGACGCAGTGTATCGGCACCATACTGTGCAACGACTTCGTCCGGATTGATGACATTGCCTCTGGACTTGGACATTTTCTGTCCGTCTTCGCCCAGAATCATACCATGAGAAGTCCGGCGCATATAAGGTTCCTTGGTGCCGACAACACCAATATCATACAGGAACTTATGCCAGAACCGAGAGTACAGCAAATGCAGTGTAGTATGTTCCATACCGCCATTGTACCAGTCTACCGGCATCCAGTAATCCAGTGCTTCCTTAGAAGCCAGACAAGTATCATTCTTCGGGTCACAGTAACGCAGATAATACCAGGAAGAACCAGCCCACTGCGGCATAGTATCGGTTTCCCGTCTTGCCGGACCACCGCAATTGGGACAAGTGGTCTGAATAAAGCTTTCCATAGTTGCCAGCGGACTTTCACCGTCATCCGTCGGCATATAGCTTTCTACATCCGGCAGAGTCAGCGGCAGTTCACTTTCCGGCAGACCTACTGCACCGCACTTCGGACAATGTACAATCGGAATGGGTTCCCCCCAATACCGCTGACGGGAGAATACCCAGTCCCGCAGCTTATAGTTGACTTTGCTGACACCCTTTCCGGTTTCTTCCAGCCAACGCTTCATCTTTTCCTTTGCTTCTTCTACGGTCAGTCCATCCAGGAATCCACTGTTGGTCATGATGCCGGTTGCGCAATCGGTAAAGGCTTCTTTGGTAACATCGCCGCCCTTAACAACTTCAATAATCGGCAGGTGGAAAACTTTTGCAAAATCATAGTCTCTGGTATCGTGCGCCGGAACCGCCATGATCGCTCCCGTACCGTAGCCGGCCAATACATAGTCGCTGATCCAGATGGGAACCGCCTCGCCCGTAAACGGGTTAATAGCATAGGAACCACTGAATACACCGGTTACCTGACGGTCGGCGATGCGCTCGCGCTCGGTACGTTTCTTGGTACGATCTAGGTAAGCGTCTACTTCTGCTTTTTGGTCTGCCGTAGTTAATTGTTGAACCAATTCGCTTTCCGGGGCTAATACCATGAAGGTAACACCAAACATCGTATCGGCACGGGTCGTAAAGATCGTGAATTCCTTGTCGCTGTCTTTTACCTTGAAGCGAACCTCGGCACCTTCGCTGCGTCCGATCCAGTTCTTTTGGGTCTCTTTCAAGGAATCCGTCCAGTCGATCGTATCCAATCCGTCCAACAGGCGTTGCGCGTAAGCGGATACACGTAAGCACCATTGGCGCATGATCTTTTGTTCCACCGGATAGCCTCCACGCTCGGAAACACCGTTCACGACCTCATCATTCGCTAATACGGTACCCAAGGCGGCACACCAGTTTACCATGGTCTCGCCACGATAAGCGATCCGGTAGTTGAGTAATATCTCTTGTTTTTCTTTATCGCTCTTGGCTTTCCATTCATCGGCGGTGAAACTAAGTTCCTCTCCGCAAGCTACGTTCAGACCTTCCGTACCACTGGTCTCGAAAGCCTGTATCAACTCGCTGATCGGGCGGGCTTGCTTCTCGTCGTTGCAGTAGTAGCTGTTGAACATCCGGATGAAGGCCCATTGCGTCCATTTGTAATATTCGGGATCGCAGGTACGGATCTCACGGCTCCAATCGTAGCAGAAACCGATCTTTTCCAATTGCTCCCGATAACGGGCTATATTATTCTTTGTCGTGATCTCCGGATGTTGTCCGGTTTGGATGGCGTATTGCTCGGCGGGTAGTCCGTAAGCGTCGTAACCCATCGGGTGCAATACGTTGAAACCTTGCAAACGTTTGAAACGCGAATAAATATCAGAAGCTATATAACCGAGCGGGTGGCCAACGTGCAATCCCGCACCGGAAGGATAGGGGAACATGTCCAATACATAGTATTTAGGCTTATTCGTGTCTTTTTCGACTTTATAAACCTTTTCGGCAATCCAGTAGTCGTGCCACTTCTTCTCAATCTCTCTGAAATTGTACTCCATGATCGTTTATCGTTTTTGTATCGTTTTCTATTTAAGGCCACAAAGTTAGTGAATTTATTTATTTTATATGAGTTATTTACATGAACTGTTTATTTCACGTAACCAATCCGGGGGCGAGATTGATTCTCGGTTCTTTTCGCTTGTAACTCAGCGAGTGACAGATTGATTAGCTCAAGTTGCGTACGGGTATCTTCGTTGATGTCGTTGTAATCGGCAAATGCTTCTTCGATATACGCTTTGAGTTCCTTTACTTCTTGTTGGAGTTCAAGCAAAGGGGAGGAAGAACTTATTATTTGTCGTATGCCGACGAAAGCACGCATGATAGAGATATTGACTTTAATGGCTGTATCGGATCTGAGTACAGAAGAAAGCATTGCTATACCTTGCTCCGTGAAAGCGAATGGAGCATATTGGTTACCTCCTTTCTTTGAGATGCCAATTTGGCATACCATATTGTTTTTCAAGTTGTTAAATTCTTGAATTGTTAATGTGAACATAAAATCATCAGGAAAGCGTTCTATGTTTCGTCTGACCGCACGTTTCAGTTGGGCGGTTTCTGTTCCATACATTTCCGCCAGATCAAAATCCAGCATGACTTTTTGCCCTCTGATCTCATAAATCTTGTTTTGTATCGCTTGTAATTCCATAGTATAAGAACTTATTAGTTTACTTTATTTGATATAACCAATTTTAGGTCTTTTAGCATTGTTCTTTTTCTTTGTAGCCAGTTCGGAAAGAGCTATGTAAATATTATCCAAAGACTTTTGGGTGTCTTCACTGAGATCATTGATAGCGCAAAGGGTTTCCTCATTAGCCATTTCAAGAGATTTGATACGTTCTTGTAGTTCTTTAATTTCGATGGAACTAGTGATAGTTTGTAAGGTATAATTCCGGATAGCGACAAAGGCTCTCATAATGTTTCTGTTGATTTCTATGGCAGTTTTAGAATTTAGCACACTACTAAGCATAGCCACCCCTAATTCCGTGAAAGCAAAAGGCTTATATTTGAAATTACTACCTCTTCCTTTGTTCAAGATACCAAATTGGCATCTTGAAAGTTCCTCCTTGGTTAACTCAAACATGAAATCATCTCCTTCAAAGCGTTCTATATTACGTCTGACCGCACGTTTCAGTTGGGCGGTTTCCGTTCCATACATTTCCGCCAGATCAAAATCCAGCATGACTTTTTGCCCTCTGATCT
>ENA-ORUI01002168-ORUI01002168.1-human-gut-metagenome-genome-assembly--contig:-NODE-2168-length-17231-cov-11.393980_pt1 | contig 17231 bp, 13 predicted proteins | sample MGYA00242078_ERZ509205 | MGnify/ENA primary metagenome ERZ509205 (study PRJEB26280, sample SAMEA2338828) | human gut metagenome | biome: human gut; feature: human-associated habitat; material: faeces... | reverse complement strand
TCGCAGGATACAGTACCTCTATTGCAGCAGTGGGATAAGAGATGGGGCTATGAAAAGTACAGCGGCAATTATTTTGCGGCGAGTGGCTGCGGTCCGACTGCACTTTCGATGGTTGTATTATATCTGACGCATGATGCACAGGCATCACCTCTTGCAGTGGCAGAGTATGCAAAGGAGGCCGGCTACAGTGTGGACGGCTCCGGAAGTGCATGGGATCTTATGAGCAAGGGCTGCAGGCACTATGGGGTAAATGCAAAGACTATAAAGGTGGATGAGGATACATTTAAAGAAAGGCTTGATGAGGGCAATCTGATAGTCGTAAATGTCGGTCCGGGAGATTTCACAGAAAAGGGACATTTTATGGTGATCACAGGCTATGATGATGAGGGCTTTACTATAAATGATCCAAACAGTATCATAAAGAGCAATACCCACTGGCAGTTTGAGAGGCTGGGTTCGCAGATCAGGGCTGCATGGAGGATGTTTGTGTAGATAATAGCAGCAACACATGCATTTATGCTGATGTTTGTGATGCATATGGAAAAATTAAAAAATAAGAAATAAAAAACCTGCTGTGTCATGCTTGTCTGACACAGCAGGTTTTTAATAACAAACAGTAAAGTATGGTATGCAGATTATAGCAATTGAATACCATGCTCCTCACATTCCTTAATTGTCTCATCAGGCCACAGTGAGCTTTGTACCTCACCGATATGAGCCTTTCTGAGGAAGAACATACAGATTCGTGATTGTCCGATTCCGCCTCCGATAGTGTACGGAAGCTCCTTGTTGAGGATAGCCTTCTGGAATGGAAGCTTAGCACGCTCAGGACATCCGGCCTTGTCAAGCTGCTCCTTCAGAGATTTTTCATCTACACGGATACCCATTGATGAAAGCTCAAGTGCGATATCAAGAACAGGATAGTATACGATGATATCAGCGTTTAAAGCCCAGTCGTCATAGTCAGGGGCACGTCCGTCGTGAGGCTCTCCGTTTGCAAGCTTGTCACCAATCTGCATTACACAGATTGCACCCTTTGCCTTTGCAAAATAATACTCGCGCTCCTTTGGAGTATTGTCCGGGAACATTTCCTCAAGCTCTGATGTGGTGACAAAGGTGATATCCTTTGGCAGAATCAAATCTATGTAGTCGTACTGTATAGCCATGTACTGCTCGGTCTTGCGCAGGCATTTGTATACTGTCTTTACTGTTTCCTCAAGGAAATCTAAGTTTCTGTCCTCCTTGCGGATGACCTTTTCCCAGTCCCACTGGTCAACAAATATAGAGTGGATATTGTCAGTCTCCTCATCACGTCTTATGGCATTCATATCTGTGTAGATGCCCTCGCCGAGAGAGAAGCCGTATTTCTTTAATGCATATCTCTTCCACTTGGCAAGAGAGTGAACGACCTCAGCCTCCTTGTCACCCTGCTCAAGGATGCCGAAGGTAACAGGTCTCTCATATCCGTTTAAGTTATCGTTTAAGCCTGTGGTAGGATCAACGAAAAGCGGTGCTGAAACACGTGTCAGGGAAAGACGCTGTGCGAGCATGCCCTGGAAGAAATCCTTAACAGTCTTGATGGCAAGCTGTGTATCGTGAAGATTCAGTGCCGAAGAATAGTTCTTTGGTATTGTTAATTTGCTCATTTTCGATTAAACCTCGTTGTATTATTAATTTTTAAATAAAATTCCTTTAACCTGATTATTATATCACAATTTTTCTAGAAAGATAGTCCATAATATGATAAAATTAGATAGTTTAAAGAGAAACAATATCGTTTTACCTTATTTTTACGAGTTTAAGGTGTTAATGAAAGGTAGTAGATTTATATGAGAAAAAGAGATATGACCTTTGCTTCGGCGGTGCTTGAGGCAATAGATGCTATTTTAGCTCTTGCGTATATAGGCTTACAGATTTATTATGGAGTGTGCTATCACATACAGGTATTTAAGTTTGTGGCCAATATACTTGTGCTTTTGCTTGTATACATTGCAATCACATGGCTGCAGCATTATCCGGAAAAGCTCAATCACATAGCAGCGGAGCTGTGTGTGGGCAATATCAGAAAGTATTCACTCAGGCTTTTGATGTTTGTAAAGCTTGTTTTTACTGCGGGGCTTTTGGTGCCATGCGTGTGTGATGCGTTTGGAATAGCAATCCGCGATGTATACAGCCTCATTATGATAGGGCTCATCCTTGTGGTGTCGGCATATTATGAGTACAAAATATTTCAGGAAATAAAGTCATTGCGGAAATAATATAGGAGAAATAAAATGCAGCTTAGTATAGAAGAAGTTAAAAAACTGGATAGTAACAGCTATCAGATAATAGATATAAGAAGTGAGGAAGAGGTGGCGCACGGTGCCATAAAGGGAGCACTCAATATTCAGGCAGAGGAAATAGAATCAGATGAGAGGGTGCCGCATGATAAGAAGCTTGTCATAGTCTGCAGCCGTGGTAAGACGAGTGTGGACGTGGCAGAGTATCTCACAGAAAAAGGTTTTGATGCGGCAAGTTTAAAGGGAGGCTATATAAGCTGGCTGCTTGATGCCATGAAAGAGGATGAGGTGGCAGAGCGCGATATAAAGGCAGATGTGGAGCAAAGCATCAGAAAGAAATTTAAGAAATCCATCTGGCGCAAGTTTACAAAGGCGATAAATACCTATGAGCTTGTAAAACCGGGGGATAAGATTGCGGTGTGTATCTCGGGAGGTAAGGATTCCATGCTCATGGCAAAGCTGTTTCAGGAGCTTAAGCATCACAACAAGTTTGATTTTGATGTGAAGTTTCTCGTCATGGACCCGGGCTACAATGAGGCAAACAGGCATGTCATAGAGGAAAACTGCAGGAACCTTGGCATCCCTGCCACTATTTTTGAGTCAGATATATTTGATGCTGTATATGATATCGAAAAATCGCCATGCTATTTATGTGCGAGGATGAGAAGAGGACATCTGTATGCATTTGCAAAGGAGCTGGGCTGCAACAAAATTGCGCTCGGACATCACTATGATGATGTTATCGAGACGATACTCATGGGCATGCTCTACGGTGCACAGGTACAGACCATGATGCCTAAGCTTCACAGCACAAACTTTGAGGGCATGGAGCTTATCAGGCCTCTTTACCTGGTAAGGGAGGACGATATCAAGGCATGGCGTGATTACAACGGTCTGCATTTTATACAGTGTGCCTGCAAGTTTACAGATACCTGTACCACCTGCAATAATGAGGAAAACCGCTCAAAGCGTGTTGAGATAAAGCAGCTCATCGCTAATCTTAAAAAGGTGAATCCTTTTGTCGAGGCAAATATATTTAAGAGCGTGGAGAATGTAAATCTGGCTACGGTTGTAGCATATAAAAAGGATGGCATAAAGCACAGCTTCCTAGATCACTATGATGAATAAGACAGATATATTTCAGGAGGGCATTGTATGGCAGATATCATGGATTATATTGACTGGCGTGGAGATATAGGCTTTGATGAGGTGCATGTAAATGAGGTGGACGGACTGATTTTTTCACAGCTTATTTATGTGCAGATGAAGCCATATATGCCGGATGCAAAGAAGTCATACCTTACGATAAAACAGCTTTCAAGCCTTTACTGCGCGGACCACAGTGATGATGAGATTGAGCAGATGCCTAATCTTTTCCGCCACTCCGCGAGGCTGCTTCAAAAGCTGGCGCACTCAAGGCGCTATGCTGACTGCATTTTGAGATATTATATATACGATATTAGTGAAAAAGAGGAGTCGCAGTTTTCTGCGGTTACGATAGAACTGCCTGACGGCACATATTTCATTTCCTATAGTGGTACAGACCATTCCGTTGTCGGCTGGAAGGAAAACTTTAATCTAAGCTATCTCGATGAGACACCCGGACAGAACAAGGCGAAAAAATATTTAAAGCAGGTGGCAGCATATATATGCAATGATGATAGGGGCATAAATGAAAAAGCCATAAATGATAAAGCTTTAGATGATGAAAATATCAACAATAAAAGCATCAATACAAGAAAGCTGTGGATAGGCGGACACTCAAAGGGTGGAAATCTGGCAGTGTTTGCCGCCATGCATGTGGATAAAGAGGTGCAGGATGTCATTATTAAGGTGTTTAATTTTGACGGGCCGGGCTTCAATCACAAGATGATATATACAGCAGGCTACAAAAGAATTTTTGACAGAATAGAGACATTTCTGCCACAGTCGTCTATTGTTGGCTTATTGCTTGAGCATGTGGACAATTATGAGGTGGTAAGAAGCCATAATTCGGGGCCGCTGCAACATGATGCTTTTTCCTGGGAGATAATGGGCGGAAGTATCATAAAGGCGGATGGGCTGGACAAAAACAGTGTGCGCCTTGACAAGACACTCAGAAACTGGATAGGCAGCATGGATGAGGCGCAGCGAAAGCAGTTTGTAAATGTGCTTTTTTCAATAGCATCGGACTCCAATTTTGAGAACCTTGACCAGATGTCATTTAAGCAGCTCATTGAGATGATAAAGGCTGCCGATGATCTGTCAAAGGCTGACTGGAGCATGCTTAAGGATACAGTAAGACTCCTGATTTCTGCCGGTGTCGGCGTGGTCAGGGATGAAAAGGAGAAATAAATGTTAAATCAGTTTTCAAGAACACAGCTTTTGCTTGGAAAAGAGGCGATGGATAGGCTAAAGGGCGCAAGAGTCGCAGTATTTGGAATAGGAGGAGTGGGCGGATATGTCTGCGAGGCACTAGTCAGAAGCGGCGTAGGAGCGATTGACCTTATCGATGATGACAAGGTGTGTCTTACAAACCTAAACAGGCAGATAATCGCAACCCGAAAGACCATAGGAAAATACAAGACAGATGTGATGGAGGAGAGGATTCATGATATTAATCCTGATGTCAGTGTCGTGACGCACAGGTGCTTCTTTTTGCCGGAAAATGCTGATGAATTTCCGTTTGAAGAGTATGATTATATAGTTGACGCGGTTGATACGGTCACAGCAAAGATTGCGCTTGTCATGAAGGCACAGGAGAAAAATGTCCCTATCATAAGCAGTATGGGAGCGGGAAATAAGCTGGATGCAAGTGCATTTAAGGTGGCTGATATATATAAGACCAGCATGTGTCCTCTTGCAAAGGTCATGCGCCGTGAGCTTAAAAAACGTGGCGTGAAAAAGCTCAAGGTGGTATACTCTGAGGAGAAGCCTACAAGACCGATAGAGGATATGTCTATAAGCTGCAGAACCAACTGCATCTGCCCGCCGGGTGCCGAACACAAGTGCACGCAGCGCAGGGATATTCCCGGAAGCCTTGCATTTGTACCATCAGTGGCAGGACTTATCATCGCGGGCGAGGTGGTACAGGACATAGCCTTTGACAGGGTATGATGAAGAATACAATTACGAAAAGAGAGGAATAAAAATGCCAGTATTTGATTTTAGCGATACACCGGTAGCAAACGAGCATCCGGAGTGTACATATGAGACATTTCATTCGACAGAGACAAAGGCATCGGCCGATAAACCGATTGTTGTGATAGACAATAAGCAAAAGGAGTGGGCGCATCATGCGCTCGGTATGTTTACAAATCCGATAAAGCGTACATCCTTTGAATTTGAGGATGGTGATGGGGTGACCAGTGCAGATATCCTGCGCATTGATTCCCGCTTCGTTAGCCTTTTTAAGTGGCTTGGCGAAAATCACATAAAGGTACAGCTTTCAGGAGCCAATACACCTGACGGATACGCAGTATACAGGGTGAGGGAGGTGTCTCTCGGCAGAGGCACAAAGCTGTCTGCAGAGGACGGATTCCTGCAGTATATGATGGAAAGGCTCTTTGCCAGCACCATGCCTGAGGATGAACCTGACCTCGATGATTACGAGGAAGAGGGCGACAGCATGAAGCTCACCAGTATACAGAGCATCACAGATTTCATGACCTGTGCAGGCCGTACACTGCCTGACAATATATTGCTGTGGGCCAGAAGAAATCTGGCAGTTGCGCGTTCAAGCGAGGTATCACCTGAGGAGAGACGCCATGCACAGAGAGCACTTTCCATCATGATGAATATCCAGTGGAAGGGAAATTACTTTGAGGCAATTGACCCTGTGGAGGCAAGGCGCATACTCGATGAGGAGCTCTATGGCATGGAGAGTGTGAAGCAGAGAATCATTGAGACTATTATCCAGATAAACAGGACTCATACACTTCCTGCCTACGGACTGCTGCTCTGTGGACCGGCAGGAACCGGAAAGTCACAGATTGCATATGCTGTTGCACGTATACTCAAGCTTCCATGGACCACACTCGATATGAGCTCCATAAATGATGCAGAGCAGCTCACAGGAAGCTCAAGAATCTATTCAAACGCAAAGCCGGGAATCATTATGGAGGCATTTTCACAGGCAGGAGAGTCAAATCTTGTATTTATCATCAATGAGCTCGACAAGGCCTCAAGCAAAAACGGCAACGGAAATCCTGCAGATGTACTTTTGACACTGCTTGACAATCTGGGCTTTACAGACAACTATATGGAGTGTATGGTGCCGACCGTCGGAGTATATCCGATTGCCACAGCCAATGATAAATCTCAGATTTCTGCACCGCTTATGTCACGTTTTGCAGTGATTGATATTCCGGATTATACCGATGAAGAGAAGAAGGTCATCTTCCAGAGATTTGCCCTGCGCAAGGTATTTGAGCGAATTGGAATGAAGGAGGAGGAGTGCGTTCTAACAGAGGACGGACTTGATGCAGTGATTAAGCTTCACGAGAACACATCGGGCATAAGAGATCTCGAGCAGGCTGCAGAGCATCTGGCAGCAAATGCACTTTATCAGATAGAGGTTGATAAGGTAAAGCAGGTGGTATTTGACGCTGAGGCTGTTTTTGAGCTTTTAGGCTAGCAGGATATGATTACGGATACAGGAAATGTTACGAAAATAAAAGGAGATGGTCAGGATGAGAGAATTTGGAAAATCCAGAAAATTAGATAATGTGCTTTATGATGTTAGAGGACCGGTGGTGGATGAGGCGGCCCGCATGGAGGAAAACGGCACAAATGTGTTGAAGCTCAATATAGGAAATCCTGCGCCGTTTGGCTTCAGGACACCTGATGAGGTGATATATGATATGTCTCGCCAGCTCACGGACTGTGAGGGGTATTCCAACTCCAAGGGACTTTTTTCTGCAAGAAAAGCAATCATGCAATATGCACAGCTCAAAAAGCTTCCTAATGTGACGGTTGAGGATATCTACACCGGAAACGGAGTCAGCGAGCTTATAAACTTAAGCATGTCAGCGCTTCTTGACAATGGTGATGAGGTGCTGGTGCCGGCACCGGACTATCCGCTTTGGACAGCCTGCGTTACACTTGCGGGAGGCACGGCAGTGCACTATATCTGTGATGAGCAGTCAGAGTGGTATCCGGACATAGAGGATATCAAAAAGAAGATTACAGACAAGACAAAGGCAATCGTAATAATCAACCCTAATAACCCTACAGGAGCGCTCTATCCAAGGGAGGTGCTGCAGCAGATAGTTGATGTGGCAAGAGAGCACGAGCTTATGATTTTTTCGGATGAGATATATGACAGGCTTGTGATGGATGACTATGAGCATGTGTCTATTGCGTCGCTTGCACCGGACCTCTTCTGTGTGACCTTCAGCGGTCTTTCTAAGTCACATATGATAGCAGGCTATCGTATCGGATGGATGGTTTTAAGCGGCAACAAGGCGCTCGGAAAGGACTATATCGAGGGTCTCAACATGCTCTCAAACATGCGTCTTTGCTCGAATGTTCCGGCGCAGTCGATAGTGCAGACAGCTTTAGGCGGATATCAGAGTGTAGGCGAGTATATTGTGCCGGGCGGACGAATCTATGAGCAGAGAGAGTACGTCTACAAGGCATTAAACGATATACCGGGAATTTCGGCAGTAAAGCCAAAGGCAGCATTTTACATATTCCCAAAGATTGATACTGCAAGGTTCAACATCACAAACGATGAACAGTTTGCACTGGATCTGCTTCGTGAGAAGAAGATACTCATCATCCACGGCGGCGGCTTCAACTGGGATAAGCCTGATCACTTCAGAGTGGTATATCTGCCTCGAACAGAGATATTAAAGGATGCCACAGGCAAGCTTGCAGACTTTTTGGCTTCATATAAGCAGAAATAATTATTGGCATAGATAATTATAAAACATATAATATATAAGCTCCGGCACAGAAAATTTTTTGTTCTGACCGGAGTTTTTATATTATGCTGTAATATTTTTTAAAAGTAACCTACCTGTAACTTTACATAATGTATTATACACTTGTATCGCGGGGCAGCTGTACTTTAGATGGCAGACCGCATAGCACTCAAAAATGCATAGAGAAGAAAAGGAGAATTAAATGGAACTGCTTAGAGTAGAACACTTATCAAAAATATACGGAGCCGGAGAAAATCAGGTAAAGGCTTTGGACGATGTGTCATTGAGCGTGGAAAAGGGAGAGTTTGTGGCAATAGTCGGGGCGAGCGGCTCCGGAAAATCCACACTGCTTCATCTGCTCGGAGGTGTTGACAGACCAACAAGCGGAAAGGTGTATATAAACGGCACTGATATTTTTGCAATGAATGATGATGAGCTTGCCATATTCAGAAGAAGACAGGTAGGCATCATTTATCAGTTTTATAATCTGATACCTATATTAAATGTGGAGGAAAACATGGCAATCCCGATGGAGCTTGACGGAAGAAAGGTGGAAAAAGCACAGATGGATGACATGCTTTTGCGCCTTGGACTTACAGAGAGACGCACTCATCTGCCAAATGAGCTATCAGGAGGACAGCAGCAGCGTACATCTATAGGAAGAGCCCTGATTACGAGACCGTCTATAGTGTTAGCTGATGAGCCGACCGGAAACCTGGATACCAAGGCAAGCAACGAGATTATGCATCTATTAAAGAACTCAAACCGTGAGCTTAACCAGACAATTATTATGATTACACACAATATGGAGCTTGCAAAGGCGGCTGACCGCACAATAATGATAGAGGATGGTAAAATCAGATGAATTTGATGAAGACACTCACATTAAAAAACTTAAAGCTCAACAGGAAAAGAACTATTGTCACGATAGTCGGAATAATTCTTGCAACAGCGCTTTTGTCGGCGCTTGTCACACTTGTGTCAAGCTTTCAGTACAGTGTGATTGAATACCAGAAGCAAAAGGGCGGCGACTTTCATGTGAAATTTTCGAATGTGAAAATGTCTGAGCTTTCGGAGTTTAAAAACAACAGAAATATTGAAAGCACATTTGAGACAATGGGAATGGGCTTTGCAAAGCTAGACGGCTGCAAGAATGAGGATAAGCCATATGCATATGTCATGGCAACAGATGAGGCCGGCTTTGAGAGAGGCTGCTTTAAACTGATAGAGGGACGCATGGCAAAAAATGAGGATGAGATAGTCATTCCAAGGCACTTAAAGACAAACGGACGAATCGACATAAAGGTGGGGGATGAGATAACACTGGATGTCGGAAAGCGATATGATTCAAACACCGAAAGTGTCATATCGGAAAACTGCGCATATGAGAATGAGGCAGAGACACTTACCGATACTGTGACAAAGCACTACAAGGTGGTAGGCATCATGGAAAGACCGGGCTATGGAATGGAGGACTATAGTGCCGCCGGATATACATTTGTCACATACTCTGATGAACTGGCAGCAATTGATAATGGCACAAAGAGTGAGGCAAGCGAAGCTGACACTACACTCACAGTGTACAGCAGATACACTAAAAAGGCTTTAAGAAACAAGGATGCTGTGACTGCTGATATAATTGGTGTGGATGAAAAGCTGTTTGCGAAAGCGAATAATTCATCTGTTGAAATGTCTGCTGAGGAGAGTGATAGGTTTCTTAAAGAGATGGAAAATGCAAAATATGATATATATATGAATGGATACCTTATAAGCTATGAGTGCGTTTTCCCGATTGACGGCACATTTAAAGCACTGTTTACAGTGGCCACTGTTGTGGCTTTGATAATTATACTGACATCAGTGTATTGTATCAAAAACAGCTTCAACATATCAATCACTGAAAAAATCAGGCAGTATGGCATGCTTGCAAGCGTGGGTGCTACGAGGCGCCAGATAAAAAGCAGCGTTAAGACAGAGGCAGCAATGCTTGGAGTGGTTGGTATTCCTGTAGGTACCATGAGTGGTATTTTGGCATCGCTTATACTTGTCAAGGTGGTAAATGCGCTGTCAGCAGGCTGGCTTAACTTTGCTTTGAGCTTTCACACATCACTGCCTGCACTTATTCTTGCTGTGATAATGAGTATAGCAACCATTTATTTCTCAGCAACAGGCAGTGCAAGAAGGGCGGCAAAGGTCACACCGCTTGAAGCAATAAGAAACACAAAGGAGATTAAAATAAAGTCAGCAAAGCTTAAGACCCCGGCGATTATAGGCAGAATCTGGGGTATCGGAGGCGTTATCTCATATAAGAATATAAAGAGGAACAATAAAAAGTACAGAACCACAGTGACATCTATTGTCATCTGCTCAGTAACCTTTATTGTGATATCATACTTTATGTCTATGGCCTTTAGCAGGGTTGGGATGTCATATGCATCAGTAGATTACAATATTGGAATAAATATGTCATGTAAAAAGGACCTTGATATTGAAAAGTTCTCTAAGCTTTTGAGTGGCATTGAAGGAGCTGAGGATTATCTGGTTGGAGCAGGCTATGATTTCGATGTAGATAAGCCTGAGTATACAAAGGAATATGGAGAGTATTGCAGGCAGGTTTATGATGACAGTGAGGATGTCTCGCAAATGTTTTTAATCACGGTTTTGGATGATAAATCGTATGATAAGTATGCGTCTGACGCAGGCATAAAAAATGCAGCTGCAGGAGCAATTCTTGTGAATAAATGCACATTTGATGTGTATAATGAGAATAGCTCAAAATACGTCAAAAAAGAGATGGAGCTGTACAAATATAAAGCAGGAGATACAATCGAGTGTGGCTACAATGTGTATGATGATGCTTCTTCTGATGACAATGCAGCAGAAGGCGATACTGAAAGCAGCACGGATGATAATAATGCAGTGGAAGGTGGTACTGAAATCAGCACAGAGGATAACAGTGGATACGTTGACGAGGAAACAATAAATAACGGAGTCAGAAAGACTGTGGATGTAACTATTGCAGGTGTCACAGACAAGGTACCAATAGGTTATAAGGGCTACAGCAACACGCTTTTGTTTATGAATCAAAAAGGCTTTGAAAGCCTATGGGGTGACGGTAAGAACGGTAATGAGATTAAACCGGGATATGCGTCATATTCGGCATATGTGGTTGCAGAAAATGCAGATGAATATCAGGATACATTCGAAAAGGAGACGGAAGGAAATCCTGAGTATTCGCAGATTAGTTTTTATGTCAGCAACCTGGATAAGCAGATGCGCGATGAAAAGTCACTCTTTACACTGCTTGGAGTATTTGCATACGGACTTATTGTAGTCATTGCCTTGATAGGAATCACAAATATCATCAATACCTTAAGTACCGGAATGGAGCTTAGAAGCCGCGAGTTTGCCACATTAAGAAGCATTGGAATGACAGATAAGCAGTTTGTGGGAATGGTCAGACTCGAGAGTGTGTTTATATCTGTGAAGGCGCTTGTAATAGGAGTACCGCTTGGTATTTTAATAAGCTATCTCTTATGTGTTATGATGAACAGGATGGATGATGCAATCATTTATGAACCGCCGTATAAAGCAATTATATTGTGTATATTGGTTGTAATAATGCTGATTTATGCTATCATGAAACTATCAATGACGAAGCTTAGACACAATAACATTATTGAGACGATCAAGAATGAAAATCTGTAGGAAATGCGGGAGCTGATATGAAAAAAATACTTCTCATAGAGGACAATAAAGGAATAACAGAGGGACTGTGTGATACCTTTACAGAACCTGAATATGAGCTTTTGACAGCAGGCAATTTAAAGGAGGCTGGGGCACTTTTGAGTGAGCACCCCGGCCTTGTGCTACTTGATGTGTCGCTTCCGGATGGGAACGGCTTTGATTTTTACAGCGAAAGGCTGGAAAAAGAAAAAACACCGGTGATTTTTCTTACCGCAAGGGATGAGGAAAATGATATAGTAAAGGGACTTGAGCTTGGAGCGGAGGATTACATCACAAAGCCTTTTTCAGTAAGAGAGCTTGTGGCGAGGGTAAACCGCGTATTTTTACGAAGGAAAAATGATGACAGCTCATCTGTCATACACGCAGGAAGCATAAGCTATGACATGGACAAAAAGGAAGCAAGAAGGGCTGGACAGGTGATTTCTCTTTCAAGTCTTGAAAACCGCATACTTGATCTGCTTTTTACCAATCACGACAAGGCTGTGTCCAGAAATGCCGTGATTGACTGCATCTGGGAGGCAACAGGCAACGATGTGTATGACCATACAGTGACTGTCTATATGAAGCGCATCAGGGCAAAGCTTGGTGATGATGTGATAAAGACTGTGAAGGGAATCGGGTATCGTGTTGATTCAGATGAAGCTCTTTAAACAGTATCGGCTGACAGAGACAGTTCCCGGGGGAAAGCATGAGAAAGAAGAAATATAATTTAGAGAACAGAAAACATTTTGTGTATTTTGCGATAATATATACATGTATATGTGTGACGGTTATGGCTTTTACCGTCTTTTTTCAGTACAGGGCGTATACAAAAAACTATAACGTCACAGTGGCTAAGCTATGTGCGCTTATTCATGAAAAATATCCCGATGTATCAGATGGCAGTATAGCCGCGATTCTAAATGACAGCAGCTTAGGCAGCGATTATACAAATTTAAAAAGCGCAGAGACGCTCTTTAAAAAATACGGCATTGATATGGAAAAGGATTCTGCGGTTTTGTCAAATGAAAAAGCGCTTAAAGGAGCGCTTTGGCTAGACATATTTCTTGTTGTGCTTTTTGCAGGGGGCTTTTGCCTTTACATTATGCTTATAAGATTTAGCTTTAAAAGACAGGTCAGACAGGCTGCGGATTATCTGCGTCGCATAAATCAGGGAGACTACAGACTTGTTATGGCAGATAGCACAGAGGGGGAGCTTTCTATACTAAAGGGAGAGCTTTACAAGACAGCAATCTATTTGAGGGAGTCTGCGGAAAATGCAAAGGCAGACAAGCTTTTGCTAAAGGATGCGCTTTCTGACATATCGCACCAGCTTAAGACACCGCTCACATCACTTTCGATAAATCTGGAAAATCTGGAAGAAAATCCTGATATGGCATCTGAAAACAGAAACAGGATAATGCGCAGGGCAAAGCGTGATGTGGATAATATATCGCATATGGTGCAGGCTATCTTAAAGCTTTCAAGGCTTGAAGCGGATGTTGTGGAGTTTGATGAGAAGGATACGCTGCTGTCTGAAATTGTGTCTGAGGCAGCTGATAATGTTATGGCACTTTGCGATTTGAGAGACATAAGGCTGTCCATAGATGAAGGCTCTGATAAGGATGCCTGTATACATGCTGATGCATACTGGCAGTGTGAGGCCATTACAAACATAGTAAAAAATGCAGTGGAGCACGCAGAGAGTGAGGTAAAGATAGGCTTTTACAGGTATGAGATGTATGCAGAGATAACAGTGCAAAACGATGGAGAGACAATAAGTGATGAGGACAAAAAGCATATATTCACGCGTTTTTACAGCGGCAGCGGACAGCCGGCAGACAGCATCGGCATAGGACTTTCGCTGGCGGAAGCAATTGTGCGTCATGACAATGGATATATCCTTGTGGAGGATTGTAAAAAAGATGTATTAAATGAAAAAAATGAATGCAGTGGCACACGCTTTGTGGTAAGATATCTGTGATAAGTTGAGAAAAATTATCAATAAATACACTAGGAAGCGATAAAATGACACTAAAAGAACTTGGCATAGGACAGAGTGCCAGAATACTTACAGTAGGCGGTGAGGGCGCACTGCGCCAGCATTTCCTGGATATGGGAGTAATCCCAAAGGCCGAAGTGACAGTTATCAAATTTGCACCGATGGGAGACCCGATGGAGCTTCAGGTGCACGGCTATGAGCTCACATTGAGGCTTGATGATGCGGCACAGATTGAGGTAGAATTAATTGACAGCCGTTCAAGAAAGCATGAGGGTCCTAAAAAGATAAGCAACACAGCCCATCCCGGACTTGGTGAGGAGGGCAAATACCATGTGAAGGGCAGTGGCAATCCCCTTCCGGATGGTGAGAAGCTCACATACGCACTTGTGGGAAACCAAAATTGCGGCAAGACAACACTTTTCAACCAGCTTACAGGTTCAAACCAGCATGTGGGTAATTTCCCGGGAGTGACGGTGGACAGAAAGGATGGCTCTATTAAAGAACATCCGGATACATCAATCACAGATTTACCGGGCATTTACTCAATGAGCCCATATACGAGTGAGGAGATTGTGTCGAGAAACTTTGTGCTCGATAACAAGCCAAAGGCCATAATAAATATCGTAGATGCGACAAATATCGAGAGAAACCTGTATCTGACCATGCAGCTTCTTGAGATGGATATACCGATGGTTATCGCTCTAAATATGATGGATGAGGTGACGGCAAACTCAGGCTCAATCGATGTAAATAAAATCGAGGGACTGTTAGGAGTGCCTGTTGTACCGATTTCTGCCGCAAAGAATCAGGGTGTTGATGAGCTGGTGCGCCATGCGATACACATTGCAAAGTATCAGGAGCGCCCGGGCAGACAGGATTTCTGTGATGAGAATGATTTTGGCGGTGCCGTGCACAGATGTATACACGCGGTCAGTCACTTGATTGAGGATCATGCAAAGCTCGCCGGAGTTCCGATTCGCTTTGCGGCAACCAAAATTATCGAGGGAGATGCACTTATATTAGAGCAGCTTCATCTTGATGAGAATGAAAAAGAGGCAATAGAGCATCTGATTGTCCAGATGGAGAAGGAGCGAGGCCTTGACAGAAGCGCTGCAATTGCGGATATGCGCTTTACATTTATTGAGAAAATATGCGAGAGCACCGTGGTAAAACCGAAGGAGAGCAGGGAGCGTATCAGAAGTGAGCGCATCGACCGTGTTCTTACAGGCAAATACACGGCAATACCGTGCTTTATAGTGATAATGCTTGCTGTATTTTATCTCACCTTCAACGTAATCGGAGCAGGCCTTCAGTGGCTTTTGGAGCAGGGCATAGGAGCACTGACCGCGCTTACGGATAAGGCACTCACAGCGGCAGGCGTGAATGAGGTGCTGCACGGACTGGTAATAGACGGCATCTTTCAGGGTGTCGGAAGCGTATTAAGCTTTTTGCCGATTATCGTGACACTGTTCTTTTTCTTATCCCTCATGGAGGACAGCGGATACATAGCGAGGGTTGCATTCTTCATGGACAAGCTCCTTCGTAAGATAGGACTTTCAGGACGAAGCATAGTGCCAATGCTCATAGGCTTCGGCTGTACGGTGCCAGCTGTCATGGCTACACGTACACTGCCAAGCGAGAGAGACCGTCGAATGACTATACTCCTCACACCGTTTATGAGCTGTTCGGCAAAATTGCCAATTTATGCATTCTTTGTTAGTGCATTTTTCCCGAAGCATGGCGGACTTGTCATGGGAGGACTGTACTTCATTGGAATAATTGTCGGAATTCTTTTCGCATTTATATACAGAAAGACTTTGTTCAGGGGTGACGCAGTGCCGTTTGTCATGGAACTGCCAAACTACAGGATGCCGGGCGCCAAGAATGTGTGCCAGCTCCTCTGGGAAAAGGCAAAGGACTTTTTGCAGAAGGCATTTACAGTAATACTTATTGCCACAATGCTTATATGGTTCTTACAGAGCTTTGACATACACTTTAACATGGTAACAGACTCAAAGGACAGCATGCTTGCTGCTATTTCAAGTATTATCGTGCCTGTCTTTAAGCCTCTGGGCCTCGGAGACTGGCGTATATGCACATCACTTATCAGCGGACTCATGGCAAAGGAGAGTGTGGTATCAACACTTGAGATACTGTTTGGCGGAACGGTTACGACAGCACTCACAACACTTTCAGCCGCATCTCTTCTGGTGTTCTCGCTGCTCTACAGTCCTTGCGTGGCTGCTATAGCATCCATAAAGAGAGAGCTTGGTGCAAAGTGGGCAGTCAGCGTGGTGCTTTTGCAGTGTGCGATTGCATGGGTGGCAGCATTTATTGTAAGAGTTATTGGACTGCTTGTGATGTAATTAAAAACAGACTATTGTTTAAAAAATATAAAAGGAGATATGTGATGGAGATTAAACTGGAAAATGAATCACTTGAGCTCACGATAAACAGCTTCGGAGCAGAGCTTAAAAGCATCACCGGCAAGGAAACAGGTACACAGTATCTGTGGGATGCCGATGAGAAATACTGGAAGAGAAGCGCACCGGTGCTTTTCCCGTTTGTCGGCAGCTTAAAGGACAAGAAGTTTACCGTTGATGGGACAGATTATCCGATGGGACAGCACGGCTTTGCAAGGGATATGGAGTTTGAGCTTGTGTCACAGACAAAGGATGAGGCATGGTTTTTACTTAAATCAAATGATGAGACTCTTGCAAAATATCCGTTTGAGTTTGTGCTCGAAATCGGCTATAAGCTCTCAGGCAGTGAGATAAAAGTGACCTGGAGGGTGACTAATCCTGCGAAAAAGGATTTACTTTTCTCAATAGGTGGTCATCCGGCATTTATGTGTCCGGTCGCAGAGCAGGGAAAGCAGTCAGACTATTATCTGAAGCTTGACACAGACAAAGCAATCACCTACGGACTTATCTGTGAAGGAGGACTTTTAGACAAGGATGACAATCTGCTTAAGGTGGATGCGGATGGATACTGTCAGATAGATGAGCATATGTTTGATAAGGATGCGCTCATAATAGAAAACAGACAGGCTTCAAAGGTGAGCCTGTGTACACCGGATAAGAAGCCATACCTTACGGTGTCCTTTGATGCGCCTTTATTTGGTCTGTGGTCACCGGCAGGAATGGGAGCACCGTTTATCTGTATTGAACCGTGGTACGGCCGATGCGACAGAGCAGGCTTTGCCGGAGAATTAAAGGACAGGGAGTATGGTAATTCGCTGGCACAGGGTGAGAAATTTGAGAAGTCATATACGATTGCAATTGAGCTGTAGATTTTCTTGTTCTCAATGTGACTTAA
>ENA-ORUI01002157-ORUI01002157.1-human-gut-metagenome-genome-assembly--contig:-NODE-2157-length-17329-cov-10.543128_pt1 | contig 17329 bp, 15 predicted proteins | sample MGYA00242078_ERZ509205 | MGnify/ENA primary metagenome ERZ509205 (study PRJEB26280, sample SAMEA2338828) | human gut metagenome | biome: human gut; feature: human-associated habitat; material: faeces... | reverse complement strand
CGTGGTCAACGTGAGCGATAATGGCAACGTTGCGCAAATCGTTACGAACCATAAAAATTCAACCTCTCTATTATTTCAAACTCATAAAATACGAACGAACGTCATACAAATCTAAGTTTATAACAGAATGGGGCAGTTTGTCAAGATTGTATAAAAATTTTTTGCTCCTTTCGGCAGATTGCCCGCAAAAATCCCGCCGATTTGTGCGGCGTGTACCTTTAAAATATGCTATACTGAAAGCACAGAATAAAAAGGCGCGGCTTTTTATGGCTGGCCGGCAGTTTCCAAAGCAAATGATCCGCTGGGGAGGGACCCTGCTGCCGCAGGCAGTAGGGAGGGCGATGGAATGCAACAGCAGCAACCGCCACCTGCGGTGGAAACAGGGCGCTGCTGTTGGGGCAGTGGCCGACAAGACGCGAACGCCGTTCAGGCGTGAAGCGGATGTCGGGTGCCACAACCCGGGTACATTTTGCGTGGAAACCGCCGGACGGCCGGAGAAGTTGGCCTGAATAACCGGAGGTGTTTTGGGATGAAGATCACGTTTCTGGGCGCGAACCATGAGGTCACCGGCAGCTGTACGCTGCTGGAAGCCGCGGGCCGTCGGTTCCTGATCGACTGCGGCATGGAGCAGGGCAGGGATGTCTACGAGAACCAGCCCATCCCGGTGGCACCCGGCGAGATCGACTGGGTGCTGGCTACCCATGCGCACATCGACCACACCGGTATGCTGCCGCTGCTGGTGCGCAACGGCTTCCGGGGCAAAATCTACGCCACCAACCCCACGGTGGAGCTGTGCGGTATCATGCTGAGGGACTCCGCCCACATCCAGGAGTTCGAGGCCGAGTGGAAGAACCGCAAGGCCCAGCGCTCCGGTGCCGAGCTGGTGGAGCCCATGTATACCGTGCAGGACGCCGAGGCGGCCATGAAGCTGTTCGTGGGTGTGGACTACGACAAGCGCATTGAGCTGGCTCCGGGCATCGAGGTGCGGTTCGTGGATGTGGGCCACCTGCTGGGCTCCGCCAGCATCGAGCTTTGGATCACCGAGGGCGACACTACCACCAAGCTGGTGTTTTCCGGCGATATCGGCAACCTGGACCAGCCTATCATCAAGGACCCCGCCTATATCAGCGAGGCGGACTATGTGTTCATGGAGTCCACCTACGGCGACCGGCTGCACGGCCCACGCCCGGATTATGTGAACGAGCTGGCTAAAATCTTGCAGCGCACCTTTGACCGGGGCGGCAATGTGGTCGTGCCCAGTTTTGCGGTGGGCCGCACCCAGGAAATGCTGTATTTTCTGCGTGAGATCAAGGAAAAAGGGCTGGTCAAAGGGCACGGCAATTTCCCGGTGTACATCGACAGCCCGCTGGCTACCGAGGCCACCCGCATCTTCCGGGACACAGACCCCGATTGCTTTGACGCCCAGACCCGTGCTTTACTGGAAAAGGGCATCGATCCCATCAACGTGCCGGGGCTACGCATCAGCGTGACCAGTGACGACTCCCGCATGATCAACACTGACCGCACGCCCAAGGTCATCCTGTCGGCCAGCGGCATGTGCGAGGCAGGCCGCATCCGCCATCACCTCAAGCACAACCTGTGGCGGCCGGAGTGCACCATCCTGTTCGTAGGCTATCAGGCAGTGGGCACTCTGGGCCGCACCCTCATCGAGGGCGCCACCACGGTCAAGCTGTTCGGCGAGCCCATCGAGGTGCAGGCGGAGATCTGCCAGCTCACCGGCATGTCCGGTCACGCAGACCGGGACGGACTGCTGCGCTGGGTGAACGCTTTCACCGAGAAGCCCAAGCGGGTGTTCGTGATGCACGGCGAGGATGAGGTGGAAAACATCTTCGTCGACACCCTCACCGGGCAGGGCTTCACCGCCTGCGCACCTTACAACGGTGCGCAGTGGGCCATCGGTGCCGAGGGCGCTGTCTGCCTGCAGGAGGGCACGAAGGTACGCATCCAGCACAAGGTATCGGAGGGCCAGAACCGCGCCGCCACGGTGTTCCAGCGTCTGGTCAGCGCCGGCAAGCGCCTGCTGCGGGTCATCGAGCACAACGAGGGCGGTGCCAACAAGGATCTGGCCAAGTTCGCCGATCAGATCAACGCTCTGTGCGATAAGTGGGACCACTGAACGGCTGAACAACTGTACAGGAAAGCAAAACAGAAAAACAGGCAGCCCTGTGATTCCATGAAACCACAGGACTGCCTGTTTGCATGTTGAGAAAATAGAGAATGTTGCAGATAGGAGACCGTTTCGGACAGGGGCTTGCGTGCAAAGTGGTTGGGGAGGGCCTTGGCACCCTCGGCGGCATAACCAAAGCCCCACGGGGGCTTTGGTTGCGGCAAGCCGCCGCCCTGCCGGAATCCCTCCGGGTCCGGATGCGGCAGCATCCCCGTTAGACATTCCTGGAGGCTGGGACCCGCGCACTAATCAACAGCCCACCGGGCTGTTGATTGCCCTGCCTGCGGCAGTGCCGTGCTGTTTGAATCCCTCCGGGTCCTGAATAAAAAGAAAACTCCGTGTCAGCAGACACGGAGTTTTGCTTTTTATGGACCTGGAGGGATTCGAACCCTTGACCTCTCGGATGCGAACCGAACGCTCTCCCAACTGAGCTACAGGCCCATACCAGATGACCCTGTAAGTGTAACTCGAATCAGGAGATTTGTCAAGCGGATTGTGTCAGGTACGGCCCAGCTGCCAGAAGGCGACGGCACTGGCAGCGGCTACGTTCAGCGAGTCTACCCCATGGGACATGGGGATCTTCACGGTATAGTCGCAGGCGGCGATGGTGTTGTGGGCCAGGCCGTCGCCCTCGGTGCCCAGCACAATGGCCAGTTTGGGCTCAGCGGCAAGGGCGTTGTCGTCGATGCTCACCGAACGGTCGCTCAGGGCCATGGCAGCGGTCTTGAAGCCCAGAGCGTGCAGCTGTGCCATGCCGTGTTCCGGCCAGTCGGCGGGGGTGGTGCCGATCTGCGCCCAGGGCACCTGGAACACCGTACCCATGCTCACGCGCACCGCCCGGCGGCACAGCGGGTCGCAGCAGGAGGGCGTGATGAGCACCGCATCCATGTTCAATGCGGCAGCACTGCGGAAGATGGCACCCACGTTGGTGGAATCCACGATGCCCTCCAGCACAGCCACCCGGCGGGCATCCCGGCATACCTGCTCTACTGTGCGGGGCGCGGGGCGGCGGAAGGCGCACAGCACGCCGCGGGTCAGTTCGTAGCCGGTCAGGCGGGCCAGCATCTCGCGGTCGGCCGTGTATACCGGGGCGTCCCCGCAGCGGGTCAGGATGTCCTGGGCCGGGCCGGTGATCTGTTTGCGTTCCATGAGCAGGGACAGCGGCTGGTAGCCGGCATCCAGCGCCCGCGCGATCACCTTGGGGCTCTCGGCAATAAAAACGCCCTTTTCCGGCTCCAGTCGATTGCGCAGCTGGGCCTGGGTCAGGCGGGCGTAGACGTCCAGCTCTGGCGCGGAAAAATCAGTGATCTCAATGATGTTGGGCATGGAAAAAGGCTCCTTTGTGTTTTTTCTTATTTTAGCACAAGATGCGCCGCAATGCAAAAAGCGGGCGGCTGCCCGACCGGGGAACCGTCCGCTTGTGTTTTGTCTGCCGGGAATCACTCCGAGCGCAGGGCCTTGACGGGGTCGCACTTGGAGGCGCTCTTGGCGGGGATCAGGCCGCCCAGAATGGTGAGCAGTGTGGCCAGTGCGATCAGCACCAGTGCAGCCTGCAGCGGCAGGGCTGCCGTGACCGAGGCACTGTCGGCAATGGAGTGGATGAGCATGTTGCCGGGGATCAGCAGAATCAGGCTCAGGCCCACGCCCATACAGCCGGAGCACAGACCGATGATGAAGGTCTCGGCGTTGAATACCTCCGAGATGTTGCGCTTGGACGCGCCGATGGCACGCAGGATGCCGATCTCCTTGCGGCGCTCCAGCACGCTGATATAGGTGATGACGCCGATCATGATGGAGGACACCACCAGCGAGATGGACACAAAGGCCACCAGCATGTTGCTGATCATGTTGATGATCTTGGTCACCGAGGTCATCAGGGTGCCCACCACATCGGTGTAGCGCACCACCTTGTCATCCTCGCCATTTGCCTCGGCGGAGGCATTGTAGGCGTCCAGTGCATCCACGATCAGGGCCTTGCAGTCAAAGTCCTTCGGGTAGATGGAAATGGTGCTGGGGTCATCGAGGTCGGCGTAGCCCAGGCTCTGCAGGTTACCGTCGTAGGTGGAGGTGGAGGACAGCATGGAGGACTTCATCAGTTCAGCCAGCTCTTCCTGCGTCATGTTCATGTGGATGGCATTCTGGAAGGCGCTGGCGTCGATCTTCAGGGCATTTTCCATCTGGCTGCCCAGCTGGGCAATGTTCTTCTGGATGGCGCTTTCCATCTGCTGGCTGATCCGGGTGCCCATCTGCTGCATGGCCGTATTCATGGCGGTGCTCAGCTGGCTCTGCAGGGCCTGGCTGATCTGGGCAGAGTAGCTCTCCATCACGGTCTGCATGGCGGCGGAGAACTGCTCCTGCAGGTTGGCGTCGGCCAGCAGTTCACTCATGGAGCTGGCCAGCAGCTGCTGGAACTGCTCGGTCTGCATATAGGCAGAGAAGCTGATCTTGTCCAGATTCAGGATGCCGTTGCCCACCACATAGTCCTTGTAGCCGTTCAGGATCTTCTGCATCATATTCTGCAGGGCCTCCGGGGAGATGGACAGATCCATGTTCTCAAACACGCTGCTCATGTCCATGTCCAGCTGCGGCAGGTCGCCCAGGTCCAGTGAGAAGCTGTCCGGGTCCAGCAGGGAAGAGAGGTCGAAGGAGCCGGCGCTCAGATCAAAGGCGCCGCTCAGGTCAAACTTCAGGGCGCTGGTGTCAAACTGGAAAGCGTTCTTCAGCGTATCGGTGTCCACCGAGAACATGGAGGACATATCGAAGGAAGTGCCGTTGTCGGCACCGAACTCCTCGCCGGTGAACACATTGATCTGGGGGTCGGCCATCTGCTGCTGCACGATGGCGCTGGATTTGGCCTGCTCGATGACGTGCAGGGTGAGGTCGTGGGTGTAGCCGATGCCGGAGGACAGCATGGCAGCAGAAGAATCCTCGGCGGGCTGCACCACGCCCACGATGGTCAGGTCGGTGCCGTTGGCCACCACCTGCTTCATATAGTCGGTGTCATCGGATTTATCGCGCCACAAGCTGTAGGTCTCGTCGTAGACATAGCGGTCGGAGCTGTTGATGAGCTTGAACTGCTTGCCTAGAAAATCGGAATAGGAATAGGTCTTGAAGTCATCCGGCACGTCTACGTTCTGGTTCTGGGCAAACTGCTGGATCATCTTGTCCAGCTCGGCGTTGTCCCGCATGCCCAGCGCGTACAGGGCGTAGTCGGTCACGCTGCCGGTGGCGTCCAGCACCAGCACGCATTCGTTGTAGGCTTCCGGCCAGCGGCCGGCCTTGACGTCGTACTGGGATGCATACAGCTCCGGGGTCTGGGGCAGTTCCGAGAACACACTGGTGTTCATCATGGAGGACATGATGTTGTTGGAAGAGGTCTCGGAGCTGATGCCCAGCGAGGACAGGGAGGAATCCGGGTTCACCTGCCGGATGCTGCCGTCGGGGTCCTGCCGGTAGATCTGGGGCGACACATTATAGGCATACTCCACGGCGGTGGCATTGTCGGCAACGGTGGTGTCGGTGGTCTCCAGATACTGCTTGAGGGACTTGAGGTCGTTGGTGGTGATGCCCGACACCATCTGCGAGAGCAGCTGGCGCACCGGCACCATGTCTTCTTCCTGAGTGGTGCTCTGGGAGCTGTCCGACGGAACGCGGGAAGAGAGCATGGAAGTAAAGTCCATGCCGCTGCTCATGATCTGCAGCGGGTACTCCGACAGGGTGGAGCGCTCCATGTCGTCAATGTAGTTGTTGACACCGGTGGACAGGGAGATGATCAGCGCAATGCCGATGATGCCGATGGAACCGGCAAAGGCAGTGAGCAGGGTGCGTGCTTTTTTGGTGCGCAGGTTGTTGAAGCTGAGGGTCAGCGAGGTGAGCACCGACATGGACGAGCGGCCCATGTTCTTGTGCACGGGGGCCGCAAGGGTCTGGGTGTCCGGCTCGTAGGGCATGGTGTCGGAGCGGATGACGCCGTCCTTCAGGGTCACGATGCGGGTGGCGTAGCGCTCGGCCAGCTCCGGGTTATGGGTGACCATGACCACCAGACGGTCCCGGGCCACCTCCTTGAGCAGTTCCATGACCTGGATGCTGGTTTCACTGTCCAGTGCACCGGTGGGCTCGTCGGCCAGCAGGATGTCGGGGTTGTTCACCAGTGCACGGGCAATGGCCACACGCTGCATCTGGCCGCCGGACATCTCGCTGGGGTGCTTGTGCAGCTGGTTGCCCAGACCCACTTCCTCCAGTGCCTCGGTGGCGCGGCGGCGGCGCTCGGCCCCGGAAATGCCGGAGATGGTAAGGGCCAGCTCCACGTTGGCCAGCACGGTCTGGTGGGGGATGAGGTTGTAGCTCTGGAACACAAAGCCGATGGTGTGGTTGCGGTAGGAGTCCCAGTCGCGGTCGGTGTACTTTTTGGTGGAGATGCCGTTGATGATCAAATCGCCGCTGTCATACCGGTCCAGACCGCCGATAATGTTCAGCAGGGTAGTTTTGCCGGAGCCGCTGGGGCCGAGGATGGCGACGAATTCGTTATCACGCAGGTTCAGGCTGACATTGTTCAGCGCATTCTGCACGAGATCACCGGTCTTGTACTGTTTGCAGATCTGTTTGATTTGTAGCATGTGTGTGCCTTTCTGGGGAAAAGGTTCCGGCCGGGGCCGGAGAGGTGAGGAACGGACAGCTGTGCCGCTGCGGGCCAAAAGGCGCGCAGACTACACAGAAGAATCGAGATGATTTTAGCAAATCTATATGAAAAAACTGTGTATGGAAAAGAAAGTGTTTCCGGAAGCGGAAGCAGAAATTCTCTGTTCCGGCCGGGTCAGAGAGGAAAATTTTCCCAACCCGGCGGCAGGGGTTGCAATCCTGCGGCGTTCGTGTTATTGTAAGGGTACTAAAAAAGCCGTGCAAACCATCCGGAACGATGAAAATACGGTGCGGCACAGGCAGCATGATTTGCAAAAACGTCGGAAAGCAAAACAACACGACGCAAAATCGAACAGAAAAACAGTCTGACACTTTTAGACACTTTTTCGGGGTTGAATGGTTCCTTCCTGCTCCATACAATAAAAAAGGAAAAACAAGGAAATGCACTAAAAACGTCGCAATGCCTTGTAGCAAGGAGGAATTTCTATGGAACGTACGTTTTCACCCATGGTCCGGCAGTTTTCTGCCATCGCTGGGTTGCAGCAGGCATATACGCTGGTTTACTCCCTTGACCCGGACGGCGAAACCGGCTGTCGCCTGACGCTTTGCCGTACCGGCAGCAGCCAGCGCATGGACAGCAAGTATATGGCCGTTGCACCGGAGCTTGGCTACCGTGTTTTGCAATATCTGTGTGAGAATGGCGTTCAGCCGGAGATCTGGCAGGACGTGGTGGCGGAGCTGGATGCGGCACAGCAGACCGAACAGGAAGGCGGCGCGTGGCGTGGACAATGAGCGGACGGCAGATGTGCTGCAGGTCGCCCTTGCAAGCTATGACCGCAAGGAGCTTCGGGTACAGAAAAACTATCTGGAAGAACAGAACCCAGTGCTGGCCTGTACCTGCTTTCTGAACGGACACAAACTGCTGCAGGAGCTGCAGCAGGGCCACAATTTTGACATCGTGGTGCTGTGCAGCCAGATGGAGGATATGAGCAGCATCGAGTTCATGATGGAACTGCGCAAGCTGGAGCACAAGCCGCTGCTGATGCTGTTCGACGAGGGCCGGCGCAAGAACAGCTCGGCACTGCGCATGGAGGACTCCGGCAGCTGTTGCTGCGTGGAGCGCATGGAGCTCAAGAACCTGCTGCGGGAACTGTACCGGATGCCGGGCCAGCAGTGGCAGCGCACCGAGCAGCAGTGCCAGCAGCTGTACCACAGCTGGGGCATCCGCATCCCGGACATCAATTGCAGCTATCTGACCAGTGCGGTGGGCGTGGTCTACGGCACCTCGCAGAAGCTGGCCATCCGCAAGGAGATCCTGCAGACGGTCAGTGAGCAGTATGGTGTTTCGGTCTCGGCCGTGGACAGCGGCATCCGGCGCATGATCGACCAGCTGGAAGCAAAACCGGCCGAGGGCTGGACGCAGTTCAAGGCTGAAAGCGGCTTTGAAGCGGAAAAGCCCACTACGGGCAAGCTGATCTATGCAATCAAACGGTATCTCATCCAGCAGAAGAGCAGGGAATAACGCACACAGTCTTGGAGGCGGTAGCAATGGAGCAGGCACAGCAGAATACAGCGCAGGAGCTGACGGCGCAGGCCATCCCGCAGCAGGCGGTGGAGGATGCCTGCTTCCATTCGCTGGGGCTGATCGGGCGCAACTGCGAGTATCTGGAGCAGCATCTGGCCCGCGTGGGGGCAGACGCCCAGTCCCTGCAGGCAGTCAGCGACATCAGCGCGGCCACGGCCAAGCTGGAACGGACCATCAACGAACTGCTGTCTGCGCTGGAATTTCTGCGTGCCGGGCAGCCGCCTAAGCTTTACCCGCTGGATCTGTGCGAGCTGCTGCAGCAGGTGGCGGCCCAGGCCGACATGGTGCGTGCGCAGCTGGGAGTCACCCTGGAGCTGGACTACGGCGGCTGGACGACCTGCCGTGTGCTGGCTGACCGGGATGATGTGGAGCTGCTGTGTCTGCATCTGCTGTCCAACGCGCTGCGTGCCTGCCGCGAGGGCGGCACGGTGAGGATCCTGCTGCGCCGCAGCGAGACCATGTGGCAGCTGACTGTGCGGGACAATGGCTGCGGTCTGCCGGAGGGCAGCCAGGAAGCCTGGCTGGAAAACCGGCGCAGCTTTCTGGGCGGGGCTCAGCTGGGGCTGCTGCTTTGCCGCGAGTGCTGCCGCCGTATGGGCTGGGGGCTGAGCGTGGAGTGTGCCCCGGAAAAGGGCACCCAGGCCGTGGTCACGGTGCCGCTGTACACGGACGATGGGCGGGCACCGGAGGTGGAGCTGCATGCCGGAGCCGACCTTGCGTCCGAGCAGCATCAGTACCAGCTGCGCGCCATGCTGGTGCGGGAGCTGCGCACCATGCCCGAGCGCGGCGACCCGGACGAATAAACCGAACAAAACCAAAAACCCGGAACTTCCTGTCCGACAGGAAGTTCCGGGTTTTGTTGTTTGTCTAGAGTTCCGGCACAGAGGCTCAGTAGTGCAGACGGTCGGCGGTCAGGGCTTCCAGAACCGGCAGCATGGCAGCAGCCTCGGCCTTGGCGGCAGGCAGATCCATGTCGCGGTAGTTGCCGCACTCCACTTCGCTGGCACCGGGCACGGCACCCTCAAAGGCGGCCATAAAGCGGAAGGACTCCACGGTCAGCTCCAAAGCCTGCGCAGGGGTCAGGCCGCGGGTCAGCAGGTAAAAGCCGGTGCGGCAGCCCATGGGGCCCACATAGATCACACCATCCTGAAAGGCACTATTGCGTGCGTAGGTGGCAAACAGGTGCTCCAGCGTGTGGGCAGCGGCCGTGGACAAGTAATCGCCCTGGTTGGGCTTCTTCATGCGGATGTCCCAAGTGAGCACGTCGCCGTCCTGACGGCTCAGGTACATGCCCCGGTCCAGCTTGGTATGGTCAACACAGAAGCTCGCAATGCGTTCCATTGTGTCGCCCTCTTTCTCAGGCCTGCAGGCGCTGCACGCTGCCGTGTGCGCAGTCCACAGCGACCATCAGACCGTCGCGGATGTGGGCGGTAGCGCCGACGGCACCCACGATGGTGGGCTTGAGCAGGGCCTTGCCGGCGATGGCGGCGTGGCTGTTCAGGCCGGCTTCCTCGACCACCAGAGCGGCAGCGTCACGGACGTAGCTCAGCATCTCGTTGGAGGTGGAGGGGACGACCAGGACCATGCCGGGCTTGAACTTTGCGCGGATCTCCTCGATGGTGCGGCAGACGCAGGCCTTGCCGGTGGCGTTGGCCAGAGCAGCGCCCTCGGGGCCGACGCCGACGCCGGTAGCCAGACAGTTGCCGATCATGTGGATCTTGATCATATTGGTGGTGCCGGAGACACCCACGGGGACGCCTGCGGTCACAACAGCCAGCTCGCCGTCGTGCAGATAGCCGTGCTCCTTGGCCAGGGTGGTGGACTTCTCGATGAGCTCATCGGTGCTGGTGGCGAGGTCCATCATGAGCGGGGTGATGCCCCAGGAGATGGACAGCTGGCGCTGGACCTGCTCGTCCATGACGCAGGCGATGATGGGCTGAGAGGGGCGGTACTTGCTCAGCAGGCGGGCAGTGTTGCCGGATTCGGACACGGTGACGATGGCGGCAGCGTTCACGTCCTTGGCGGTCAGGCAGGCAGCATGAGCGGTTGCATCGCTGACGCTGATCTGGATCTCGGCGTGGCGCTGGGCGCGGTAGTGCTCCTCGTTCTCGGTGCGCTCTGCAATGGCGGACATGGTCTTGAGGGCCTCCACGGGGTAGTCACCGGCAGCGGTCTCACCAGACAGCATGATGGCAGAGGTGCCATCGTAGATGGCATTTGCCACGTCGGAGATCTCGGCACGGGTGGGGCGGGGGTTGACCATCATGCTGTCCAGCATCTGGGTGGCAGTGACGATGGGCTTGCCGAAGGAGAAGGAGCGGTCGATGATGTCCTTCTGGATGCCGGGCAGCTCGGTGAAGTCGATCTCAACGCCCAGGTCACCACGGGCCACCATGACGGCATCGGCTGCGGAGAGGATGCTGTCGATGTTGTTCACACCCTCGCGGTTCTCGATTTTGGCAATGATACGGATGTTGGAATCGTACTCATTCAGCAGGTTGCGGATGTCGTACACATCCTGTGCGGTGCGCACAAAGGAAGCAGCGATGAAGTCAAAGCCGTTCTGCACGCCAAAGATGATGTCCTCGCGGTCCTTCTGGCTCAGGTAGGGCATGGACAGATGCACGCCGGGCACATTGACACCCTTTTTGGTCTTGATCTTGCCGCTGTTCAGCACGGTGCAGATGATGTCGGTGTCGGTGACCTGCTCAATGTGCAGCATGATCAGGCCGTCGTCCAGCATGATGGTGCCGCCGGGCTGCACGTCCTGGGGCAGATCCTTGTAAGTGACGGAGCAAATCTCCTTGGTGCCCTCCACCTCGCGGGTGGTCAGGGTAAAGGTCTGGCCGGCTTCCAGCATCTCCACACCGTTCTTGAACTCCTTCAGGCGGATCTCGGGGCCCTTGGTGTCCAGCAGGGCGGCAACGGGCTTGCCCAGCTCCTCACGCAGCGCCTTCAGCTTTGCCAGACGGCCGCCGTGCTCCTCGTAGGAACCGTGGGAGAAGTTGAAACGGGCCACGTTCATGCCGTTTGCGATCAGGTCGCGCAGGACATCGCCCTTATCGGTAGAAGGGCCCAGGGTGCAGATGATCTTCGTTTTTCTCATAAAATACCTCCAACGTTCAAGCTATAATGCTCTCTATCTTGACGCAGCAGCCCAAGCTGGCTGCTCTCTGGCGGGCAGTGATTGCTTTGCGCCCGCGGCGGCAGTATACGCCAATATGGCTGTTTCAACAAACCATACCACTATACATTATAAGCTCTTGGATACAATAGCGCAAGAAAAATCTTTGCAAAGAAACTGCTAAGATTTCATCAGGTTTGAACAAAAAACTTTCCACCACAAAGCGCTTGCATAACCAGTGGGATTTGCTTATAATGAAGGTAAGCAAAAGTGCGACTGTTCCGGGGCAGCCCGGAGGAAAATGGAGTGAAAACATATGGAAAAGCGTGTATTTTTGATCGTACTGGACAGCTTTGGCATCGGCGCGGAGCCGGATGCAGCCGCCTTTGGCGACGAGGGCACCAACACGCTGGGGGCCATTGCAGGGCATCCCAATTTCAACTGCCCCAACCTGAAAAAGCTGGGCCTGTTCAACATTGACGGTGTGACCGCGGGCGAAAAGACCGACGCGCCCGCCGGTGCCTTTGCCCGCCTGCAGGAGCAGAGCATGGGCAAGGATACCACCATCGGCCACTGGGAGATCGCCGGTGTGGTCAGCCCGAACCCGCTGCCCACCTTCCCCAACGGCTTCCCGGAGGAGCTCATTCAGGAGTTTGAGGCAAAAACCGGCCACAAAGTCCTCTGCAACCTGCCTTATTCCGGCACCGAGGTGCTGAAGGACTACGGCGAGCAGGCCATGAAGGAAAATGCCCTCATCGTCTACACCAGCGCCGACAGCGTGTTCCAGGTGGCCGCCCACGAGGAGCTGGTGCCCGTGCACGAGCTCTACCGCTACTGCGAGATCGCCCGCGAGATGCTGAAGGGCGCGTACGGCGTGGGCCGTGTCATCGCCCGGCCCTTTCTGGGCAGCAGCGCCGAGACCTTCTACCGCACCACCAACCGCCACGACCTGAGCCTGAAGCCGCCCCGTGCCACCATGCTCGACCTGCTGAAGGAGGCCGGCAGGGATGTCATCGCCGTGGGCAAGATCTTTGATATCTTTGACGGGCAGGGCGTGACCGAAAAGATCAAGACCACCGGCAACACCAATGGCATCGCCTTCACCAAGGCATTGCAGACCCGGGATTTCGAGGGCCTGGCCTTTGTGAATCTGGTGGATTTTGATATGCTCTACGGCCACCGCCGCGACGTGCCCGGCTATGCCGCCGCCGCCACCGAATTTGACCGCTTCCTGGCCGACTTCATCCCCGGGATGCGGGAGGGCGACCTGCTGATGATCACCGCCGACCACGGCTGCGACCCCTCCTACACCAAGACCACCGACCATACCCGCGAGTATGTGCCGTATCTGGTCTGCGGCAAGGGCGTGAAGCCCGGTGTGGACCTGGGCACCCGGCTCTGCTTTGGCACCATTGCACAGACCGTGTGTGAATATCTGGGCGTGGATGCTTCCAGTCTGGACGGCCACAGCGTGCTGCAGGAGATCCTGAAGTAATATCGGCCCTCTCAGTCATGCGACAGCGTGACCGAGAGGGCTATTTTTTGTGCAAAGTCTTGAACAATATAGTCAATTGTGGTAGACTAGCACGTGCACGCCCGGTGCGTACAAAGTTTACGCCGGGCGCAGGAATTGATATGGTTTCAGAATAGAAGGAGACTATCACATGAGAATCAATCGTACTCTGGGTCTGGCACTGACCGCTGCTGTGCTGGCTGTTGCCATGACTGGCTGCTCCAATAGTGCATCCTCCACCGCATCCTCCGCTGCTTCCAGCGAGGCTGCTTCCTCTGTGGCCGCTTCCTCTGTGGCCGCTTCCAGCGAAGCTGCCGAGAGCGAGGCCGCTGCCGCCAGCGTTGTCAGCACCGAGGATCTGGATGTGAACGGCACCACCTACTCCGCTGACTGCTACGGCGAGTTCACCCTGTCCAACGGCGACACCATGAAGCTGTGGAAGGTGAAGGACGCTTACGCAGACCTGAGCGCTCTGCCCATGAAGGGCATGGCCGAGGAGTTCCCCATCGAGGCCGAGGCCGAGCAGATCTATGTTGCTGACGTGACCAGCAACGGCGAGACCACCCGCCAGTATCTGCGTACCGATAAGGCTGGCCGCAACGGCACTGTCTCTGTCAAGACCTTTGAGCTGGGCGACGCTGAGTAATCGCGCTTCCCTGTAAGATCAGAAGACAACAAGCCCCGGACCTTTTGCAAGGCCCGGGGCTTGTGCTGTTTTATCCTGTTTTATTCTCCGCTGCTGCTGGAACCGAACAGGGCATCCAGCACGGTGGAAGCGGCCTGATGCAGGGAGTTGGCAGCAGATTCCACCTGCTCCTGCGTGGGCAGAGAGATAGAAGGTGTTTCTGCTCCACCGGTGGATTCACTGCTGGCTTCACTCTCGGCAGGTGCTTCGGTGGGAGCCTCGCTCTCGGCAGGCGCTTCGGGGGTGGGTTCTGCGGGCTGCTCATCGGCGGGCTGTTCCGCAGGCATGCTCTCGGCAGGTTCCTCCACAATGACGCTGTCGGGCGATTCCTCCACAGAGGTGCCCGCGTTGGGGTCAGCCGTGGGGGTGAATACCTCGGTCTTTTCGGGGGTCTGCTGGGTATCGCTCACGGTGCCCTCACCGCCCAGAACGGATGCGATCAGCTCCTTGGCCTGGTTGACCGAGTTCTCATCCGGCTTCATCACATAGAGACTTTGACCCTTTGCGGAGTAGCACTGGGAGCTCTTGCCGCTGGTGCCGGTCACGGCATAGCTCTGGATGTCCCAGTCAGACAGGCTTGCCAGCTGCATCCGCACCAGTGCGGAGATCTGCTCCTGAGAAAGGCTGGTCACAAAGCAGTCGGACACAGCATCCATCAGCTTGGAGAAGCTCATCAGCACGGTGGGAGATTTGATCTTGTTCATCATGGCATCGATGACTTTCATCTGGTTGATGCCGCGCTGGATATCGCCGGAGGCAAAGGCGTGACGCTCACGGGCAAAGGCCAGAGCGCTCTTGCCGTCCAGATGGTTCCAGCCCTCGGCAAAGGTGGTGGGATCATAATAACCGGGGCTGCCCACCGAGGTGAACGCCTGATCGGAGTAGACATCCACGCCGCCCACGGCATCGATGATGCTGATGAAGCCCGCAAAGTTGATGCGGAGGTATTGGTCCACATTGACCCCGTACAGGTTGCCCAGGGTTGCCATGCTGGTCTCCACGCCGTACAGACCGGCGTGGGTCAGCTTGTCCTTGCTGTTGGTGCCCGCCAGATCAACATAGTAATCGCGGGGGGTGTTGATGAGCGCCACCCGTTTGGTGGAGGGGTTGACCACGGCAAGGATGTTCACATCGCTGCGAGCCTTTTCAGTCAGTTCGCCGCGGTTGTCCACGCCGCTCAGGTAGACCACAAAGGGCTCCTTGGTGATCTTGTTGGCCTCGGTGCCGGTGACAAGGCCGGAGGTCACGTTATCCAGTGCACTCAGGCCCTGCTGCGCCCAGACACAGCCCAGCGCCAGAAAGGCGCACAGGAACACCGAGAACACCCGGGATACCTTGCGGGGGGCGCTGTACTCCTGGCAGCGCTTGACCAGCAGCCAGAACAGCACCAGCAGTGCCGCAATGATGACCAGATACAGCGCGGGCAGCATCTGGGTGCGCCAGAGCTGTAGGAAGGCCGCAATGCTCAGAATGGCTTGTACGATCAGCAAAACAGTACCTCGTTTCGGGTTGGCCGCGCCGGTATCTGCATCCGGCCTGCGGCGGGAGGGCTTTGGCTCCGGGGCAGGCCCGCCCGTATGCTTCGGCGGCTTGGGCGGTGCAGGCGGCGGGATGGGAGCGGCAGTTTCCGGCGCAAAAAAGGCCGCGCTGTCCACCTCCACAGTCTTTTCTTCCGGCGGGCGGTGGCCCCGGTGGATGTGCCGGGTGCTGTCATCGTCCGTGTGGGAACGGGAAGTTTCATCAAACATAGGAATTCTCCTTTTTGACATGTCCTCAGGCAAGGGGCACGATGGTCAGAACGGCCCGTGCCGGCAGGCAGGTGGCCGTCTGATCCTCCTGCGAGATCCAGCCAAAGCTTTCGCAGATGTGGTCAGGGCAGGGGGAATCAATGAACCGTGCCGCGCCGTCCTTGACCTCGATGTGCACCGTCAGATAGCCGGTGTCGATGTCGTAGACGGCATCCTTGTCCAGAGAGATCTTCTGCACCGTGTTCGCATCGCCGTAGATCAGCTCCGCGCCCAGGGTGCTGCCGCTCTGCCCGGCACTGCGGAGGTAAAAAAGCACCCCCGCGATCACCAGAACAACAGCGGCGAACAGTAAATTGACCCAGAGATTTTTTTTCTGCTTCATGGCTCAGGCATCCTTCTGGGGGAACAGCTGTTCCAGCTCGGCCAGCCACAGGGCGGCGCAGGCATCGCTGGGCATCCGCCAGTCCCCGCGCGGCGAGAGGGTCACGCTGCCGATCTTGGGGCCGTCGGGCAGGCAGCTGCGCTTGAACTGCTGGGTGAAGAACCGGCGATAGAAGGTTTTCAGCCATTTTTTGATGACTTCCGGCTCAAAATCTCCCGCGAACGCCCGACAGGCCAGGGTGTAGATTTTCGTGGGGCGGAAGCCGAAGCGGAGGACATAATACAGGAAAAAGTCATGCAGCTCGTAGGGGCCGACCAGATCCTCGGTGTGCTGGGCGATCTTCCCCTCGGCGTCCGGGGGCAGCAGCTCCGGGCTGATGGGGGTGTCCAGCACGTCCCGCAGCACCTGCTGCTGGGGCAGGATGATCCGCCCCTTGGGAGCGGCTTCGTCAATGGGAATCACCAGCACCACCAGATCCCCCGGCACCAGCAGATCCCCCACTAATCGGGAGACTTCCTCCCTGGGCACTGCCTGGATCATCGCCTGCTTCAGAGCATCAATGCCCTCTCCGGTGCGGGCACTGACAAAGACCCCTTCCCCATCCCGGCGGTCAGTGAGATCACACTTGTTCCGCACCAGCACATAGGGAATGCTCCGGCTGTTCAGCTGCTCCAGCAATGCCAGCTCAATTACATCCAACGGCTCTGCCCCATTGGTGACCAGTATCGCAAGATCCGTTTTCCGCATGACCTGCATGCTTTTGTGTACCCGCTGGCTGCCCAGCTCTCCTGTATCATCCAGACCGGCGGTGTCGATCATCAGCACCGGCCCCAGGGGCAGCAGCTCCATAGCCTTGCTCACCGGATCGGTGGTGGTGCCCGGGGTGTCGGACACGATAGCCATGGGCTGATTGGTCACAGCGTTCATCAGACTGGATTTTCCGGCATTGCGCTTGCCGAAAAAAGCAATGTGCAGCCGGTCAGCGGACGGGGTTTCATTCAGACTCATATGCATACCTCCTATAAAAATGGGCGCACTGCGGGATTCGCAGCACGCCCTTGTGCTTTTTGCTCAGAACCGGAAATCCCGGCTGCCCTGTTTGATCTTGTCCAGATTCTCCCGGACGATCTGCTGTACCTTCTGGCTGGGGATGGTGGGAATCTCCTTCTGGATCAGTGCCCTGCCCACCTCTCTGGTGTGGGGGGACGCATAATCCTCCAGGTATTCGTCCAAGGTCATCAGTGCATTGGGGTGGCAACAATTCTGGATCTGCTTGCTCTTGCAAAGCTGCATGAACCGGTCACCGGTTCTGCCCTCCCGGTAGCATGCAGTACAGAAGGAGGGAATATACCCCATGTCCATCAGCCAGCACACCACCTCATCCAGGGTACGCTGGTCGGATACGTCAAACTGCTCCGTGTCGTGGGGACGTTCCTCCTCGCAATAGCCTCCCACGGAAGTTCTGG
>ENA-ORUI01002154-ORUI01002154.1-human-gut-metagenome-genome-assembly--contig:-NODE-2154-length-17343-cov-21.165201_pt1 | contig 17343 bp, 17 predicted proteins | sample MGYA00242078_ERZ509205 | MGnify/ENA primary metagenome ERZ509205 (study PRJEB26280, sample SAMEA2338828) | human gut metagenome | biome: human gut; feature: human-associated habitat; material: faeces... | reverse complement strand
ACCGCAGCGAGGAGAACATCATCCCCGGCGCGTTCGACCCCCGTGTGGCCGAGGCTGTGGCAAATGCCGTGGCAAAGGCTGCCCGCGAGACCGGCGTTGCACGGCTGTAAGCGGAGGACACAGGCATGAGAACGATCTCCGCACAGAGCATTACGGATACGGTGGCGCAGCTCTGCATCAAGGCCAACACTCAGCTGCCGCAGGACGTGCAGGCAGCGCTGGAAAAAGCCCGGGAAGAAGAGCCGTGGCCGCTGGCAAAGAACACATTAGACCTGCTGTGGTCGAACCTTGGCGCTGCAAAGGAGAAAGACCTGCCCATCTGTCAGGACACCGGCATGGCCTGTGTGTTCGTGGAGCTGGGCACCGATGTGCACATTGACGGCAGCTTTGAAGCCGCCATCCACGAGGGCGTGCGCCGGGGCTATACGGACGGCTACCTGCGCAAAAGCATCGTGGCCGACCCGCTGCGCCGGGGCAACACCGGCGATAACACCCCGGCGGCCATCACGGTGCATCTGGTGGACGGCGAGGGCTGCCGCATCACGGTGGCACCCAAGGGCTTTGGCAGCGAGAACATGAGCCGCATCCAGATGCTCAAGCCCGCCGACGGCGTGGAGGGCTTCCGGAAGTTCGTGCTGGAGACCGTCCAGCTGGCCGGTTCCAACCCCTGCCCGCCCATCGTGCTGGGCATCGGTGTGGGCGGCAGCTTTGACAAGGTGGCGTATCTGGCCAAAAAGGCGCTGCTGCGTCCGCTGGATGTCCCCAACCCCGACCCCTACTACGCCCAGCTGGAGCAGGAGCTGCTTACCGCCATCAATGCACTGGGCATCGGCCCGCAGGGCTTTGGCGGCAAGACCACCTGTCTTGGCCTTGCCATTGAGCAGATGCCCACCCATGTGGCGGGTCTGCCGGTGGCTGTGAACGTTTCCTGTCATGTGACCCGCCGCGCCAGCGCGGAGCTGTAAGGAGGGGAGAAGAATGGAATACAGACTGACTACCCCCTGCACCGCGCAGGATCTGGCCCCGCTGAAAGCGGGAGATACCGTGCTGCTTTCCGGTGTGGTGTACACCGCCCGGGATCAGGCACACAAGCGGATGATGGAGGCGCTGGACAAGGGCGAGACCCTGCCTTTTGATCTGGAAGGCAGCGCCATTTATTATGTAGGCCCCACCCCGGAGCGCCCGGGCGAGGTCATCGGCTCGGCAGGGCCTACCACCAGCGGGCGCATGGATGCCATGAGCCCCCGGCTGCTGGATCTTGGCAACAAGATCATGATCGGCAAGGGCAAGCGGGATGCCGCCGTCAAGGCAGCTGTGGTGCGCAACGGCGCGGTATATCTGGCTGCGCTGGGCGGCGCCGGTGCGCTGATGGCAAAAAGTGTGCAGACGCTGGAAGTGATCGCATGGCCGGACTTGGGCTGTGAGGCAGTGCGCCGCCTGACCGTGCAGGATATGCCCCTGACCGTTGTGCTGGACGCTCACGGCGGCGACCTGTACGAGACTGGCCCTGCGGCCTATCTGGCTGCGCTGTAAATTGCACCCTTTGCACAAAACAGGGACGGTGAAAAACCGGCAAAACAGCAGTTCTGTGCAGAAAAATATGGTTAGTTTAACAAAACTTGCTGCGAATTACTTGCATCAACCGCAAAAGTGTGATATCCTTTAACATACGACAGAGGGTACACATCCCCTGTCGGAAAAATCCCCCAGAGGGAATAAGGCAGGAGGCCGGACAAACCATGCAGATCCACCAGTCCGCAGAAGATTATCTTGAAACGATCCTGATGCTGAGCCAGCGTATGGGCAAAGTGCGCTCCATTGACGTTGTCAATGAGCTGGGCTTTACCAAAGCCAGCGTGAGCATCGCCATGAAAAAGCTGCGGGAGAACGGCTATATCGCGGTGGACGGCGAAGGCAACCTGACCCTGCTGGAGCCCGGGCAGGAGATCGCTCAGCGCATTTACAGCCGCCACCAGCTGCTGACCCACTTCTTTGTGCAGCTGGGCGTGGACGAGCAGACCGCCGCCGAGGACGCCTGCAAGGCAGAGCATATCCTCAGCGAGCAGACGCTGGAAAAGATCCGCGAAAGCGCCCTGCGCAACGATGCCGCCCATCCGCAGGCAAAGTGATTTGAGTTCAAAAGATACCGGAACGCTGAAAGACGTTCCGGTATCTTTTTTTGTATGAATTTTTCGGTTTGTGTTGCATATTTGTTATGGATTTGGTACAATGGGTTTGTGCGAAAAAGGAACGTTGGAAGAGCGAAAAAGGGTCGGGACGGCGCAAAGCCGCCCTAGGATAAAGGAGAGCGTTGCGGCATGGATGCTATTGCGCATACTCAGGTCAGTGGGCTCTGTCTGGTCACACTGGTGGTTTTGCTGCGGGCGCAGCAGAAAATGCGGGATAAAAGTCTGCCCGGGCGGCAGTTTACGGCGCTGCTGTGGTTTGCCGGGGCGCTGACGATCGTAGATTATGGCAGTGCGCTGGCGCAGCTGGGCGCGTGGGAGGAGCTGGGCATCCCCTTGACCTACCGGCTGAACGCCGGGGGCAGTATTTTGTTTTATCTGCTGGCGGCGTGTTGCTGCTTGCTGGTGTTTTTGTATGTGGAGGCAGAGCTGGGGCGTACATGGATGGAGGACGGCCGCAGGCTGGCACTCAGCGCCGCACCGGTGGCGTTGCTTTTGCTGGCGCTGCTGACGGCGCGGGACGAAAACGGCTTTTGCTATCTGGACGCAGAGGGGCTGCGGGGCAGCACCCTGTTCTGGGGGGCGAAGCTGGTGGGGCTTGCCTATCTGGCAGCAGCCTTTCTCCGCTGCAGCTGGACGCTGAGCCACTGGAAGCAGGAAACACCCAAGGAGGAACTGAAAACCCTGCTGCTGCTCGCGCTTGCGCCGGCGGCAGGCTTTTTGCTGCAAGGCTGGCTGCCCGGGCGCGGGCTGCTGTGCTGCGGCATTACGCTGGGGCTGGTGTGCGTGTATGTGCTGGTGCTGCAGACCAAGTTCACGGTGGACACCCTGACCGGCGTCAGCAACCGTATCGTGGCGCTGCGCTATCTGGAAAGCGAGCTGCCCTATTACCGCCGCCACCCCAACCGCTCGCTGCATTTCCTCATGATGGACATGGATCACTTCAAGCATATCAACGATGAATACGGCCACTTGGAGGGCGATGCCGCACTGGTGCTGCTGGCGGGCATCCTGAAAAAGGTGTGCGCCAACTATAACGGCGTGCTGGCGCGCTACGGCGGCGATGAATTCTGCATCGCCTGCGGCTGCAACAGCGTGGAGGTGCGCACCCTGATCGCCTCCATCCAGCGGGAGCTGGACGCCGCCAACGCCGCCTCCGGCAAGCCCTATCAGATCGAGATCAGCATCGGCTGCGCCCGCCTTGAGCCGGACATCGCCACCGTGCACGACCTGATCGATAAAGCCGATCAGGAAATGTACCACCTCAAGACCCGCAAGCACGGCACAGCCCCCGCAGAAAAACAGGGCTGAACGGTTGTGAACTTACTATAACACGATAAATGCCGTTTGCCTTTACGGCCTTTCCCGTGAAAAATGCAATACCGGAGCGTCCGCAGACGCTCCGGTATTGTTCTATATCAAAATAATTTTTCCGCTGAAGATGGCCAGAGCAAAGCGGAAGCCATTCAAAATCGTCCCGCCCCGCGCTTTCTAAACGTTTTTTACCCTTCTGCCCTTGCATCCCGGGGTGGAACGCGGTATTCTTATAGAATAGACCGGAACCGCGACAGCACAGGGGAGGGAGACCACATGGACACACAGGAGATCCGCGCATTGCTGGGCAAAAGCATCTTTGAGCGGGCACAGAAGTACCGCAAGCGCATCCTGCAAAGCAGCTGCACCACCAACGAGGACGGGGTGCGGCACCTGACAGCACTGGTGCAGGGCAGCGGGCCGGACTGCTATTATACGCAGGTCTGGCTGCGGGAAAACGGCAGCTTTGTCAGCGCCTCCTGCGACTGCCCCTATAACCAGAACGGCGACGGCACCTACTGCAAGCATATCGGTGCGCTGCTATTACAGGACGCGGAAAAGAACCCGCCTGCCCCGGAAAAAAAGCCGGAGAGCATCCCCGGGGTGCAGCGGGGCGTTGCCGGGCTGAACCCGGAGCCCCGCAAGGACAGTTACAGCGCCGGACTGGATATGCTGTTCGGCCGCAAGTGGCGGGGCGAAGAACCGGAGACCGACTATGATGCCCAGCTGCTGCTGAAGCGCTACCAGCGGGAGGACGTGCAGCAGCTGCCCCAGCCAGCATTGCAGCGCACCGGCTTTGCCCTGCTGGAACCGGAGCTTACGGTGCACAATGGCCGTGTCTGGCTGCGGCTGCGGGTCTCGGACGGCATCGGCGGGCGGCAGTATCTGGTAAAAAGCATCCCGCAGTTTCTGGATGCGATTGAGCAGGGCGAAAGCGTCAGCTACGGCAAATCGCTGGCCTTTGTGCACCGGTGGGACGCTTTTGCCCCGGATGCGCAGCAATTGCTGCGGCTGCTGCGCCGTCAGGTGAGCGCCCGGCAGGAATTTGAAGCCGAGGGCACGGTGCGCTCCGCTTGGGATAAAGGCCCGGCGGGCGGTCTGCCGCTGACCGGCGAGGGGCTGGATGCCCTTGTGGAGCTTTACGCCGCCGAGGGCGTCGTGGGCGGCTACACCCTTAAAGAGGGACTGCCGGTCATCAGCCTGAAGGTGGAGCGCCGCAAGGGCGGCGTGCAGCTGAGCTGTACCCCGGTGCTCAGCGGGGTGCAGGGGCTGGACTATGCCTATCTGCTGGGCGAAACCACCCTCTGGCGGATGCAGCGGGAGGAGTGCCGCCGGGTGCTGCCGGTGCTGGACACCTTTGGCGGGCGCAGTTTGTTCTTTACCAGCGCGGACGCCGCCGCTTTTTGCAGCTATGTGCTGCCGGAACTGGGCAACCGGGTCAACATCGTGGACCCCGACCGGCTGCTGCTGAACCAGATTCCGCTGGAACCGGTGGTGCAGTTTTATCTGGATGCCGACCGGGGGCTTACCGTTACGGCTTACCCGGTCTTTCTGTACGGCGAGGACAGGGTAGCCCCCGGCGAGCCGGTGCCGCCGGATCTTTTGCGGGATGCCCGCACCGAGAACCGGGCAAAGCGGCTGCTGGAAACCTATCTGGAACCCGAGACCGGCAAGCCGGGGCATTACAGCATTTCTGGGGAGGAGGCACTTTTCCAACTGCTGGAAGAGGGCATTCCCGCCCTGCTGGCCATGGGCGAGGTGTACCAGACCGATGCCTTCCGCAACTTACAGGCCGCCCCGCCTAAAATTTCGGTAGGGGTATCGGTGCACGGCAGTGTGCTGGATTTGGAGGTGGACACCGGCGCGTTCCCGGTGGAGGAACTGCGGGAACTTTTGCAGTCCCTGCACCAGAAAAAGCGCTACCACCGTCTGCGGGACGGCAGTCTGCTGCGGCTGGATGACAGTCTGGAAGGGCTGGACGAGCTGAACGACACACTGGAGCTTTCCGGCGCAAAGCTGAAGGACGGCCACGCCGCTCTGCCGCTCTACCGCGCCCCTACGCTGGACTGGGCGCTTTCGGGGCAGAACGGTCTGCGGTTCGACCGGGACGATGCTTTCCGGCGCATCAGCCGCAGCTTCCACGCCGTGCGGGACAGCGAGTATACCCCGCCGCTCTCGCTGCAAAAGACCCTGCGCAAATACCAGCGGGACGGCTACCGCTGGCTGCGCACACTGGATGGCTACGGCATGGGCGGCATTCTGGCCGACGATATGGGTCTGGGCAAGACCGTGCAGGTGCTCAGCTACCTGCTGGCCATGAAGGAGGGCGGGCAGCAGCTGCCCAGCCTCATCGTCTGCCCGGCGTCGCTGGTGCTGAACTGGCAGGAGGAATGCCAGAAGTTCACCCCGCAGCTGCAAAGCGTTGCCATGGACGGCGATGCCGCCCATCGCGCCGCGCTGGTCGATGGGTGGGCACAGGCGGATCTCGTCATCACCAGCTACGATCTGCTGCGCCGGGACGAAAAACTGTATGCCGGGCAAAGCTTTTACGCCTGCATTCTGGACGAAGCGCAGGCCATCAAAAACCACACCACCCAGAAATACAAGGCGGTGTGCCGGGTGAACAGTCGGGTGCGCTTTGCCCTGACCGGCACCCCGGTGGAAAACCGCTTGGGCGAATTGTGGAGCATCTTCTCCTTTTTAATGCCCGGGTATCTGCCCCCCTACAAGACCTTTTGCGCCCGGTTTGAAAAGCCCATCGTGCAGGACGAGGATGCCAACGCCGTGCGGCGGCTGAACCAGTTCACCGGGCCGTTCATCCTGCGGCGCATGAAGTCCGAGGTGCTGCGGGAGCTGCCGCCCAAAACGGAGAATGTGCGCCGCGTTGAGCTGGAGACCGAGCAGCGCAAGCTGTATCTGGCAGCGGTGGTGGACGCCCGCGAAAAGCTGAGGGCGGCAAAGCCGGAGGACAAGATGACCGTGTTTGCCGTGCTGATGCGGCTGCGGGAGATCTGCTGCGACCCCCGCCTTGTGGCGGACAACTGGACGGGCAGCAGCGCCAAGCTGGAAGCCTGTCTGGAACTTGTCACCGAGGCAGTGGCGGGCGGGCACCGCATTCTGCTGTTCAGCCAGTTCACCTCCATGCTGGAGCTGCTGGCAAAGCGGCTGGACGAAGCCGGGGTGAGCCACTTCACCCTGCAAGGCTCTACCCCGAAGCCGGTGCGCGCCGAGCAGGTGCGCCGGTTCAATCAGGGCGAGGCGGACGTCTTTCTGATCTCGCTGCGGGCGGGCGGTACGGGTCTGAACCTGACCGCCGCCGATATCGTCATCCACTACGACCCGTGGTGGAACCTTGCCGCGCAGAATCAGGCCACCGACCGCGCCTACCGCATCGGTCAGCGCAACCCGGTGCAGGTGTACCGGCTGATCGCGCAGGACACCATTGAGGAAAAGATCGTGGAGCTGCAACAGGCCAAGCAGTCGCTGGCCGACACCGTTACCGGTGGGGCAGACGGCGCGATTTTGTCCATGAACCCCGAACAGCTGCTGCAGCTGCTGGGAGAAGAAGCATAAAGGAGTGGATCCATCATGAAGGTTTGGGATCTGCATTGCGATACCCTGTCCGAGCTGCGCCGCGCCGAAAAGGCGGGCGCACCCAAAAGCTTTTTGCACAACGATCTGCATATTGACCTTGAAAAATTGCAGCAGGGGGATTACCTGCTGCAATGCTTTGCGGCCTATGTGAATCTGGCCGACCCCGCCCCCGGAGCCGACCCGCTGGTAAGCGTGCTGGAGGAAATCGACATCTTCAAGCGGCTCATGGCAGCTTACCCGGAAAAAATCGCCCCGGTGTACACCGCCGCCGACCTTGAGCGCAACCGCGCCGAGGGCAAACTCAGCGCCATGCTGACGGTGGAAGAGGGCGGCTGCTGCAAGGGCAGTCTGGGCGTGCTGCGGCGGCTGCAGGAACTGGGCGTGCGCATGATGACCCTGACGTGGAACTACCCCAACGAGCTGGCAGCCCCCAACGCAAACCCCGGCGGGCCGCTGGTGGCCAATACCGAGACCGGTCTGACCGAGCGGGGTTTTGCCTTTTTGGAAGAGATGGAAAGGCTGCACATCATCGCAGATGTGAGCCACCTTTCCGATAAGGGCTTCTGGGACATCGTAAACCACAGCACCCGCCCCTTTGCGGCAAGTCATTCCAACTGCCGTGCTCTGTCGCCCCACAACCGCAACCTGACCGATGAGATGATCCGCGCACTGGCAGAAAAGGGCGGCATTGCAGGGCTGAACTACTGCGCTTCCTTTGTGGACGCAGATTCGGCACACCCCAAGCTCTGCCGCAGCACGGTGGAGCGGCTGGCAAAGCACGCGGCACACTTCAAGCAGGTGGGCGGCATTGAGGTCATCAGCCTTGGCAGCGATTTTGACGGCATTGGCGGTCAGCGCGAGTTGGAAACGGCGGCAGATATGCCGCTGCTGGCCGAGGAACTGCGCCGCGAGGGCTTTACCGAGGACGAGGTGGAGGCCATCTACTGGCGCAACGCATACCGCTTCTTTAAAAACAATCTGTAATAATAACTTCTAAAAATTGCAAAAAGTGCCCGGAGATGCCCTGCTGTGTGCGGGTATCCCGGGCTGTGTATTGCCCTGCGAGGGGAGGTTTTATATGGTCTGAGGCGCGCGTCCCCTGAAAAAGAACAAACGACTTGGAAAGATAAGAGGAATTATAACAATGGGTATCACGATTTCGCCGTGGATGATGGCGTTTCTCATGCTGATGACCGGCTTTGCAGGCTTTGTGGATTCGGCAGCCGGCGGCGGCGGGCTGATCAGCCTGCCGGCCTATCTGTTTGCCGGGCTGCCGCCCCACTACACCTATGCCACCAACAAGTTCAGCGCCGCCTGTGGCACCACCTTTGCCACGGCAAGCTTTTTCAAAAGCGGTGCCATGAACGTGAAGGTGGGTGTTCTTGCAGCCATCGGCAGCTTTGCGGGCAGTGCGCTGGGCGCGCACATCGTGCTGCTGCTCAGCGATGAGATGCTGCGCACCATGATGTTCATCATCCTGCCGGTGGCGGCGGTCATCATTCTGTGGCAGCGCAACCTGCCGGATGAGAACCGGGACGACGGCACGCTGGACCTGAAAAAGATTTTACTGGCGCTGGCCATCGGTTTGGGCATCGGCCTGTACGACGGCATTATGGGCCCGGGCACCGGCACCTTTGCCATCATTGCCTTTACCACCCTGATGGGCTTTGACCTGCGCACCGCCAACGGCAACGGCAAGGTGCTCAATCTGGCCAGCAACTACGCCAGCCTGTTTACCTACCTGATGAACGGTCTGGTGGTGTTCCACATCGGCATCCCCTGCGCCGTCAGCAACATTCTGGGCAACCTGCTGGGCTCCCATTTTGCCCTGAAAAAGGGTGCCCGCTTTATTCGCCCCATGATGCTGGTGGTGCTGGTTCTGCTGCTGGGCAAGCTCATCTCGGACGCGGTGCTGTAAGAGACAAACTGAACTCCCCCAGTCGCGGCTATCGCCGCGACAGCCCCCTCAAGGATGGGGCCTTTGGCATAGCGGGAAAGTTTCCGGCTGAAGTGCAAAGTTTGCGGGTGTGCCAGAGGCTCCCTCTCCGAGAGAGCTGGCAAAACCGTCAGGTTTTGACTGAGGGAGTTTGCATCCACACACAAAAAACAAAGACGGGCAGCCCGCGGGCTGCCCGTCTTGTTCTTGCTTTCATAGGTTTTATTCCAGCACCAGCTCTTTATCAAAGAACGCGATGCCGAACGCGCCGGGGCCGGTGTGGGTGCCGATGACGCAGCCGATCTGGCGCACCAACGGTGCGTCCAGATGCAGGTTGTCCTGCAGGTAGGTCAGCAGCGGCTGCAGCTCCCGGTGGTTGACGGTGTAGCCCAGCAGCGGGGTGTAGTCCGGGTGGATGCCGCCCATCTCGTCGATCTTCTTGAACAGCGCTACATACACGCCGGGCAGACCGCGCGCCTTACCGGCCAGCACCACCTTGCCCTCTATGACGGCGAGGATGGGCTTAATGCCCAGCATACCGCCCGCCACAGCGGCGGCGGCAGACAGTCTGCCGCCCTTGCGCAGATACTTCAGATCGTCCACAGCGGCTACCAGATGCAGGTGCTGCTTGGCCTTTTCCAGATCGGCAGCGATCTGGGTGATGGTCTTGCCGGCGTCCCGCAGCTGCACCGCCAGACGCACCAGCAAAGACTGCCCCAGACAGACGTTCTCGGTGTTCACGAACACCACATTATCCACGTTGGCAAGGTCGGCAGCAAGTCTGGCGCACTGACCGGTGCCGGACAGCGCATCGGACAAAAAGATGCCCAGCACCTCGTCTCCGGCGGCAGCAGCGTCCAGATACAGCCGCTCGAACTGCTCCGGGCTGGGCTGGCTGGTGGTGGGTAGCTTGCGGCAGGCTGCCAGATGGGTATAGTATTCGCTGGGGGTCATGTCGATGCCGTCCCGCAGGACGGTGCCGTCCTCCAGCGTCACATTCAGGGGGATCACAGTCACGCCCAGCTGCTGCGCCTCGGCGGGCAGAATATCGCACGCGGAATCGGTGAGGATACGGATCATAATAATACCTCCGGTCTACCGGTAAAATACAGTATACGCAACGCTTTTATTAAAAAGGTTGGAAATTATTATACCACCATTTAGGGCGATATGTCAATATTTTGCATAAATTTGCCACGACAGAACGCCGAAACCTTGCACACCCGGCGGCAGATATGGTACTATAACCGGGAACGAACCATAGCAGGAGGAGACCGACCATGCACAAGCTGAACCCCCGCACCGCTGCACTGCTTTCAGCCTTTGGCTGGGCGGTGGGGTATCTGCTGGTGGGCAAGACGCTGGCGGTGCTGCTGCCCGCGCCGCCCGGCGGCGCAGCGCGGCTTTTTCGGGTCTGTCTGCTGGCTCCGCTGGCGGAGGAAGGGGTGTTCCGGGGCGCGGTGCAGCGCCGGGCGCAGCCGCTGGGCAGGGGACAGGCCATTCTTTTGCAGGCGGTGCTGTTTGCCTTGCAGCACGGCAGCGTCGCCGCCATGGTCTATGCGCTGGTGTGCGGGCTGGGTCTGGGGTGGCTGGCAGACCGCACCGGACATCTCTGGCCGGGGATGCTGCTGCACAGTGCAAACAATCTGCTGGTGCTGGCGATGGGATGAGAGGATGGGATACATGACCGATTTTGAACTGATGGGTCTTGCGCTGGAAGAAGCCGCCAAAGCCGCCGCCTTGGGCGAGGTGCCGGTGGGCGCGGTGGTGGCGCGGCACGGCGAGGTGGTGGCCACGGCGCACAACACCCGGGAGACCGAGAAAAACGCTTTGCACCACGCGGAACTGCTGGCCATTGATGCCGCCTGCAAGGCGCTGGGCGGCTGGCGGCTGTGGGAGTGCGAGCTGTTCGTCACCTTGGAGCCCTGCCCTATGTGCGCGGGCGGCATCATCAACAGCCGCTTGCGCCGGGTGGTGTACGGCGCTGCCGACACCAAGGCCGGGTGCTGCGGCTCGGTGACCGACCTGTTTGCGCTGCCCTTCAACCACCATCCGGTGGTGGAAAAGGGGCTGCGGGAGGCCGAGGCACAGCAGCTTTTGCAGGCGTTTTTTGTTTCTCTGCGGGAAAAGCGGGCGGGCAGACCCCGCTGGAAGCCCCCGGTGCCCGAAAACAGGGGAAAATAAGGAAAAATAGTGGGAACTGCGTAAAAAATTGCAGTTCCCACTTTCTTTTTGAACTGGATTGTGGTATATTATTCAATGGAATCTTGTCGAAACCCATCGCAAGTACAGGCAGGCACGCCAAAGCACCGGACCTTTGCCGGACACATAAACGGAACGCTGCACTGTCTGGGGATGGGCACAGGGTTTTTCCGGCTGGGGCACTGCGCCCGGCCGAGAATACCGAACAGGAGGGATACACTCTTGTACGAGGACGAGTTTGAACTGACCTTTCAGGTGCCGGAGGAAGAGAGCGCGCCGGAGCCCCTTGCCGCACCGGCTGCAAAGCCGGCTGCGTCGGTGGAGCCGGTGGTGGATGAACCTACCCGCATCATGACGCTGGAAAAACCGGCAGCACCTGTGGCGGAGGAGCCCACCCGGGTGATCACGCTGGAAAAGCCCGCAGAGCCACAGCCGCCTGCGCCGCCGCAGCCCGAAGAGCCTGCGCCGCAGTCTGTAAAAGAACGGCCTGCCCCTGCCGCACCCGCTGCGGCGCGCCGGGTGCTGATCTCCGGCGGCGACCGGGGCATCGGTGCTGCCGCTGCCCGCGCCTTTGCGACAGCAGGGTATCAGGTGGCGGTGCTCTACCACCAGAACGCCGCTGCCGCCGCTGCGCTGGAGCAGCAGCTGCCCGGGTGCATCGCCATCCAGTGCGATGTAGCCAGCCGCGCCAGCTGTGAGCTGGCGTTCCATGCAGTGGAGCAGGCCATGGGCAGGGTGGATGTACTGGTGTGCAACGCCGGCATCGCGCAGCAGAAGCTGTTTACCGACATCACCCCGGAGGAGTGGCAGCGGATGCTGGACGTGAACCTGAGCGGTGCGTTCCACCTGTGCCAGCTGGCGCTGCCCGGCATGATCCGCCGCAAGCAGGGCCGCATCCTGACCGTGAGCAGCATGTGGGGCCAGACCGGCGGCAGCTGCGAGGTGCACTATTCCGCCGCGAAGGCCGGGCTCATCGGCCTGACCAAGGCACTGGCGAAGGAGGAAGGCCCCAGCGGCATTACGGTGAACTGCGTAGCGCCCGGGGTCATCGAGACGGACATGATGGCGGCTTTTACCGCCGAGGACAAGGCGGCGCTGGCCGAGGAGACCCCTGTGGGGCGGCTGGGCACCCCGGAAGAAGTTGCAAAGCTGCTGGTCTTTCTGGCCGGCGAGGATGCCGGATACATCACCGGACAGGTGTTCGGGGTGAACGGCGGCCTTGTGATCTGATGCACAGGGCGATATTACAGAATTTTCCCCGGAGTGGGAAGGAGAGAAAAAATGGGCATGACTTTGAAGGAACTGTTGACTAAGGGCGAAGGCACCCTCTCTGCACAGGAGGCCAAGGCGCTGGCGGCACAATGCCGCATGGATGTAGATACCCTCTACACCCTGCTGGAGGAGCGCGGCATCAAGATCCTGGAGGAGGAGAGCGAGCCGAGTCTGGACGTGGACAGCATCATTGCTGAGGTGGAGAACGCCGAGAACAACAACGATGACATGGGCCTTGCCGATGAGAACGAAGAGGATGCCGAGGAGAACCCGGCAGACCTGAAGGCCGCCATGGATGAGCTGCTGGACGACCCGGTGAAGAACTACCTCAAGCAGATCGGTCAGATCCCGCTGCTGAGCGCCGAGCAGGAGGTGGAGCTGAGCCGCCGCATCCATGCCGGTGCCGAGGCTGCACACATTCTGCAGGCAGACCGCCAGAAGTACGACGCACCGGAGTACATCAAGAAGAACAGCGCCCGCTTCTCCTTTGAAGAGGACGAGAACAGCCGCAGCTACACCGAGGATCTGGACGAGGACAGCGAAAAGTCTGCCGAGGATGCCGAGGAGAAGGCAGACGAGGAAAAGGCCATGGAAGCCGTGGAGAACGGCCCCCTGAGCGAGGAACGCCGTCAGGAGCTGCTCAAGACCCGCCGCGACGGCCTGAACGCCCGCCGCAGCCTGAGCGAGGCAAACCTGCGTCTGGTGGTGTCCATCGCCAAGAAGCATGTCGGCCATAATCTGGCCTTCCTTGACCTCATTCAGGAGGGCAACATCGGCCTGATCAAGGCTGCCGAGAAGTTTGACTGTGACCGCGGCTTCCGCTTCTCCACCTACGCTACATGGTGGATCCGTCAGGCCATCACCCGCGCTATCGCGGATCAGGCCCGTACCATCCGCATCCCGGTGCACATGGTGGAGACCATCAACCGGATGCGTCAGGCCACCAACCAGCTGGTGTACCAGAACGGTCACGAGCCCACCCCGGAGGAGCTGGCAAAGGCCATGGACATGAGCGTGGAGCGCGTGCGCGAGATCCAGCGCATGGCACAGGAGCCCGCCAGTCTGGAAAGCCCCGTGGGTGAGGAAGAGGATTCCTCTCTGGGCGATTTCGTTGCGGACGAAAACGCCGAGGCTCCCGGCAAGGCAGCTGACCGCGCCATGGTGGCACAGCAGATCAATCTGGCGCTCAAGAGCCTGACCCCCCGCGAGGAAAAGGTCATCCGCCTGCGCTTTGGTCTGGACGATGGCCGTCCCCGCACGCTGGAAGAGGTCGGCCGCGACTTCGGCGTTACCCGTGAGCGTGTGCGCCAGATCGAAGCCAAGGCCATCCGCAAGCTGCATAGCCGCAAGTGCCTGACCCTGCTCAATGGCCTGATCGAGTAATACTAAAAAATAGAGACACCGGAGCGTCTGTGGACGCTCCGGTGTCTCTGCTTTATAAATAAAATTTCAGTACGAGCTCAGCCCAAGGCTTACGTCCAGTGCCTGATCCACCCGCTTCTGGTCGGCGGCGGTGATCTGCCCGGCGCGCTCCCGCAGGCGGTGTTTATCCAGCGTGCGGATCTGCTCCAGCAGCACCACGCTGTCCTTGGCAAGGCCGGTGTCTGCCGCCCGGATGTTGATGTGGGTGGGCAGGCGGGTCTTGTCCAGCCGGGATGTAATGGCCGCCGCGATCACGGTGGGGCTGTGCCGGTTGCCGATCTCGTTTTGTACGATCAGCACCGGGCGCACACCGCCCTGCTCCGAGCCCACCACTGGCGAAAGATCGGCGTAGAAAACTTCTCCTCTGTGTACCTCCATGGAATCTCCCTCCTGTTTGTCTGGAGGATGTGCCCCGCTATGTGATGCGTCCGGCGCATCCTGTCTGTTCTCAGTATGCGCAGGCAGGGTGCGGCTTATGCAGTGCGGGGGCGATATTCCATTGTATGCACAAAGGGCAGTCAGTTTTCCTCTTCCAGCGTGCAGAAGGCCAGCGCCATGCCGCCCTCGTGGCTCAGAGAGAGCCGGGCGCGCAGCCGGTGCTGCGCCACCCATGCGGCGGTCTGCCCGCTGAACCGGTAGGCCGGGGCACCGTTTTCCAGCCGGACGGCCTCGATTTCACATAGAGAAAAGGGTTCCCGCAGGCCGGTGCCCGCCGCCTTGAGAAAGGCCTCCTTGGCAGCAAAATCTGCGGCGGCGCTGGCAAGGCGGTGGGCATTCAGCGGCGCGGGGGACGCTTCCAAAATCCCCAGTGCCTCCTGCTCGGCCGGGCCGTACACCCGGCGCACAAAGGCCGCCGCGTGAGCAGAGGAAAGGCTTTTTTCCAGATGGGAAAGGCTGCACAGGTCGCAGCCGATGCCGTAAAGCATACAAAGGCTCCTTTCGCGGGCAGAATGCCGCCCGGACATCGTTCATCTTGCCGGAACATTGCTGGAAATTTTGTGCAGGATGTGCAAATCCGGCGTAATTATCTTGAAGTTTCGGCGCATTTCGTGTACAATGAGACTAGTTTCAACTGAAGGGGGTGTATTGCGTGGGAGACGCAACCGCGATTTTCTCCATCCACGATAAAAAGGACTATGAGATCCACGAGATCGTACAACAGGTGTACGATGCTTTGAAGGAAAAAGGCTATAACCCGGTCAATCAGCTGGTGGGCTACATTTTGTCCGAAGACCCTACCTACATTACGACCTATAAGAATGCCCGTGCCATGATCCGCAAGGTGGATCGTGACGATCTGCTGCAGGCTATGCTGCGCAGCTACCTTAACGTGTAATACGGTCCTTTTCAGCTCCGCTGTCTTGCAAGACGGCGGGCTTTTTTTGCGCGTGGGACGATTGGGAATGGCCTCCGCGTTGCTTTGGCCATGTTCAGAGGAAAGATTATTTTAAATTTCGGGGTTCAGGAAAGTCTACGGACTTTCCTGAACCCCATTTTCACGGGTGGGGTCGCAGGGAAAAGCCGCATTTATTATGGATAGGATGGTTTTGGAGACCATTTTAATTGTTTTCCACCAGCGGCAGGGTGAAGATCTGGTTCACCACCACCTCGTACTCCCACGGCTCCCGCAGTTTTTTCAGCTGTTTTTCCAGCTTTTCTGCTCCGGCAAAGCAGTGGATGAGGTAGAACCAGTGCCCTTTCATCCGGCTGATGGCGCAGCCTGCGCTGCCAAACAGTTCGGTGTAGCCGTGGTACAGGTCGGTCAGGTAGCCCCGCAGCTCCTCCTTGGTGGCGGGCGCACCGCCCCGTGCTTTGCGGAAGAGCGCCGGGTCGGCAATGAGCCCGCGCCCTACCATGATGCCGGACAGGGCGGGGAACTCCTCTTCCAGCGCGTGAAGCTGGGCAGCGGTGGTCACATCGCCGTTGTAGCACACCGGCATGGTGCACCGGGGCAGCGCAGCGGCAAAGGCGGCGCGGTCGGCCTGTCCGCGATACTGCTGCCGCATCACCCGGGGGTGGATGGTCAGCTCCGAGATAGGGTAGCGGTTATAAATTTCCAGAATGGCGGCAAACTCTTCCGGCTTCTCCACACCCAGCCGGGTCTTGACCGAGACAGGCCCATCGGCGCGGGAGAATACCCCGTCCAGAAAGGCGTCCACCTTGGCCGGGTCCCGCAGCATCCCGGAGCCCTTGCCCTTGGCAGTCACCGTCCCGGCGGGGCAACCCAGATTCAGGTTCACCTCGGTATAGCCCAGCGCCCGCAGCTGACCGATCATCCACGCAGCCAGTTCACCGTCTTTTGCCAGCAGCTGCGGGATGACCGGCGCACCCGGGTTTGCCTCCGGGGCAAGCTCTGCCATCTTCTTTTTAATGAGCACCCGGTTCTCCGGCGGGGAGATAAACGGCGCATAATAGCGGTCGGCAGCACCTTGTGCGCCGAACCATTTTTGATGGGTCTGCCGCCAGACCCGGTCCGTGAATCCCTCCATGGGGGCAGCATAATAAAGCATGGGCGTTTCTCCAAACGTTTTTGTTACCGGTATTGTAGCATAAAATTGCGTGAGGGGAAAGGGGAGGGGACGGGGGATGTTCTCTTTTGACACCAAAAAAGAACCAGAAAAGTGTGCGCTCTGCGGGGGAAGTTACTGCCTGCTTTCAGCGTGCAAAGACGCTCCGCTGGGCCAGAGGCAGGGAGGGGTGTTCCGACTCCCCCCTCCCTACCTCTGGACTCCACCCACCCCGCAACGGGTCAAGGGCTGCACGCCCTTGACAATCCTAAAGAAGAAGTCGAAGCACAAAAAAGCTAGCGCTGCGCCAGTCGGCGCTATCGCTTTAACGCTTTTTTCGCTTCTCCATTTATAGCCCCTCAGTCGCTGCGCGACAGCTCCCCCGAGGGGGAGCAAGCGCTCGCCCGCAGCGCCGCGCTTTCGCAGAAAGCGGCGCTGCAAATGCCGTTTTCCTTCACGACCCCACCCGTGAAAATACAAGCCCGGAAAGTCCGCAGGCTTTCCGGGCTTGTTCTAATTAAAAATAATTTTTCCGCTGAATATGCCCAGAGCAACGCGGAGGGCATTCCCAATCGTCTCGTCTTGCAGCGGTGAGCCAGCTGAACCGGAAAAGCTTTACAGCAGCAGGTTCGTGATACCTGCCAGCACCAGCAGATGCACCGGGTAGAACCAGTAAAAGGCCTTCTTTTGCAGCGGGCTGCACGCGCCGCGCTGCCCGTTATAGAACCAGACCAGCACAAAGGCCAGCGGGGCGGTGAGCTCGAACAAAAACAGCAGCGCGCCCGCAAGGCACTGCCGCTTGCGGTCTGCGCGGGTCAGGTACAGCGCGCAGATGATGAGCACGCCGATGGCGTGGTAGTCGGTATTGGCAGCCAGCGCCAGCGCGGCGCACCCGCCCGCCCACACAAGC
>ENA-ORUI01002152-ORUI01002152.1-human-gut-metagenome-genome-assembly--contig:-NODE-2152-length-17365-cov-20.554304_pt1 | contig 17365 bp, 14 predicted proteins | sample MGYA00242078_ERZ509205 | MGnify/ENA primary metagenome ERZ509205 (study PRJEB26280, sample SAMEA2338828) | human gut metagenome | biome: human gut; feature: human-associated habitat; material: faeces... | reverse complement strand
ACGGACGTGTATGCTTTGTGGCGCGCATGGACACGGTGCGCACCCGCACGGCTGCGGAATATCGTGCCGAGATGGATAAAATTTTTGCGCACCGCCGCCACCCGGAGCGCCCCATGCGCTTTGAGGGCGCAGTGCTCACCAGCGTAGTGCCCCAGATCACCGGGGCACTGGCCGAGTGCGCCCGTCACTATACCGGCAAAAAGCCGGTCATCGTTTCGCCGGACATCCGCACTGGGCTGACCATGGGGGTGGACGAGCCCCGCGCCGTGGGCAAGGACCGGCTGGTGGATGCCGCCTACGCGGCGGCAAACTTTCCGCTGCCAGTGGTTACGGTAGACCTTGGCACCGCTACCACCTTTAATGTGGTGGACAAGGATCGGGTATTCCGGGGCGGCGTGATCTGCCCCGGCCTTTCCACCGGGCTGCGCGCACTGGGCGAGCGCTGTGCCCAGCTGCCGCAGGTGCATCTGGGCTCCCCGAAAAAAGCCATCGGCACCAATACCGAAAGCTGTATGCTGTCCGGCTCGGTGCTGGGCACCGCTGTGCTCATTGACGGCATGGTGCAGCGCATTGAAGAGGAATTGGGCAGCCCGGCCACGCTGGTGGTCACCGGCGGGCTGGCAAAGTACGTCACCCCGCTGTGCCGCCACCCCCTGGCCTATGACCCGGAGCTGCTGATGAAGGGGCTGGCACTGCTGTACCAGCTGAACGCCCCGCAGGAGCACAGCCGCAGCCATGGCGGCGGCAGGCACTACGGTCAGCAGGGACGCCCCCGGGCAAAGCACCCGCACCCCAACCGCCGCACCCGCCGCGAGCCGGAGGCACTGGTAGGCTGAGGGAACAAGAGGATAAGGGAGAGCATTATGAAACTGGGCATTCTTGGCACGGGTAAGATCGTGCAGGAATTTTTGCCATGGCTTGTGGAGCACACGCCGTTTACTGTGCAGGCGGTGTGCAGCACCCCACGCTCGGCGGCAAAAGCCGCAGAGTTGTGCGTACAATATCAGATCCCACAGCACACCACCAATTACTTTGAGCTGCTGCAATGGGTGGACGCGGTCTACATCGCCGTGCCCAATTTGCAGCACGCCCGCTACGCCCGGGTGGCACTGGAGGCGGGCAAGCACGTCATTGTGGAAAAGCCCATGGCGGTGACCACCGCCGAGACCGAGGAACTGGCTGCGCTGGCACAGCGCAAGCGGCTGTTCCTCTTTGAGGCTATGACCACCCAGTACCAGCCCAACTACGCCAAACTCCGGGAGCTGCTGCCCCGGGTGGGCACAGTGCGCATGGTACAGTGCAGCTTCAGCCAGTATTCCAGCCGGTACGACGCCTTTTGTGCCGGGCAGACCCCGCCGGTGTTCGACCCGCTGTGCGCGGGCGGCGCACTGATGGACTTGGGCGTATACAACGTCAGCTACATCGTGGGTCTGTTCGGTGAGCCCAACAAGGCGGTGTATGCCGCCAACATGGAGCGCAATATCGACACCAGCGGTGTGCTGATGATGGATTACAGCGGCTTCAAGGCGGTAAGCCTTGCCGCCAAGGACTGCGCAGCCCCTGCCCGCTGCATCATTCAGGGCACAAAGGGCTACATTCTGCAAAAATCCACCCCGAACTACTGCGGCGGCGTGACCTTCCACCCCAACGAGGGCAAGGAGGAGCACTACAACCTGAACGGGGACCGTCCCCGGCAGGCAGCAGAGTTCGAGGCCTTTTACCGCGCCATGACCGCCGGAGATCAGGAGCTGTGCGCCCGCATGCTGGATACCAGCATCGCGGTGAGCCGGGTACTCACGGTGGCGCGCCGCAGCGCTGGGGTACGCTTCCCCGGTGACAGATTTTAACGCATTTTTCTCTGGAACACGCCCTGACACAATAACGCGCTTCCAAGAGATTTGAATATTCACCTAAAACCCGCACAGAGCGGGCAGGTTTGCGCCGTATCCGACAAAAAGGGCGGAACGGCAGCAGGAGGAAAACTGAATTATGAAGAATACCAATACCAAGACTCTGACTCGTGTGGCCCTGCTGGTGGCCATTGAACTGGTGATGAAGCTTGTCGGTCTGGGCAGTGTGCCCATGGGCCCGCTGTACATGAGCTTCCTCACCCTTCCCATCGCTGTGGGCGCCATCACCATGGGCCCCGCCGTGGGTGCCCTGCTGGGCGGCGTGTTCGGCGCTGTGAGCTTCTATGATGCCATCACCGGTGCATCTGCCATGACCGGTGCACTGTTCCAGGTCAGCCCGCTGAATACCTTTATCCTGTGCGTGGGTATGCGTATGCTCATGGGTCTGTGCTGCGGCCTGATCTTCAAGGGCCTGCAGAAGCTGGATAAGTCCCGCACCTGGAGCTACATCGTCAGCGCCATGACCGCACCCGCCCTGAACACCCTGTTCTTTATGGGCTACATCGTGCTGGCTTTCTACGGCTGCGACTATGTGCAGAATCTGGTGTCCGTCAAGGGCGCTGCCAACCCCTTCATGTTCGTTGTGCTGCTGGTTGGCGTGCAGGGCGTAGCCGAATTTCTGGTGTCCGGCATTCTGGGCGGCATCGTCGCCCGCGCCGTGGCAAAGTTCCTGAAGTAAGACCGGCTGCGCACCATGTCAGGGCGGCGCATCCGTGTTTAGAATAGAAAAATGAATGCTCCTCCGGCAACTGCCGGAGGAGTTTTTTGTTGGGAGCGGCTCCAATATCCTTCCTGTGAAAACGCAATGCCGGAGCGTCTGCCCGGTAGCCTTTACTTCTTCTCCCGCAGCTGTTCCAGATAGCTATCGGCCTTGATGGCCTCCGGGGTGAAGGAGTTATTCTTCCACCAGTTCACAAGGGCGGCGGTCACGGTCAGGCCGGTGGTCACCAGCTGCTCCACGGTGGCACTCTCGATGGGCAGCATAGGCTTGCCGCAGGCGCTCAGCACCTGATTGGTCAGTGCCAGTGCCAGCGCAGCCGTGCGCGCCAGCGTAGCAGCAGAAATTTTGCAATGGGTATCGTTCATAGGTTCAGTTCCTCTCTTTCTCTAAATCTGCGATGCGGTGGTTGGCCACCTTCATCTGTTCTTCTAAAATGGGTACGCGGCGGGCAAAGTTGTTATGCTCCCGCACCTCCCGGGTCAGTTCCTCCAGCTTTGTGTCGGTCACCGCTTGGCTTTTTCCGTTGGCGATCAGCACGCCGATCAGGGTCACCGCACCTGCGATGATGGCTGAGATGATGCTTGTCATCGCGTTCACCCCCTCCACCGGGCTTTGTCTGCCCGGGTATCCACGTGCACCCAGCCGGTGGCCCTGCCCGCCTTGACGGGGTAGTGTCCGATGCCGCCCCAGTCCGGCATCAGGCGCTCGGCGTAGGCAGCCACGTCCTCCACGCTCACGCCCTGCACCCGGATGTCTGCCGCCCGGCCCAGCAGGTGCTGGCTGCTCTTGGCTCCACCCACGGCCGCGTTGTGCGCCGCCGTCCGGTAGCCGCTGGTAATGGTCACCGCCTTGCCAAAGTGCTCCCGGATGCACTGGAGCAGCAGCATCAGCGCCTCGTCCACCATAACGGTGTCGCTGCCGTCCCGGCAGCGCAGCTCCCGCACCTTAAAGTCCGGTGCAAGCAGCTTTGCCCCGTCCTTGGCAAGGCTGTACTTTCGGATCATCTCTCTGCCTCCTTTCTGCATCACAGTCCCCGCATCCAGTTCTCAATGATGGTGCTGCGGTACTCATGCGCCCGCAGACCCGGATGGCCGTTATAGAGGGCAAGTTGAAAGGCATCGTTGCGCAGCTGCTTTGCCGTAGGGCTGGCGTCCGCGCGTCCTGCGCTGTGTGCGGTCAGCAGCAGCGGGTGCTGCGCGTCGTTCAGGTCCAGTACCGGTACACCCCAGTAGGCACAGATCTCCTTTACCGTTGTCCGGTAGGCTGCACTCATCCATCCGTCCGCAAGGATCACGCCCAGCTTCGCGTAGGGGATGTTCTTCATCAGATACTCAAAAACGATATTGTACGCGCCCCACACCGTTGCGTTGGTGGTATCTGTTTTAGTGCCGACAATGGCGGTCGGGTCAAAGCCCTGTGCCGTGTCCGGCTCACACTCGTTCAGACCGAACATCAGGGTGATGTAGTCCGCATCCTTCGGTACGGCCTTGTACCGCTCCACCGAGAACGGCGAAAGCCGCCCGGTGATATTGGTGAACACAGAGCCGCTCACAGCCTCGTTCACCAGCGTCATGTCGTTGCGCTTTGCGATCCACCACGGGTATGTTTTCCATGCTTTCAGCTTCTGGTCGTAAAAATCCGAGTTCATGCCGGTGTTCCCGGCAGCATCCGTGTAGCCGGTCGCGTCGCCTGCGGTAAAGCTGTCTCCGCAGGCCACATATTTCTTCCCGTACAGCACGTTGCCGCTTGCTGTACCGAGGGGATCACCATGTACATCATAGATCATACCGTGCCCTCCTGAATGAACTTGTTGATCTTCGTATCGCTCAGCAGTCCTTTGTACACCTTACACTGGTACAGTGTGCCGTCCCAGCAGCGGGTCATCTCGCCGCCATTCGTGCCCGGAGCACCACCGATCAGCAGGCTCTCCGGCACGTCCGTAAGGGTATGTTTGGTTACCTTCCAGCCACTCAGCGTGCAGTGGGTGCTGCCGCCGCGATACTTCTGGCCGTCCAGCTGGATCACGTACCGTGTGCGGGTCTTGAGGTGTGCAACGCTGTCCGATAGCGTCACGTCGCAATAGTCGTAATAAGCAATACTTGTGGTGCCGTTGTTGGGGTTCAGATTGATGTTGATACCCGGCAGATTGAAGTTATCGCCGGTCTCGGTCATGCAGTGCACAAACACGATCCATGCTTTGTCGTTAAAGCGGTCGCTGGCCTTTGCATCCAGCAAAATGGTGTACTGCGGTGTCTCAGTGCCCGCGTGCTCCAGCATCTTTACGCCGGTATCAATGCCCTTTGTCAGTGCCGTTTCACCGGGCAGGTCGTAGAGCAGCTGCGCCGTCTCCACCTCTGCCACCGTCACCGTACAGCTTGCACTCTTGCCGCCTGCGGTGGCAGTCACGGTACAGTTGCCCGCTTTGATGCCCGTCACCACGCCGTTTGCCACCGTGGCAAACCCGGCAGGTGCAACGCGCCACACCACTACATGGCTGGTGGCGTTTGCGGGCAGCACGGTAGCCGTCAGGGTCTTGCTTTCGCCCTCGTTCAGGGTCAGGGTGCTGCTGCTCAGGCTCACGCTCTGCACCGGAATATCCTGTGCGCTTCTGCCCCACTCTACACGCAAGGCGTTCAGGGTATCTTGTGCATCGCTGGTTTTGTAGGCTGCATTCTCAAACAGGTTCAGCAGCAGCTCTTTCGCAGTTTCACTCACTCCCTCGCCCGGGTCGCCCTTATCACCCTTCGGGCCTGCCGGACCCGCCGGGCCCGGGTCGCCTTTCTCGCCCTTCACCCCCGTGGTTGCCGCAATGCCCGCTTCCATGTGGTTCAGGTGGGCAGCCGTCAGAGTCTGGCCGTCCACAAAATTCTGTTTTACGTAGCTCATATTAACTCCTTCCAAGGATCATTCTGCCCAGCACCGCAAGGCTCAGCCGGGCAGTCATCTTGTTTTCCGGCTTTTCCGGCTGTGGGGCGCTCCACAGCGCCGCCAAGCGGTCATAGGCGGTCATGGCTGCATCATTGCCCGCCGCCAGAAGCCGCAGGATTGCCAGCAGTTCCCGCTTTTCCGCGGTGGTAATGCCGCCGGTTCCCAGCAGCCCTACCAACGCCTCCCACGCCGGGGTGTCCGGTGCAGGCATCGTGCCCTCCGCCGTGCCGCTGTTGGCGCATACCTTGCACCGCACATCGGCGCTGGTCACAGTACGGCTGCCGTCCGTACCCTCAAAGGTGATGCAGCCCACACCGGGCACCGCCGTTACCGCCGCCGGAACGGTCAGCACACCGTTTTCCACCAGCGTGGCCGCGCTTGCACCGGGGGTGTGCCAGTGGGCGCATACCGTCAGCCCTTTCCACTCGCCCCGCTGCTCAATGCGCAGTCGGTAGTTGCCCCGGTTGCCCGCGTACCCCAGCAGCAGCTGCCCGCCGGGCACTGCTGCCGCGCCGTTGCGCTCCAGCCGGATGGTCATCTCATTCATGCTGCACCCCACCCTTACACATACTGGTAGCCCTCTACGTTAAAGGGGTACTCAAAGCTGAGGCTCGAGTCCGTTCTCACAACGCCGATGCTCAGCACGCCGCTGGCTGCAAAGCTCATCCGCACAGGCGCTGCACCGCTGCACTTGACACCGTTGCTGTAGTCATAGCCTGTGCCGCCCACCATGGCCACCGCCGTGCCGCCCCGCACGATGCGGGTGCTGCCGTACTCCGCAGCAGCGGCGACCGGGTTCGTGCTGTTTTCTGCCGTGGGTGCCACCATCCGCACCACAATGTAATCCACCGTCTCCGGCACAGTCAGGCTCGTTGCGGCCTTGCCCGCAGTGCCCGCACCGGTGTATACCAGCTTTCCGTCCATGTCCATCATCCTTTCCAGTCGTTTCAGTTTTTCGGCCAGACTAAAACCCAGCACCGTGTCAAGGTTTTCCGCTGTCACTTCCAGCGTGCCGTCCGCGCTCACGGTCAATCCCCGCCCGGGCTTTACGCCGCCCAGCACGGCTGCGGTGGCACACGGCAGTGTGTAGCCCGTGCTGAATTTCCGGTCTGCCTCGGCTTTGGAATAAAACCGGTCGTCCGCACCCAGCTGCAACAGTGCTGCCGTCTTTTCCTGCGCCGACCAGCTTGCTGCCCCGGCGGCACTGGTCAGCGCTTTTTTTACGCCGTAGGGCAGCAGCGCCGGGGTCAGGGGCGCGTAGGCCTCGGTCATGCGGTCCAGCTGTGCCGCCGTGGCGGGCACGGTGGTCAGGGTAGCGTCTGCCCGCACCGCAACACCGTACTGCCCGTCTGCCCGCACCGCGCCGGGCGTTGCCGCCGTGGGCATGGTCTCGCTGCGCACATAGGGGCGCAGGTCCGGCAGCGGGGTGGTGTCGGTCTGTACCGCGCCGGTGGCGGTATCCACACTGAGGATGCGCACCACCTCGCCGGGCAAAGGCTGCGCCGGGAGCGGCACCGCTGCCACATCCTGTGCGTCCAAATGCACTGCGCCGCCCTTGCTGTTCACGCTCAGCACGGTGCCGTCCTTGGGCGCGTAGCTCTCGGCACGCAGCGCGGCGTCCTCCGCCCGCTTTGCGCAGGCATCGGCATCGGTGCGGTCGGCCAGAATTTTGTCCGCCGCCTTTTGCGCCAGCGCCACCTGTACGGCGGTGTCTGCTGCGCCGTTTTCGGCGCGGCGGGCGCTCTCCGCTGCGGCGCGGGCGCTTTCCAGCACGCGGGCCACGAACTGCTCGTACACCGAGGGCGGCAGCTCCTCGCTGCCGCCGTCCGTAGGCAGGGTGGCGTACACATCGTAGCTGCCGGGGCGGGTGTAGGCGGTGTAGCCGCCGCTGCCCATGGCGGCCAGCATCCACTGTCCCCGCACGCTGCCGGTCAGGCGGCGGTCCACCGTCACGCTGCCGTCGGTGTCCAGCGGAATAGCCGCCAGCTGCACCCCATCGCTGCGGCGCAGATACAGCGCCATGGTGCACCCCGCCCACGCTGCGGGCAGGATGAACTGCAGCCGGTCCACCCCCTCGGCGTTCTGTGCGCCAAGGTGCAGCCGGTGCGGCTGGGGCACAAATTCGGTGCCGCCGCACTGCTGCTTAAGGATCTCGATCTCCATGCAAAACCTCCTTTTCTGTTTGCTGTCCCGATTGTACTGCTGGAGGTGCAAAACTATCCAGAGTGTACAGAAAATGTGAAATTTTCTGCTCTTCGGCATTTTGCTAAACGGGGTTTTTGCACCGCAAATACAGGCCGTTTTCCCCTGCCGGAAGCGGGTAATTCCCTTGCAGGTTTTCTATGCAAAACCCGCGATGTGGGGCAGCTTGTTTTGGGCGCAGCGGCCGCCGCTGCGGCCTTATTTGCAGGGAAAGAAGCCGGCGCAAATGTTAAAAATTCATGAACAAATCACACGCAGAAAAAAGGAAAAAATCAGATGGAAACTACCTAAAAACCAAAATATCAAAAAAAACACTGTGGAAATTGCACAAAAAATAATGTTACAAATCTAACAAAGTACATGACGCAAATTTGACAGATGCTTTACGGTCTGGTAAAATAACGTTTGTGCAACGAACGTTGCAGCGTTTAAATTCTATCTGGATGAAGTAAAAAGCCGTCCTGCGTACGGCACGGCACGGGCAGATGCGGCCCGTGCCTGGGCAGTTTTGTGGTCTGCCCGAAGCGGATTCCAACCTGTAATACGATGCTCCGCTTTTTACCCAAAGAGAGCATCGTATTTGACTGTGCGGCGCCTATATCCCCAGCCGCCGCAGCCGCGCAAAATACGACAAAGAGAGGAGTTGTCTCGTATCGCTTCCGTTAAATTGAAGAAAGCAGTTACTGCCGCAAAGCAGGCAGTATCTCCCCGTGTGCTGGCATTTTGTGTCATGGTGGTATGTCTTGTGGCTACCCTTGGCGTCACCGCTGCAAATCTGCGGCTGACCTACGTCACCGACTCCAATGGTGCACGGCAGGTCCTTGTGACCGATGCCGATGCTTCCCCCGCACAGGTCATGCACCTTTCCGGCATCCGCTCTGAAGAGGGCGATGAGGTCTACTACACCGCGTTCAGCGGCAATCTTGCCTCCCTGAACATCGAGCGCGCATTCTCCGTCAGCATCACCGCCGACGGGCAGGAGTACCCGGTCAAACTGGTGTTCGGCACTGTTGCCGATGCGCTGGAGCGCGCCGGTATCACCCTTGAAGGGGACGACTACACCGAGCCGGCGCTGGATCATGTTGTGACCGCCGGCAGCAAGATCGTGGTCCACCGCGTGGACTACGCAGAGCGGGTGGAAACTCAGGCCGTCCCCTACGACACCCAGTATGTCTACACCAGCCTGTACTTCCGCAACACCGGCCGCACCACCACCCTGCAGCACGGTGCAGCCGGTCAGCAGACCGTGACCACCCGCGACCGCTATGTGGACGGCGAGCTGGAGAACAGCACCGTTGTGGATACCACCACCACGGTGGAGCCCACCGACCACGTCATCAAGACCTACGGCGCAGGCGCGCCGGTGTCCCCCCTGACCGGTGCGGACGGCACCACCAACGCCCCCACCTCTTATAGCAAGGTGCTTACCGGCAAGGCCACCGGCTACTATTCCCGCACCGGCAAGGGCTCTTCCGGTCTGGGTCTGGGCTACGGCACCGTGGCTGTGGACCCGGACGTGATCCCCTACGGCACCAAGCTCTACATCACCTCCACCGATGGCAAGTTCGTCTACGGTTACGCCGTGGCCACCGATACCGGCATCGCCGTCCAGAAGGGACAGATCCTTGTAGACCTGTTCTACGAGACCTACGCCGAAAGCGTCATCAACGGCGCCATTCAGGTCAACGTCTACGTTGTGGGCTGAGCCGTAAACAAAACAGAATAACCACGCAAAGAGACCGCTGTACAAACTGTGCAGCGGTCTCTTTTGATGTGAGCGGAAGAACTTTTTTATTTCGGAGCACCGGAGCGTCTGCGGACGTTCCGGTGCTCCATTTTCACAGGAAGGGACCCTAGCTGAAACCCTTCCCTCTTTTTCGCAACGCTTTCGCCGGAACCGTTTGGCAAATGAGCAGTTTATACGATGTCGAGCTGCAAATTTTGGATGGTATGACCACAACATACAGAGAAGTCCAGAAAATTTGTGGTAATTGTATTTGAATTTTGGACAAAAAGTCTTGCAAATCTGGTCAAAACCTTTTAATATAAAAGAGTACAAAGCTGTGGAAGCCGCTTTCGGCTTCCACACGGGGAGGAGCAGTCTATGAAACCGACCGAAGAAAAGATTCAGAGCAATACATCGGATCTGCCGGTGTACCTGTTCAAGCAGGGCAATAACTGCGAGGCTTATCGCTACTTCGGCGCACATCTGGAAACGCGGGTCGGGGAGTCCGGCGTCGTGTTCCGTGTATGGGCACCGCATGCCGCAGCCATCAGTGTGGTAGGCGACTTCAACAGCTGGAAGCCCGGCAGCCATCCCATGCGCAAGGTTGATGGCGATTCCGTGTGGGAATTGTTCATTCCCGGCATGAAGGAATACGATGTTTATAAATATTGCGTGACCACCCGCGCAGGCGACCTTGTCTACAAGGCCGATCCTTACGCCTTCCACGCCGAGACCCGGCCGTCCAACGGCAGCAAGGTCTATGATCTGTCCGGCTTTGCATGGCACGACACCGCATGGCAGACCGCGCAGAAAAAGGCGGACGTGATCAACGGCCCGATGAATATCTACGAGATGCACGCCGGAAGCTGGAAGCAGAAGGAGGGCGGTAAGCCCTACAACTACTCCGAGCTGGCAGACGAGTTGATCCCGTACATCAAGGATATGGGCTATACCCATGTAGAGCTGCTGCCGGTGATGGAATATCCGTTTGACGGCAGCTGGGGCTATCAGGTCACCGGCTATTTTGCACCCACCAGCCGCTACGGCACCCCCAAGGACTTTATGGCCTTCGTGGATAAGATGCACGCCGCAGGCATTGGCGTCATCATGGACTGGGTGCCCGCCCACTTCCCCAAAGACCAGTTCGGCCTGTACAATTTTGACGGCGAGGCCTGCTACGAGGACCCCAACCCCAAGCGCGGCGAGCACAAGGAGTGGGGCACCATGGTGTTCGACTTTGGCCGCAACGAGGTGCAGAGCTTCCTCATTTCCAGCGCACTGTACTGGCTGGAGCAGTACCACATCGATGGTCTGCGGGTGGATGCCGTGGCCTCCATGCTGTATCTGGACTACAACCGCAAGCAGGGCGAATGGGAGCCCAATAAGGACGGCGGCAAGGAGAATCTGGAAGCGATCGCCTTCCTGCGCAAGCTGAACAACACCGTGCTGGGCCGTCACCCCCACAAGTACATGATCGCCGAGGAGTCCACCGCGTGGCCCATGGTCACAAAGCCCGCTTCGGACGGCGGTTTAGGCTTCAACTTCAAGTGGAACATGGGCTGGATGAACGATATGCTCAGCTACATGAAGACCGACCCGCTGTTCCGCTCCGGCAACCACAACAAGGTGACTTTCAGCTTCTTCTACGCTTTCAGCGAGAACTTTGTGCTGCCCATCAGCCACGATGAGGTTGTGCACGGCAAGGGCAGCCTGCTGAACAAGATGCCCGGCGAGTATGACGACAAGTTTGCCAACCTGCGCACCTTCTTCGGCTATATGATGGCACACCCCGGCAAGAAGCTGCTGTTCATGGGACAGGAGTTCGGTCAGTTTGCCGAGTGGAACGAGACAAAGCAGCTGGACTGGATGCTGCTGGATTACGACAAGCACGCCGAGCTGCAGAACTACGTCCGCACCCTGAACGCCCTCTATAAAGAGCACCCTGCCCTCTGGCAGATCGATTACAGCTGGGAGGGCTTCCAGTGGATCGTACCGGACGACTCGCAGCAGAGCGTCATCGCCTTCCTGCGCAAGGACGCCGCCGGTAAGCAGATCCTTGTCATCTGCAACTTCAACCCCGTCCTGCGCGAGGGCTACACCCTCGGTGCACCGGTGTCCGGCACTTATAAAGAGATCCTGAACAGCGACGATGCCGCTTTCGGCGGCTCCGGCACTGTGCACAACAAGCCGGTGCGTACCCACAAAAAGCCGCAGCACGGCTTTGAGCAGAGCATCACCGTTACCCTGCCACCCATGAGCACCCTGTACTTTGAGGTGCCCACAAAGCGCACCCGCAAGGCAGCAGAGGACAGCGCGGACAAACCGGCAAAAAAGACCGCCAAAAAATCCACCGTCAAGGACACCGTGGAAAAGGCAGTAAAAAAGACGACCCGCAAAGCCAAAGCCGAGCCGGACGCCGACAAGCCGGTAAAAAAGACCCGCACCACCAAGGCCAAGGCCGCCGAAACGGCGGATGAAAAACCGGAAAAAGCAAAAAAGACCGCTGCCAAGTCCAAGGCCGCAGCGGACAAACCGGTAAAGAAAACCGCCGCCAAGGCAAAGACCGCGGCAAAAGCAAAACCTGAGACCGAAGCAGAAACCAAACCCGCAAAGCGCACCCGCAAAGCAAAAGCACCCAAGGAGTAAGGATGCCCACACGGATGCACGCACGAACATTCTGATCTGTTGACTATCATTTCCAAAACGGAAATGCTAAAGGGGAGAATAAAGCTATGGCAAAAGAAATCGTGGCAATGATCCTTGCCGGTGGACGTGGCTCGCGCTTATACGCGCTGACACAAAAGACGGCAAAACCTGCGGTGTCCTTCGGCGGTAAGTACCGCATCGTGGACTTCCCGCTGTCTAACTGCGTCAACTCCGATATCGACACCGTTGGTATCGCAACGCAGTACCAGCCCCAGAAGCTGAACGAGTACATCGGTAACGGTCAGCCTTGGGATCTGGACCGTCTGCACGGCGGTGTGCACACCCTGCCCCCTTACGAGCAGGCAAACGGCACCGACTGGTACAAGGGCACTGCAAACGCCATCTACCAGAACATCGGCTTCATCGACAGCTATGATCCCGAGTACGTCATCATCCTGTCCGGCGACCAGATCTGCAAGCAGGACTACGCCGACTTCCTGCGCTTCCACAAGGAAAAGGGCGCAGAGTTCTCTGTGGCCGTCATGGAAGTGGACTGGAAGGAAGCTTCCCGCTTCGGCCTGATGGTGGCAGACGAGACCGACCGCATCACCGAGTTCCAGGAGAAGCCCCCGGTGCCCAAGTCCAATCTGGCATCCATGGGCATCTACATCTTCAACTGGGATGTGCTCAAGAAGTATCTGATCGAGGACGAGGCTGACCCCAACTCCAAAAACGACTTCGGCATGAACATCATCCCCGCCCTGCTGCGTGACGGCCGCAAGATGTACGCCTACCGCTTTGCCGGTTACTGGCGCGATGTCGGCACCATCGACAGCCTGTGGGAGGCCAACATGGAAGTGCTGGACCCCGAGAACTCCGGCATCGATATCTTTGATAAGACCTGGAAGATCTACAGCCGCAACCCCGTGCTGCCCGCCCAGAAGATCGGCGAGCGCGCCGTTGTGCAGGACTCCCTCATCACCGAGGGCTGCAAGATCTACGGCAACGTCAAGCACTCTGTCCTGAGCGCAGGCGTCGTTGTGGAAGAGGGCGCTACCGTTGAGGACGCCGTGCTGATGGACGGTGTCGTGGTCAAGGCAGGTGCCGTGGTCAAGCGCTGCATCCTTGCTGAGGACGTTGTTGTGGGCGCAGGTGCAAAGGTCGGCGGCGAGGGCGCTATTGCCCACGTTGGCACCGGTCTGACCATCGGCGCAGGCGCTACCGTCAAGGAGGGCGCAAAAGTGTTTGAATCCGTCAAGGAGGGTGTGGAAGTATGCTGAGACAGAACACCAATGCGTTGGGTATCATTTTCCCCAACAGCTATGACAATACCGTTCCCGAGCTGGTGACCGAGCGCGCAATGGCCTCGATCCCCTTTGCGGGCCGTTACCGCATGGTAGACTTTGTGCTGTCCAGCATGGCCAACTGCGGCATTTCCAACGTTTCCATCGTGGTGCGTAAAAACTACCACTCCCTGATGGATCATCTGGGCACCGGCCGCGAGTGGGATATGGCCCGCCGTCACGGCGGCCTGAACATCGTGCCGCCCTTTGCAGAAAAGGGCGTGCGCATCTACTCCGGCCGTGTGGAGGCGCTGGGCTCCATTCTGAGCTTCCTCGAGCACCAGAAGGAGAAGTATGTGGTCATGAGCGATGCCAACATCGCCGTCAACTACGACTTCAACGCCCTGCTGGCTGCTCATCAGGCCAGCGGTGCCGACGTGACTGTGGCCTATCAAAAGACCGAGATCCCCGAGGGCCGCAAGAACGACAACTACACCCTGACCATTGATGCTGATGGCCGCGTGACCGAGCTGCTGTTCAACGACTACCGCTCCGGCGTGCAGAATCTGGATCTGAACATCTATGTGCTGGAGCGCGAGACCCTGATCAAGCTGGTCAAGGACGCCACCGCCCGCGGCCTGATCTACTTCGAGCGCGACATTCTGGCGCACAACGTCAACATTCTGAACATCCATGCGCTGGAGTACACCGGCTATGTTGCCCATATCTGCGACATGAAGAGCTACTTTGACGAGAACCTGAAGCTGATCGATGACCGCAATCTGGAAGCGCTGTTCCCCAAGGGCAGCCCCATCTACACCAAGATCCGCGATGATAATCCCACCCGTTACGTCACCGGTTCCAAGGTCTTGGATTCCATTCTGGCCGACGGCTGCGTCATCGAGGGCACTGTGGAGAACTGCGTGCTCTTCCGCGGCGTCAAGGTCAAGAAGGGTGCTGTGGTCAAGAACTGTGTCCTGATGCAGGATACCGTGGTCGAGCCCAACGTGGAGCTGGACTGCGTTGTCACCGACAAGAACGTGAAGATCACCGCCGGCAAAAAGCTGTCCGGCACCGAGAGCTTCCCGGTCTACGTCCAGAAGAACCACACCGTCTGATCGATGCAATATCCATAGGGGCGGCTTCCTCCCCGGTAGCCCCTCTTGAGAGGGGCGGGGGCACCTGTGTGCCCCCGCCTGCTCTTTTGTATGCAAGGTTCGCGCCGCTTTTCATGGCGGCGGGGAGCGCGAACATCTGCCTGTATCATGGAAGGAGCGAATCCTATGAAGATCCTGTATGCTGCTTCGGAAGCCAATCCCTTTGCCAAATCCGGCGGTCTGGCCGATGTGGCAGGTGCCCTGCCCAAAGCGCTGGTCAAGGACGGCGTGGACGCCCGCGTCATCATGCCCCTGTACGGCGATTTGAAGTACCGCGATAAGCTGGAATACGTTACCAACTACTCCGTGCCTGTGGGCTGGCGCAGCCAGTACTGCGGCCTGTTCAAGGCCGATGTGGACGGCGTGACCTACTACTTCCTGGACAACGAATATTACTTCAAGCGCCGCGGCCTGTACGGCTTCTACGATGACGGCGAGCGCTTCGCCTTCTTCTCCCGCGCCGTGCTGGAGACCTTGTTCTACATCGACTTCACCCCCGATATCATCAACTGCAACGACTGGCAGACCGCTCTGGTGCCGGTGTACCTGAACCTGTACTATCGTCATCTGGACAAGTTCAACCGCATCAAGACCGTGTTCACCATCCACAACATTGCCTATCAGGGCAAGTACGGCACCGATATTCTGGAGGATACCTGCGGCATCGGCCACCGGGACCAGCATATCGTGGAGTACGACGGCTGCGCCAACTTCATGAAGGGCGCCTTCGAGACCGCCGACAAGATCACCACCGTCAGCCCTACCTACGCACAGGAGATTTTGGACCCGTGGTTCAGCTACGGTCTGGACGCTCTGCTGCGTGAAAAACAGTACAAGCTGTGCGGCATCCTGAACGGCATCGATATGGACGCCAACGACCCCGCTACCGACAAGAACATCCCCTTCAATTACAACATCAAGACCTTTGAGACCGGCAAGGCCAAGTGCAAGGAAGCTTTGCAGGACAGGTTTGGTCTGAACAAAGACGGCAGTCCCGTCTTTGGCATGGTCAGCCGCATGGTGGGCATGAAGGGCTTTGACCTCGTGCAGAGCATCGCTGACGGTCTGGTGGAACGCGGCATCCAGCTGGTCATTCTGGGCAGCGGCGAGAGCCAGTACGAGAACTTCTTCTCTGACCTGTGCGGCCGTCACCCGGGCCGCGTAGGCACCTACATCGGCTTTGAGCCCAAGCTCTCGCAGGAGATCTACGCCGGTGCCGACGCCTTCATCATGCCCTCCAAGAGCGAGCCCTGCGGTCTGGCACAGATGGTGGCCTGCCGCTACGGCACACCTCCCATCGTCCGCGAGACCGGCGGTCTGCGCGACTCCATCCACGACAGCACCATGGGCGACGGCAACGGCTTTACCTTTGCCGGTTACAACGCCCACGAGCTGTATGTGGCCTGCTGCAACGCACAGGATGCCTACAACAACAAGGAAAACTGGAAGAACCTTGTGCGTCACTGCATGGAGTGCGATTTCAGCTGGGACGTTTCCGCCAAGAGCTACGAGGGTCTGTACAACGAGACCGCAAACCTCTGGTAAGCGGATCGCCTGCTCCTGAATACAGCCGCCCGGTTCGGAAGAGCCGGGCGGCTTTTTGCATCTGGAAGACTCAAAAGATTGAGTTAAGAATGCAGAAATCTCTTGCGATAAAAAACGCACTGTGCTATACTGTTTTTGAATTTACACAATGTTCACAATTGTGTAGGAAATCCATTCTGGGGAAGCGAATCAAAGGAGTATAGGGATATGAATTGGAAACGGATCATCAGCGGTGCGCTGGCTGCTAGCATGATGCTGACCGCACCCGTGCAGCTGCTGGCATCGGCAGAGGACGCCGATGTAGCGGACAGCGCCCCGGCAGCAGAAAGCACCGAAACGCCGGATGGTGAGAATGCGTGGGAGGACCTGTTCTCGTCCGAGGACATCGATGACACCAACACCTTCTATTACAACAAGGGCGGCTACAGCTTTGAAAAGCTCACCCACCCGGAAAAGGACGTCAAGACCGCAGACGGCATTGTGGACTATATAGGCCAGGGTGCAGTGGACATCATCACCGATGCCACCAGCGAATCCTACAATGCCGGTGACCGCGGCCAGAACTATTCCTGGGCCGCCATCGGCTACGGGGACTGGCTGTATGTGGGCACCTGCTATGCGGCCATGGGCAACACTCTGACTCTGATGAAGAGCAGCCTGGGCGATAAGTACGACAACAAGGTGTTGCAGGCGACCTTTGATGCCATGTTCAACGGCGACTTCTTCAATGCGGAAGAGGACGGCGTGGACGCCCGTGGTGTGCTGGTCAAGATCAACACCAAGACCGGCGAGACCAAAGTGCTGATGTCGCAGTCTTCCAACGGCTATTCGCCGCTGTTCCGCAACGCGGTGGAGTACAACGGCAAGCTGTACTTCTGCGGCAGTGTGCGCGGTGACCCCAGTGGAGCCTATCCCAGCGTGTGGCAGATCGACCCCGAGACCGATGAATGCAAGTCGGTCTACAAGGGCCTTTCCAGTATGCAGGACTACCTGGCGGCTTATAAGGCGGGCGTGTCCACCGGCATCCGCGGCATGAGCGTCTACAACGGTCAGCTGGTCATCAGCAATGTGACCATGGATGCCGCCACCGGCAAGAGCAGCGCCACCCTGCTGATCTCCACCGACCCGGAGAAGGGCTTTACCCAGATCGCAGATTCGGAGGACCTGTTCAACTATCCGGCCTACCGGTATACTGACAGCATCTACGGCGGCAGCATCTGGGATATGGTGGAGTACAACAACAGCCT
>ENA-ORUI01002151-ORUI01002151.1-human-gut-metagenome-genome-assembly--contig:-NODE-2151-length-17395-cov-4.262918_pt1 | contig 17395 bp, 17 predicted proteins | sample MGYA00242078_ERZ509205 | MGnify/ENA primary metagenome ERZ509205 (study PRJEB26280, sample SAMEA2338828) | human gut metagenome | biome: human gut; feature: human-associated habitat; material: faeces... | reverse complement strand
CTGACATGGCAAAAGCAGCCAGCAAAAAAGGACTGAAACTCCTTGGGATTTCTGACCACGGCCCGGGAACTCTGGCTTCCGGAACTTCTTCTTATTTCAGAAGCCTTCCTTTTTATCCCAGAAAAAGATTCGGCATAGATATTCTTTACGGAGTTGAACTAAACATCCTGGACAGTGCAGGACATACAGATCTGTCAGATGAACTGCTGAACAACCTGGATTACGCTATCATCAGTATGCATCGGCAGAACTACCGTTCAGGCTCTGTATCTCAGAATACAGAAGCTTACATCAATGCAATAAAACATCCTGCTGTAAAAATACTCGGCCACTGCGACGATACACATTTCCCTGTAGATTATGAAACGCTGGCAAGAGCAGCTTTACGGGAAAATGTTATTTTTGAAATAAACGAAGCTTCCCTCGCACCCGGAGGATATCGGGGAGACACAAGAGCCAATGCAGCCAGAATCCTGTATCTCTGTCAGAAATATCAGCTTCCTGTTATTTTGTCCAGCGACAGCCACGGAAAAGAACATGTTGGAGATTTCACCTATGCCGAAGAATTCGTTCACCAGCTCATGTTTCCGGAAACTCTTATCCTTAACAACCAGCTTCCCAAATTAAAAGTTTTCCTTCAGACACGTTAAAAGAATGTTCCTCAAAGGGACATTCTTTTATTTTATGCATTGTTTTTTGCATTGTGTTATTTTGTTTATTTTCTATAATTTCTTGTCAAAAAAGACGACATTTTAGTACATTTTAATTAACAAAACTCACTTAACCATTTACATATCTCGTGATAGATCAGTCTTACTGTAGGAACCACCGAGGATCCTACAGTATCCCGAATGACTATCGCAACAGTCAGCGATGATGAAACCTTTGAACAGATCAAAAAATAGTTAAACCGCATGATCGAGGTTATCAAGGTAATCGACTTCACAGATGTATTTGTCAGAATGAAAGAAATTCTCTACATCAAGGTTTTCAACTGCTCCAGGGAAGATAAAGCAGAACTGTTTCAGATTGCAGAAACCTTCCAGGCAAAAGTCATTGACTACGGCAAAGACAGCCTGCTTCTGGAATTTGTCCAGACAGCCACCAAGAATGATGCAGTTGTCAAACTGATCAAGGAAGAATTCCACAGAATTGAAGTGGTACATGGTGGAAGTGTGGGAATTGAATCCATCAGCATGATGGAACGCTAAATCTCATAATCAATATTTTTTTACAGGATATAGAAACACCTCTATATCCTGTATTTATTTTCAAACATACTATAAAATATTGCAGTTTTTAATCAAATGTGTTATTGTTTACGGGAGCGTTATTCGAAAGAAAATGCATCTGTTTTCCACATCTGACAGTCTGGTGGATAAAGTCATCCACTTCACAGTCTGGTTAAATTTGTGAGGCGACCTGTAAGGCGTCTACACACCGGAAACTTTTACCGGAAGATATTTCTTGTTTCATATCTTTTGTTCTGATGTATATTTTTCATAACGCCTGATCCCCATACTCTAAACTGTCTGAAAAGCAGGGGACGCATTGCGCCGTTTTATCAGACCAAAAGGAGAATTCATATGAACACAACAACAACTACTACAACAGCTGCCGCAAAAAGAAGCAGCACTCTTTACATGGTAGAGTTGGCTATGATGATTGCCATTATTCTGCTCATGTCCTTTACCCCGCTGGGCTACCTTCGTACTCCCGGCTTATCCATCACTCTTCTCACCATCCCGGTAGCTGTAGGAGCTATCATCCTCGGACCGAAAGGTGGTGCTGTATGCGGACTTGCTTTCGGTGCAACCAGCTTCTATATGGCTGTCACAGGAAGTTCAGCTTTCGCTGCCGCACTTTTTAACATTAATCCATTTGGCACTTTTATTGTGTGTATCGTGGCACGTGTACTGGAAGGATGGATCACAGGACTTATTTTCGCAGCATTATATAAATCACCGGCGAAGAAATTTTCCTATTACGTTGCTTCACTGGCATGCCCGTTACTGAATACTTTCTTCTTCATGGGCTTTTTATGTCTCTTCTTCTACAACACAGATTACATTCAGGGTATTGTTTCCAGTCTTGGAGTAAGCAATCCTGTTGTCTTCGTTGCTGCTTTTGTGGGCGTTCAGGGACTGATCGAAGCGGGCTTCTGCTTTGTAGTGGGAAGTATCGTTTCCAAGGCACTTTCTGTGGCACTGAAACGTGCATAATCTTTAAAAGAACAGCCTTTTCCAAAAAACCTGACTACATTGTCACCGTAGTCAGGTTTTTTTATCTGGCACATTTAAAACAGAAATCCTACCTGATTCAATTAATATCTATAGCAATCTCACAAAATAATGCAATCAAGACAGTTCAGCAGAGTGCGAAAGACAAGAAAGATATCTGATGCAGGACTTCACACTATGATGGGCTGGATTGCTTGCAGTATTTTATGGAATTGCTATAGATTGCTATAAATCAGATAAGCTTCCTGCTATTCATACTTTCATATATCGCTGATTTCTGCTATTCGGTTTATCTGGTAATGTCATTTGGATCAAATTCATCTCAAGTGCGGGTTGCAAATAATTTCTGCGGAATCCATCTCTGGACTTTAACCCCAGTTTTTCCATAAGTGTTTTTCTTGTATAAGGCGTATCATACTCCATGATTTCAAGCATTTTCCTGACAGTTTCTGAAAACTGCTCATTTTCTTCATTCATCTGAAGCGAAATATCTTCCAAAATCCTGTCTATCTGCGACAACATAAACTCTATAAAAATGGTAGATTCTCCCGAAACATGACATCTGGCAATCGCATCATAATATTCATCCTGAAATTTTTCAATCTGGCTTTCGATTGGAATATACTCAAATACAGGTTTCCATTTAGACAAAATCGCAGTGTGCCATAATCTTGCCATTCTTCCATTACCATCAGCAAATGGATGAATAAAGACAAACTCATAATGAAATACACTGCTCATAATCAATGGATGAACACTATTCCTTGATTTCTTCATCCATTCAAACAGTTCATCCATAAGCTGCGGTACAAATTGCGCCGGAGGTGCCATAAAAATACATTCATCTCCATTAAAGACTCCCTCTTCTCCATGGCGAAACTCCCCACATTCTTCCACAAGATATTTTGTCATAATCCCATGAAATTTCTTTAAATCTTTTATACTATAGGGATTAATTTCCGAAAGGCTTTCATACGCCGCATATGCATTTTTAACTTCCTGTATTTCTTTCTGTTCCCCCAGTACAAGCCTGCCATTAATTACATCCCTAACCTGCCCCAGAGAAAGAGAATTCGCTTCTATTTTTAAAGATGAATGAATAGATTTAATTCGGTTATTCTTTCTCAGGTGCGGTTTTGTTTCCAGACTTCTGATTGCCGTGATTCGCCCTATTTTTTCAGAAATTGAAGACACATATGATAATATCTCATTTGTTATTGTAAATGGCGGTTTATATTCTCCCACAAAACACCTCCAGGATTTCCGTTATCTTGCACATTATCTTGCACACTTTTTTGCATACTTTCTTCTTCAGGATAGATTCCGTCTACTTCAGTGCTGTCAGAATCTCCATTACATTGTCGTAATCTTTCTCTCCGACCATGATTTCATACAATGTTTTATCTGTTCCGAAGTTCCCACCCATGCTGCGGGCAGTTCCCCTGCCCGGGGCTATCATTTTTTCTTCGTGGTTAACTCTCTTTGTTTTGTATTTGATTTTCTCTGAATCTAAGGCTTTACAATACTGCTCATATTTGTCCCTGGATGCACCGAGATAAACTGTTCTGCTGTCGAATAACATAATTACTTCCTCCTTTGGGTGTTATGTTTGCACAATTTCCGCCTGCTATAACTGATCCAGTCTACAGGAAGAATCTCTGCCTGAATGAATATATTTGATTTACAAAAATGATCCTGCCTGCTGGCTCGTCAGTCTGCACACTCCGGAACGTATTCAAAAAATCATTCCTACAATCTTGCATGCCCAGTAATATAATAGAAAACAGCAGACATCCGTTTCCAGATCATCTGCTGTCATTATATCATATATATTTATTGCTTTGTAGTATAAAAGTATTATTCTACCTCTTCCGGTTCCATGCTTCGCATGTGTTCCTCGTTCTTTACGATTTCATACTTCTGGCGATATTCCTTGAAGTATGTATAATATTCCACGCTGTCAGATGGGTAAATCTTGGAATCATGGATATGCATATCCGGATTCTCGTCTCCACTCTTAAGGAGAGCTACCATTGCACTTGCACAATGTGCTGCAATACGGTTGAAGCTGTTGAGAATGTCTGTATATACAGTTCCCTCTTCCAGTCCGCAGTTGCCATTACTCAGACGCTCTACATGATGCATCTTCAGCTCATTGCATAAGGATGTGATAATCATTCCAAGCGGTGCAACTCTCTGTGCCATCTCTTTGTCATCATTGAGGAATGCACGACAGGTAAGGTTGATCTCCTCGCGAACTGCTTCCATTACTACATTCAGTTCATCCCAGGCTTCCTGTGAGAAATTAGTGTGATTATCATGCATTTCACTGGACATATAGGCAATGTAGGATGCATGGTCACCGATTCTCTCAAAGTCATTGATGGTATGAAGATAAAGGGATGCCTGCCTTGTCTGGGCACTGTTCATCTCATGCTTTGTGAGCTTCATCAGATATTCCCCAAGACGGCTTTCGTATTTATCGATCAGGTTCTCTTTTCTCTGTACCTTATCAAATTTATCCTGCTGATATTCATTCAGAAGGTTCATGGCACGGTTGACATTCTTGCGAAGCTTCCTTGCCATACCGCTCATGGCACGATGACACTGTCCAATAGCAAGTGCCGGATAATTCAGAAGACGTTCTTCCAGAAGATCAAAGTCTGCTTCATCTTCCAGTTCCTCTGCACTGTCTTTTACAAGCCAGCACACCAGCTGCTCGATCTTCGGTATGAACGGGAAAAGAACACATACTGTTGCTACACGGAATACAGTATTCAGTAAAGCAATTGCAACCGGTGACATAATCATATCCATAAATCCGAAATGCACAACAGCATTTACAGTGTAGAAGATCACTGACCAGAGGATAAGACCAAACAGGTCATTGATCAGATAAACAAGTGCTGTACGTTTACCATTCTTATTCGCACCGATTGCTGAAATCAGAACCGGACAGGCAGCACCTACACCGATACCAAGAACGATCGGGAATGCACTGGAGAATGTCAGGATACCTGTTACAGATAACGCCTGCAATACACCGACTGTGGCAGATGCACTCTGCAGCACTGCGGTAAATGCAATACCTACCAGAATACCTATCAGCGGGTTGGAAAACATTGTCAGCATGTTTGTAAATGTGGGGCTGTCCTTCAGTGGTGAAACAGCACCGCTCATTGTCTGCATACCTGTCATCAGGATTGCAAAACCAAGCATGATATTACCGATATTTTTATGCACGGAACGCTTACATGCCATGCGAAGGATAATACCAATAATCGCTACTACTGCTGAAATTGTTGCTGTAGATAAAATCTTCGCAATTCCGTTCTTTCCGTCAATATAAGAAAGACAGAGGATCCATCCGGTAATACTGGTTCCGATATTGGCTCCCATGATAATACCGATGGCCTGTTTCAGTTTCATCATACCTGAGTTAACAAAACCAATGACCATAACGGTTGTGGCAGAAGAAGACTGAATCACGCTGGTAACACCAGTACCCAGAGCAACTCCCTTCAGCGGTGTGTTTGTCATTCGATACAGGAAAGCTTCCAGCTTATTTCCGGCAACCATTTTCAGGCCGTCGCCCATCAATGACATACCGAACAGGAATAACGCTACTCCGCTCAGTAATGACAATATCATTGAAAAAATTCCCATTATTTTCTCCTTTGTCGTCTGCCTGATTTCCATCCTCATCCCAGGAAATCGGCGCATAATGTAAGCAGGTTATTTTACCTGTCTCTAATCAGAATTTAACCTGCCCTTTACTTTTCCATTCTTATTATGTCACGTTCGGGAGATTATTACAATAATTGTTTTTTCAAAAATTACATTTTTTCTATAGCGTTTAAAATGCTGTCTTTTTTTTCCTGATTTTTCTTGCAATTTTCATAAAATTTTCCGGCATGCTCTAAAACATATCGGACCATTCCGGAAAATAACATACAATAAATCGGACAATAAAGAAGCATGATATGATTTAAACTCATACCATGCTTCTGTCACCCTATACCAACTTGATATTAATTTATTTTTCCCTTCATCGTAATAGAAGATTTTCCATTTCCTCCCATTGGCTGATACGGTCCAAAACATACTACAACTTTCTTGCCTGGTTTAATATAAAAACAGAATTCAGAGTATTTCATCTTCATAATTGGTTCATATCCCCTGCTGGATATCTTATTCGCATACGTACTGGCAATTCTTTGTTTTGCGGAATCTCTGCTTCCTGCAAGCACATCCTGAATTCCCATCTTTTTCCCATCTTTGAGGCGATAAGTCAATCCATATTCCCAAACATTACCTACTCCACCGGCATACCATTTACATGAATATCTAAAACTGATATATCCATTTTGGTTAAACATAACTTTACATGTCACTGTGTCATAATATTTCTCACCATAATCCTGACGAAAAGAATTATATTTGTCTCCCTCAAAATACTCAAACAAGCTCTCTTTACCAGAAAGAGTCTTCTTATAATCAGCTCTGAGAGACTTATTAATTTTCTTAATTGCCGCACTGTTTCCCTTTAGCTGTGGTAACTGATAAAGATACTTTGCACTCATGTTTTTATATTTTCTTATTTCCTTCTTATTTATTATTTCATAAGAAGCCTTAGACGCTGCAATAACCGGAACAGGTTTAATGTTTGGTAAAACAAAAGCCAATCCTAGAATCAAACAGATAGTAAATAACGATTTGCATATGGACTTTTTTCTTTTCATAACTGAAATCTCCCTTCTTTTATTTATAGTTGTATTTTACTACTAACAAGCCTGTTTTCCAACTACAAATAAAGCACATTATTGAAATTTTACATATTATCTTATCTCAATACATATTTAACCAAATCAAGCAAATCCCTACCAATTTGGAGGTTCTGAATAATTTGTAGTTTTTGCTATATGATAGATACATCACCTGAAATTTACAAATATGGATCCGGATACTTATTACTCTCCAAAAGAAGCAGAACAGATTATAAATCGTATGATTAAACATCTGGAAGCAAAATAAAAAACAGGAAAGAAAGTACCACGTAACCATCTTTTAATGATTGCGTGACACTCTCTTTCCTCAAATTCCAGTATTAAAATCAATTGGTTATTCACAATCCGCTTCACTGCTTCATTTTATTATCTGGTGGAGTTGCTATAGTTATACATACTACTGCTCATTGCCGCTCCTGTCGCAGCTTCCTCTTCACATTCTGCCAGAACAAGTTCTGCCTTGAACATATCTTCAATAATTTCACACAGTACCGGATTTTTTCTCAGTCCATTCCCTGAACCAATCATGCGCCTGATCTTTATGCCGGTTCCTTTCTGAATAGTCATATACATCTGATACAATTCTGTGCTCATTCCCTTCAGAACACCATAGCAGAAATCTTCAGGTGTAAAGTTTTCGGAACTTACCTGAGTAATACTGCCGCTTTTTTCCGGATTCACCCGCGTACCGTCAAATGTTGTTTCAACTTTAATCTTTCGACTTTCAGTTCTTTCACTATTCAGGTCTCTCCCTGTTCTTGCCATCTTTTCCATTACTTTGTATAATGGCTGATCCTGTCCGGTCGCTTCTTTTACAATTTTTCGGAAAAACTGTTCCAGAAGCGCATATGCCTTGCCGCCACACAGAGATGCTCCCGCAAGCAGATACTTCCTATTTAGGAAAGGTCTTGCCTCAATTCCATCTCCCGAAAAATACTGACCGGAAAGAACAGAAATCTGTCCGCCGGTTCCCATATTGACCAGTAATATATTCTCCTCATCACCTGCTGCTCCAAGGAAGCTTGCCTGGTTGTCTCCGATTGCTGTTGTAACTGTCCGTCCTCTGTATGTACCCAATTTTTCTATTCCCATACAGACATCAGGCAGCCAATTTACGTCCACTCCCATTTCAGCCAGTTTTTCTTTTTCAAAGCACATCTTATGGCTGTCAAAGAATCCAAAACCTGCCGCATTGCTCACATGTACCAATGGTTTTTTACGCCCTGTCAAATACATTCCAAAATAATCCATGATCGTACAGAAGCTCAAAGCCGAATCCGGAACCAGATTATGTCTGATATTATAAATGTGTGTGACAAGCCCATATCCTGAAGCAGCATGGATTTGACATCTTTCCCGGATTTCTTCTGTTAAAGGAATCTGATCCCCAGCGTAGATACTTCCTCTGGCATCCTGCCATGTATATAACGGACTGACACAATTTCCTTCTTTGTCAACATAGACAATTCCATGCATCTGCCCTGTGAGCCCAATCCGCTCAACATGCGGATACTTCTCCAGGAAATAATCCAGCAGATTCACTGCTCTTTCTACAATTTCTTTTGCATACTGTATTCTTTCCCATTCATTTCCGGTTTCGATAAAGCAACCGTTCTCTACAGTTTTTGCCTCCAGAATCTTTGCCTGTCCGTTTTCCTCTTTTTCCAGAACAACACCGCTTATCGTTGTTGTCCCAATGTCAATCCCCGCCGTTTTCACAGTCCAAACTCTTCTGCCAGTTTCTTAAACTCCGGCAGGGAATTAATGATAGTATCATAAGATACACAATAAGCCAGTCTCACATAACCCGGGCAGGCAAAGGAACTTCCCGGAACCATGAGAATATTATATTTCTTTCCAGCTTCGCAGAACGCTTTTTCATCTGCTACCGGTGATTTCACAAAGAGGTAGAATGCACCCTGGGGTTTGATGCACTCGAATCCGCATTCTTTCAATCCGTTATATAAAGCCAGACGGTTCTTATCATATGCAGCTACATCCACTTCTGCATCTACACATTTGGCAATCACCTTCTGCATCAGGGATGGGGCGTTGACACATCCGATGGTACGATTGGCAATAGCCGCAGCAGTGATAAGTTCTTCACTGCCATCTGCTTCATCCGGAATTACCAGATAACCGATACGCTCTCCCGGAAGGGACAGAGATTTACTGTAAGAGTAGCCAACAATGGTATTGTCATAATATTTTGTCAAATACGGAACCTCTACACCGTCATAAGCCAGCTCTCTGTATGGCTCGTCAGAGATCAGATAAATCACACTTCCAAATTCCTGCTGTTTTTTCTCAAGAATTACTGCCAGCTTCTTAATAGTTTCTTCGGAATATACAACACCAGTGGGGTTGTGAGGTGTATTTACGATCACTGCTCTTGTCTTTGCTGTAATCTTCTGCTCAAACTCCTCAAGATTCGGTTGGAATGTGGTTGTATCCGGAGAGATTTCCACAAGCTTGCCATCAAAATTGCGCACATATGCACCATATTCCAGAAAATATGGTGCAAAAACAATCACTTCTTCCTCTGGATTCAGGATCGTCTTGAAAATCACATTCAGACCGCTGGCTGCTCCAACTGTCATAATCAGATTCTTCGCCGCAAATTTAGTTCCAAAGCGGCGATTCAGAGATTCCGCAATCGTCTGGCGCACATCCTCAAATCCTGCATTACTCATATAACCATGAAGCACTGTCGGCTCCACTTCGTTCACCAGATCAATAATAGCCTCCTTCACACACTCCGGTGCCGGAACGCTCGGATTCCCAAGACTGAAATCATAAACTTTGTCCGCCCCATAGATGGCTCTGAGACGGTTTCCCTCCTCAAACATCATACGAATGGCTGAATTATTTTTTACATAAGGTTTCATTTTTTCTGCTATCATAACATATTCGCTCCTGTCCAAATAATCCCGGCAAACCGCCGAAATTCAGAATAATATCACAACTGCCCACTTTCCCCTACAGCCGCATAATCTATCTCTATTTTAACCTCATCATGGTAAAGTGTCAATGTGCGACAATATACTATGTTTCATCTTTTTAACCGAATCGTTGCCGTTCGCTCCGTTTACAGTAATGTAGCCAAAATTCCAGATTACCCACGTCAATGGAATATAGGCTTGTGTGTATCGGGATTTTGGCATATTCATGCCCCAAAAACACCCCGCGGGATAATAGCGCATGAACAGCAACACCGAATCAAATAAGTCCCTGCCAGTGTGTTTAAAATCTCCAACTACCAGCATAGAAAAATAATTTATTTCATGTGCATTTGCAGGATATTTAGATATTCTTAGCTGGTCAAAATCTGCGTTATGAGAAAAATGACACACTGTCTGAGCGAAGCGAGTTTGTGGCATTTTTCTCATGCCTTTAGCAGATTTTGAGCAGCTTAGAATATCTTAATGTCCGAAACCGCACATGAAATAAATTATTTTTCTATGCGTCCCTTTTCTACGCGTCCCTCCTTCAAATCCCTCCCTCAAATTCTTCCCACTATATCCCCCAAAAACCATATCACAAACAAAAAAGACCGACAGTCTCCCCTCCCGGATTTCCTGTCAGTCTTTTAATAACTCTTATTTTCTCAGCTCTTCACACTCAAACGCACCAACGCCCTCTGCAGTTTAGCCTCCACAATCTTATAATCATGATCACTCAAACCACCTTTGGCAATCATCTCCTCAGCTCTTTTCTTAGCTTCCTGCGCACGCTGCTCATCAATATCCTCTTTCCACTCCCAGGTAGTTGCAAGGACACGGCACTTTCCGTTCATAACAGAAAGCATTCCCCCAATACAGGCTGCGGTCCGTCTGCTGCCGTCTTCCATTACCACACTGGCTTCGCCCATTCCCAGGGCAGTACAGTAATTACAGTGTCTGGCAAGAATAGCCAGATCACCGCTGACAGTTCTGCAGATCACACGCTCCACATTGCCTTCAAAGAGTAATCCGTCCGGTGTTCCGATTCTCAACGGGAAAGTACTCATAGGACATTTCCCCCTTTACTGATTTTTGGCTTTTTCAAACACTTCATCGATGGTTCCCACAAACAGGAAATAACTCTCAGGAATGTCATCACACTCACCGTTAAGGATCATCCTGAATCCTCTCAGCGTCTCCTTCAGCGGAACATATTTGCCAGGCATACCTGTAAACTGTTCTGCTACAGAGAAGCTCTGTGACAGGAATCTCTGAACCTTACGGGCACGGCTTACAGTACGTTTGTCTTCCTCTGACAACTCATCCATACCCATGATGGCAATAATGTCCTGAAGCTCTTTGTAACGCTGGAGAACTCTCTGTACTGATCTGGCAATCTCATAATGCTCTGTTCCTACGATCTCAGGGGAAAGGATACGGCTTGTGGAATCCAACGGATCAACAGCCGGATAAATACCCTGGCTGGAAATCTCACGGGAAAGTACAGTTGTTGCATCCAGATGTGAGAATGTAGTTGCAGGAGCCGGGTCAGTCAGGTCATCGGCAGGCACATATACAGCCTGTACAGATGTGATGGAACCCTTTCTTGTAGAAGTAATTCGTTCCTGCAGGTTACCCATTTCAGTTGCCAGTGTGGGCTGATAACCTACGGCTGAAGGCATACGTCCCAGAAGAGCAGACACCTCGGAACCTGCCTGTGTAAAACGGAAAATATTGTCAATAAAGAGGAGCACATCCTGGTTCTTCTCATCACGGAAGTATTCCGCCATGGTAAGTCCGGAAAGTCCAACTCTCATACGTGCTCCGGGCGGCTCGTTCATCTGACCGTAAACCAGAGCAGTCTTGTCAATAACTCCACTTTCTTTCATTTCATTGTAAAGGTCATTTCCCTCACGTGTACGCTCTCCTACACCTGTAAATACGGAAAGTCCGCCGTGTGCAGTTGCTACGTTGTGAATCAGCTCCATGATAAGAACTGTTTTTCCTACACCTGCACCACCGAAAAGACCGATCTTACCACCCTTTGCATAAGGACAGATCAGGTCAACGACCTTGATTCCTGTCTCCAGGATCTCTGTTGCAGGCATCTGTTCTTCATAAGAAGGAGCCTGACGATGGATAGACCAGCGTTCCTTTGCCTTCGGTGCCGGAAGATTGTCTACCGGGTCACCCAGAAGGTTAAATACTCGTCCCAGGCATTCCTCACCTACAGGAACGGAAATTGGACCGCCTGTATCCAGAGCTTTGGCACCGCGCACCAGACCGTCAGTAGAATTCATGGCAATACATCTTACCACATCATCACCAACCTGCTGTGCAACCTCGGCAACCAGCTTTGCGCCATCATTATCAATCTCTATGGCATTGAGAAGAGGCGGCAGTGCATCGTGCGCAAAGCGGATATCCAGTACCGGACCGATAACCTGCACTACCTCGCCAATGTGTTTTTCACTCATGTTTATAATCTCCTATTTCTAAAGACCTTCCGCACCTGCAACAATCTCCGTGATCTCCTGCGTGATGCTGGCCTGACGTGCCCTGTTGTAATACAGATTGAGCTGATCGATCATCTCTTCCGCATTACTTGTGGCTGCATCCATAGCCATACGTCTGGCTGCCAGTTCACTTGCAGTACTTTCGCAGATACCGCCATAAACCAGGCCTGCCAGATATTCCGGAACAATGGCATCAAATACTGTCTCTCCGTCCGGTTCATAGAGGATCAGATTCTTCGTCTCTATCTTACCTCCGCTTTCCTCTCTGATATCAGTCATAGGAAGCATTGAAAATACCTCCGGCTGCTGGGAAAGCATGGAATTAAAGACAGTATAACATAATTCAATATGGCCAAAGGTTCCTTTGCGAAATTCTGTACAGAGCATATTTGCCATCTCAAAACAATCCGCTACAGAAATACTTCCTGCCTCTGCAAACTGTTCTGTCAGAGCTTCAATCTCTCTCTGGCGGAAATATTCTACTGCTTTCTTTCCAACCGGCAGAACCATGTAGTCCTTACCTTCAGCAGAAGCCTCCAGACATTTAAAAAGATTGGTGTTATATCCGCCTGCCAGTCCTCTGTCACCCGCGATCACTACATAGCAGGTTTTATTGTTGGAAGACTCTTTCGCATAAACGGATGAGAAATCTGTATTCTCCCTTGCAATCTCTTTCAATGTCTCATGAAGTTCTGTAAAGTACGGACGGCATACCTCTGCACGTTCCTTTGCCTTACGCAGTTTGGAGGATGCAACAAGCTCCATGGCCTTGGTAATCTGCATCGTACTCTGTACGCTTTTGATACGCAGCTTTACCGCTTTCATATTCGAAGCCATACGATACCCTCCTAATCACTTTATTTCTCAGGTCTTGTATTCAGGAAGTTCTCTGTATACGCATCCAGTACGCTGCGAAGCTTCTGCTCTGTTTCCTGCTCCAGCTTACCTGTTGAGCGGATCTCCTGCATAACCTCTACGCCTGCTGCATCTGTATCCAGATAGGTATATAATCCTGATTCATATACATTTACGTCTTCAACTTTTACTGATTCCAGAACACCCTTTGTAACTGCATAAAGGATTGCAACCTGTTTCTCTACAGGAACCGGTGCATTCTGGTTCTGTTTCAGAACTTCCACAATACGTGCTCCCTGTTCCAGACGTGCCTTTGTATCAGCATCCAGATCAGAACCAAACTGTGCGAAGCTCTGCAGCTCACGGTACTGGGAATAAATCAGTTTCAGTGTTCCTGCTACCTTCTTCATTGCCTTGATCTGCGCATCACCACCAACTCGTGATACAGAGATACCCGGGTTTACAGCAGGCATGATTCCTGAATGGAATAACTCTGTCTCCAAGAAAATCTGTCCATCTGTAATAGAAATAACGTTAGTAGGAATATAGGCAGATACGTCACCTGCCTGTGTTTCAATGATCGGCAGTGCTGTCATGGAACCGCCGCCATGTTCATCGTCCAGCTTCGCTGCACGTTCCAGAAGTCTGGAATGCAGATAGAAAACATCACCCGGATATGCCTCACGTCCAGGCGGACGACGGATCAGCAGGGAAAGTGCACGGTATGCAACTGCATGCTTACTTAAATCATCATAGATGATCAGCACATCTTTTCCCTTATTCATAAAGTATTCACCCATTGCACATCCGGAATACGGTGCGATATACTGCAGCGGGCTTGACTCAGATGCTGTAGCTGCCACAACGATAGTATAATCCATTGCGCCGTTTCTGGTCAGGTTCTCTACTAATGTAGCTACTGTGGAACGCTTCTGTCCAATGGCTACATAGATACAGATCACATCTTTTCCCTTCTGGTTAATAATGGTATCTGTAGCAATTGTAGTTTTACCGGTCTGACGGTCACCAATGATCAGTTCTCGCTGTCCACGTCCGATAGGGATCATAGAGTCGATGGCTTTGATACCGGTCTGAAGAGGCTGATATACAGATCTTCTCTCACAGATTCCTGGTGCCTTGCTCTCGATTGGCCGGAATTCTTTTGTATCAATCGGGCCTGCTCCGTCAATTGGCTGTCCCAGTGCATTTACAACACGTCCAACCATGGCGTCGCCTACAGGTACAGACACGACCTTGCCTGTACGCTTTACGGTCTGACCCTCACCAATGTTCTCATCTGAACCAAAGATTACGATGGAGACACTGTTCTCCTCCAGGTTCTGTGCCATACCAAAGCTTCCGTCCTCAAATTCCAGAAGCTCTCCTGACATACAGTTTACCAGTCCGCTAGCTCTGGCAATACCGTCACCAACCATAAGGATCGTACCTGTCTCGTTCTGTTGAATGGCATTTTCGTAATATTTTATCTGGCTTCGGATGACCTTGGATATTTCCTCAGGTTTTAATTGCATGTTTCCATTCCATCCTTTTATATTCTATTATTTTGCGCTGTCTGAATTCAGAAATTTAAAGATTTTTCATATCCATATGTCAAATACCCATACAGTACGATTCTCAAATCCGGAATCCAGTTCCTTATACTACCAATTCATTCAGTTTCTTCGAAATACCGGAAATACGGCTCTGTACTGTACCGTCGAGCTGTACGCCCTCCAGTTCCACGCGAAGTCCGCCAAGAACGGATGCATCTGTTTTCTGAACCAGATACACTTTCTTTCCACTTAGCTTCTCAAGCTTCGCTTTCAGAGCTTCCATCTGAGTATCACTGAGCTTCACTGCACTGGTAACCACGGCTTCTGCAATTCCATGTGCACTGTTGTAGCGTCTGATAAACTCTTCGCAGCATCCGGCAAACTCTCTCAGAATCTTGCGTTCACACAATAATTTCAGGAAATTCACCAGATATCTCTCTGCCTGCCCTCCGAAAGCCTCTTCAATCATCTTAAGTCTCTCGTCTTCAGGAATCGCCGGTTCTCCCAGCAATTTCAAATATCCGGGATTTTCTCGAAAAATCTGTCTGACTGCGATCATCTGCTCCATAATCTGTCCATCGAGCTTTTCTTCAGCGGCAAGGTCATACAGACTTCCGCCGTAAACTCTGGCAGTTTTTGTCATGATGCCTCACCTACATTCTCAATAAACTCATCAATCAGTTTTGCATGATCCTCTTCACTAATTTCGCGCTCGATCACTTTTCCGGCAATCTCAACAGCCATACCGCCGATTTCTCCCTTGATCTCGTTGACTGCCTTACGTTTCTCCTGGGCAATGTCTTTCTCTGCCTTCTCTTTCATGGCAGTTACCTGACTGGAAGCCTCCTTAAGCATCTCTTCGCTCTGGATAGCAGCTGTTTTCTGAGCTGTCATCACAATGTCATTTGCCCTATTCTTGGCTTCCTGCATATTCTTTTCATATTCTGCCTTCATTGCCTGAGCTTCTTCCTTTGCCTTCACTGCATCCTGGATCTGGGCATCCGCTTTCGCTTTGCGCTTTTCCAGCATCTCATTGATGGGCTTGAAGAGGAAACGTTTGATCAGATATACCTGAATAAAAAGGTTGCAAATCGTCGCTATAAAATTCCACGGCACAATTCCAACTAATTCCTGTACCTGCATGTTTGTAACCTCCTGTCTGTATTTATGCGGATCATTCTCCGGCTGCTGCCGGAATTATCCACAGGTTCCATATCAGATGCCTCTTAATCTGTGATATTCGACATCTCAGCTGTTTTTATCAGCTCAGGAAGTTCATGAACATACCAGGTGCAACGAAGATAAGCAACAGACCGGTTACGAAACCGTAGATACCTGTTGTCTCTGCAATGGCACATCCAAGAAGCATGGTAGAAGTAACATCACCCTTGCACTCAGGCTGACGTCCGATTGCTTCCAATGCCTTTGCTACTGCGTTACCTTCACCAATACCAGGTCCGATACCTGCGATCAGCGCACATCCTGCTCCAATTGCACATCCTGCTAATGCGATACCTTTTGCCAATAACTGAAAATCCATATTAAAACCCTCCTGTTAAATAATAATCTGCAGCTTTTCCCCTTTGCTGCGGTATTAATTTTTCTGCTGTATTTCAGCATTCTTTGCGGTTACCACCGCTGCCGTTTTGCTCCGGCAAATCATGTTTCTGCTACTCTTCTGCTGCATTTGCAATATACATTACAGTCAGCATACAGAAGATAAACGCCTGCATAACTCCTGAGAACCAGTCAAAATAGACCGACGTTATCGCAGGTACACCGACATCAAGAATCGGTATCTTTGACAGTACATCTCCCAGTGCACCCGGGATCAGGCCCAGAAGCGCGGAACTTGCGACTGCCAGTGCCCCATAGATCAGGCCATTGATTACCACACCGGAAAGGATATTTCCGAAATGACGACACGCCATACTGACAGGTGTAGCCAGCTCGGAAAGAATATTAAACGGTGTCATAACTGCGATCGGAGTTGTAAATCCTTTCAGATAACCGCCAAATCCACTGGTCTTTATCTTCTGTGCTGTGATCATAATGAAAACCACAACTGCCCAGGCAGCCTCAGTAGAAAGGTCTGCTGTAGGGCTTCGAAGTCCGATCAGACTGATCAGGTTGGAAACCACACTGGTTGCAAAAAGTGCTGCAACAAACGGTATCAGGTATCTGAATTTCTCACCCATATTTCCGATTACAAAGCTGTTGGCCTTCTCTACAATGAGCTCTGCCACAGCCTGACGTTTGGAAATGTTCTCTTCTTTCAGATCATGTGTCAGCCAGATACACAAACCTGTTATGAGTATCATAACAATCCAGCTTACGACCATGGTCTCGCTGATTCTTAAAGGTCCCAGAACCGGCAGGTCAATGGGTAAAGTAAATAATATCTTCGCCCCATTAATATCCAGTTCCATACGTTCACTCACCTCCCGTCTCTTTAAATTCGTCCCCTCCTAGTTTGCTTTATGAAATATCCCCACAAATTTC